>Ga0098059_1000687_pt1 | contig 18868 bp, 22 predicted proteins | sample 20_taG_FD_92580 | JGI IMG/M metagenome (GOLD analysis project Ga0098059, IMG submission 92580) | Marine viral communities from the Subarctic Pacific Ocean - 20_ETSP_OMZ_AT15318 metaG | ecosystem: Environmental > Aquatic > Marine > Oceanic | place: Subarctic Pacific Ocean | collected 2015-01-19
GATCAAATTCTCCTTAAAATAATAAGTTCATTCCTATTATACTCATTTCATTACACATTTGATGAGTTAGTAGGTGTTGCTGTTCCACCTACAGGTCCGACTTCTTCAGCGGTTTGTTGTTGTTTTAATAGTACTAGTACAGCTTCTTTTAGTCTATCATCTGCACTAACAGCGGCGGGAGCTTTCTTACCCATAACCATCTGGGTGGCTAAATTGAAGGGCATTGCAAGTATTGCCTTCCCTTCTTTTACTGGGTCGGGGTTAGACTTTGATAAGGATTTTTTCTCGAATTCCCCACTAGATCGTGATGAAGGGAACCCTCTCCAACCTGCCTTTTTGTTTTTTGCTTCTCTATTAATTACTTTGTCAGCGGGGTCTCTAGGGGCTTTATATGGTGTAGCAGCGTCTTTTCCTTTAGCGGCTTCAACTCGTGCCCTGTTAGCCGCAGCCCCGCTCAAGTCATGCCTTGGAGCCTGAATAGGATTAAGGGAAGGCTTGGAAGGTAAAGTGCTTTCCTCATCTTCGTTCTTTTCCATGGACTTTTCGTCCCATGGCTGGCTCTGACGAACTGTAGGTTGAGCAGTACGGGTGGGATCGCCGGGGTTAGTGGTAGGGCCTTGTTGACTCATTACAGGTTTACGGAGAGTGGAGCGATCTATATCTTTATATTTATTTGGTCGCTGTGTTTTACTTCCTTCGATACCTTGGAAGGAGGCTTTACGACCAGCCCCACCTTCTTGCCTAAAACCCCTATTAGTGGTACCTGTAGCATCTTTACTAAGGTCCAATTTCTCGTTGGCTTTCTCTCCAGCCGCTTCTCCTATTGTTGAAGCTGCTGCTGTTGCAGCGGTTCTCGCAAGAGCACCTAGGAAGGGTAGGATTTTTTCTATCTTGCGGTCATCTTCAGGTTTAGTAAGAGGGCTACGTCTAGACGGGTGATTGGTAATTCCATCTTGACGCAAATCATCCCCAGCTTTTTCAAATACCCCTTTAGATTGATATGGGGATACACTGGCATCAGCGGGGAACTCGTTTGGTTTAGCAGAGTTACCGGGAGTCCGATCTTCTTTATCCTTCCCAGCTTTTTGGAAGAGTTTAGATAATACTTTATCTACAGTAGAATGGGTATCCGGGTGAGCTACAGCCGAGTCCTGACCTGATTGGTTTACGACACGACTAGAAGAAAATGAGTGGGGCATCTTGTAATCCACAGGGGCACGACGGTTATATTCGGCACTGTGAGTCTCCTCTGGCAAGCCAAACTCTTCCTGAACCCTCTTTAGCTGTGCTCTGCGGTCATCCTCTCCCTGTTGGTCTGGGTGGTTTGTCTGAAGACCTAGAGGGGTGTCCGTTGAACCTTTTGTTTTCTCCATAAACGCTTGGAACATTCCTAGCATGGGTGTACTTTTATTTAAAGACTCTTCTATTTTGGGAGCCTTCGCTCTGGGGGTAAATATTCCTTTAGATAAGGTTTCCTCTAACAATAAATCATTTGAGCTTACAGTAGTAGAAGTGCTTTGTTCTTTATCCAATATCATCCCTTTCATCAAGTCGAAATGAGCGCCTTGGTTCACGCCTTTCTCACAAATAGTAACCTCAGCTAATTCCAGATTGTCCACCTGCATGATCTTGGTGCCATCTTCTTTGTGGATGTCTTTACTCTCTGTAGCATTTCCTGCTATAGAGTAAGAACGCATTTTCCCGCTTTCTATTTGATCTTTAACTTTAGCTGCAATTCGGGTATCGTTGCGTAACTCAGTTATAAAGAACAAGCCTCTGGGGTCTACACCACTACGGAAGACTGACCCACCCTTTGTAATGTAGGCTGGTAGTGCCCAACCCACCTGAACGTCAGAGTGCATGACCATGGTGTTCCGTGTACGGAAGTTAGCCATGTATTTTTTAAATGCTTTTGTAAGAGCGTTGGTTGTGATCAAGTGCCCCTCTCGATCAACCATCTCAACCGAAGCTGGACCACCTACAACGACAGGCATGTTGTCATCTTCAATACCTTCAGCAGCCTTAGCATACTTTTGGTTGTCTGGGTAAGCCCTAGCCAGTGTAAGAATCTCAGCAGGGGAAGCTAGTTTGACCGTGAACAAACGTTTGTATTCAGCAAGGGCATCGGAGATATCAGACATTTGTGCCCTACCAACGGTTGCTTTTTCTAAGAATAAAACTGAGTCTGTAAGTGCTGATTGCAACACTTCATGAGGGGTATGGAATACTGTGTCCGTTCCCGTTTGAATAGCCATTATAAAGTAACCCCGCCCGCCCAGAGAGTTCCTACACTAGATACCATGGTTATCAAAATCCCCACTAAAAGATATATAATTCGGTCTAACTTCGTCCCGACTGTGTTTATCTCAGCCTCCAACACGTCTACATCACCTTCAAGGAGAGGAATCCTACTCTCTGCCGCTAAGTGAACACGTTGGGTTGCTCTTGATTGTATTTGTCTGGACATATATAAATTATACCTCTATAAGATTAATTTTTAGAAATAATATCTTCACTGCCATCAATTATAAAACCGTTTTCTTTCAGTTCTATGTTTTCTATATCTAGCTCACCCTTTTTAATCGAGTGTACCACACTTATGAGCATAGCTTTTTGTTTTTCTAATTCTTGAATTTTCATAAGCTGACGCCCAATAACTTCATGCTCGCTCATAATTTCCCTCTTCTCTACAACTTTTGGTCTAGGTGTTCCTTTAGGAGGTTCAACCCCTTCAAACTTTACTCGTGTTTCATCTAGTGATAACCCTTGAATGATAGCCGTTTGCCTCATAAATAAGTGTTCTGGCATGTCAGCTTCGCCATCCCAAACCCAAGGCTCCATATCAAACTCACCAGTGTTCTCGTTGTAGTATCCCGGTATATCCTGTACTAAATCTTCATTCCCTTCGAGCATTCGGCTCTCTAAGCAACACACCCGAACCCTACGAGTCCTAGCAATGTAAGGATTAGCCCAGTCTCCTATCCGCTGAAACGTACAATTACAGAGGTCATCCCCGTGAGTCCATGTAATCTCTGGCATCTCTCTTGGATGTAAGTTATCACTGAACGTGTGGGGAGCCTCTGAAAAAGCAAGTGTCATATTAGCCTACGTTACTAACTGTTCCATCTGCAATAACCTTGCGGAGAAGTGTACCGTTAGATTGGATAGCACTAGAAGTAGAGATAGCACCAGCGAAAGCGGTTCCCTGCTTGAAGATAACTGCCGACGTTGGTTCAGTAGTTGCAAACGCAGTAGAAGCACCCATGTATAGGTTCTCTGCTAGTACCTGCAAATCCCCATCGGTAATTTCCGTAGTGGTTCCAGTAACGTTTAGGGCGCCTCCATCCCAAGAAATAGTAGCATCACTACCACTACCAAAGATGAGAGTCTCGTCATCAGCGAGATAGTTCCAGTCGTAACCCATAGCAGAACGAGCTAGCACACGGGCGTCACCCGTTACATCGGTCATTTTAAAAGTATGTTTAGTCATTATATTTTGTCCTCATTTGTGAAAGACATACCAGTCACATCATCTTGAACATTTCGATTTGTACGCCACATGGCTTGCTTTATAGATTTCTTTAAAGCTGTCGTTGCAGTAATGTCTGGTAGTGATGCTTCCATTAGATTCATCACTTCCCCAACCATTCTTTTAGTATGGATGTCCAAACTTTGCAAAACACCATCTGTGTATACATTTCTCATTATTCACCATTACATTACATTACATTAAACAATCATTCAATTTAAAGGGTAGCCCCCTCTTGTGAGGGGGCTACTCTTTGTTTTAGTCCTAAGCAGACAAGTCTGTGATCTTAGCATGAACGTCGAAACGATATGCCCTGAACTCAGCCATTGTGTACAGCATACCCCTGACTACCAACGCATCTGCTGCGAAGTAATCACGGTTTTCGATGTACTGGGTAGGTTGAGCAATAGCAATTTCGAGGAAGTCTGTATCCAAAACGTACACGTTGGAACCTAGAGCGGAACCAGCAGACGCTGCCTGACCGAGCGTAGCGTCGGCATCTGGCATAATTGGAATACCTGCATAAGTAGCAAGAACAAGACCAGTCTTAGTACCGGGGAAAGTCTTTTCATTTCCGATACCAACCTGATATTCTTCTTGACCCATGTACCGCTGCTGGGAGATCAAAAGTCGTTCCAGCTTGAAGTACTGATCATGTCCCATGACAATCAACTTAGGCTCTCCACCCTTGGTACGAATCTTCTGAATCGCAGTGTCCAAGAGGTTGAGCGAAAGGTCACGACCTACACCAGAGTTACCCTGCACTGAGGCAGCAGCAGCGAAGCCACCGTCATCTCGTGGGGTTCCTGAGGATTCGTCGATGTCATAAACATCGTTGAATGTAGCAAGACCAGCAACACCATTAGTAGTGTCAGCACTTACGTTTACAATGTCGTCGATGGACGTTAGTCCAGCACGAGACATAACTAGCAAGAGGTCAGCAACTGTAGTGGTTCCTACCGCAGGGGTGGCACCAATGGTTGCGAATGTAATGTCATTGCCAGAGATTGCTGAAATTGCACCCTCGGTAGTACCGGGAGTACCAGCGTCGTTGATGATCAACGTGTCTCCAATTCGGAGAAGCGATCCATCACGAACGTTAGCGTCTGTAACGCCAGAACCAACGGCAAGGTTACCGTGAGCAGTAGGCAAGAACAATTCTTGGTTTAGTTCCTTGATGTGGTCGATCTGAGCATTCTCGTTCTCCAGAGCAAGCACGTCACCAACACCACCCTCAAGTTGTGCAGTGTACATTGCTTTCACTGAGGCACCTAGCATCGTAGTGACAATCTTAGGCAAGCTAGAGACTGTCTCGATGTTTGATACATCAATGTCTGGTAGAGAAGCTAGTTCAGTCATCGGACGTGAACGCTGAGTTCCACGATCCGTTCGGACCCTCCAACCAACTTGATTGCCGAAAGTAGTTCGGGGCACAGCGTTGAAGAATCGTGTTTGGTTGTTGAGTGCTTGCCACACTTTTCGACCATAAGTAGTCGTAAAGATATTATCAGCAGCCGTGGTTGAGAAAACCGCATCAGCCGTGCCGGTGTTAGCAGCGTTGAATGCCTTTGTTAGGTATTCAGGGCCAAGTACGTTCTGGTTCAAACCTCGGTTTGCCTGTGACAAAAACTCTTGAATAGACACAGTAGCCATAGTTTAGAGTTCCTCCTAAAGTTCGACTTCGGTGACGGTGCCGTTACGGATACCATCTTCAAGTCGTCGTAATTCTTTGTAAGTCAGTTTCGTAAAGTCAACTGACTGCTCTCCATTTTCGCTCTTGGAGATAAAAGCTTCGGACGGGGAAATTTCAGGGGATAGTGCAACACGTTTTACCTGAGTTGAACCGGATTCCTTGATACCCATCTTTGCCATTATGTCTTTTACATCAGTTCCCAAAGATTTGGTGATAGCCTGATCCAAAGACTTCTCTTCATCTACTTCTTCGTCCTGTGGGTACTCAGAAGAGTCATCGTCTTCTTCGTCTCCGTCGTCGCCATCTCCCTTATACATAAGGCTAAGTTTGGCGAGGGCTTTTTCCATACTTCTAATCATAGCGCCTACGTCTTGTTCATCTTCATCTGTATCTTTATCTGCGTCATCTCCGTTCGCATCTTCGTCTTCAGCCTGAATCGGCGCACCGGCGTTTTCAGTCTTGTTATCAAACGAAGTGGTTTCTGTCTCGTCTCCTGCGGACTTGTCGTTATCAGTGGATGCAGTCCCACTAGCAGATTTAGGGGCAGTACTTAGGTCTAGATCGTAATCTGCGCCTTCCTTCTTGATTTCTGCGATAACCTCTTTTATAAGTTGGGTCCTCTCTGAAACATACTGTTCTTTTTGGAATTCTTCATATTCCTCTTGATCAGCTTTTTCAAAACGATCATCCATCTTGGAAAGAACGTCCGCTACAGCGGCTAGACCCAGAGATGTACCTTCAAAGTACTTCTCAATACGGGCTTCAAAATCCGACATGTGTTGTAACCTCCACATAATAGTTACCAACAAAAAAGCCGCTCTGAAGCGACTTTTAAGTTAATATTTAGTTATTTTGAATATTTCATTCAACTTATTATACTTTAAAGTATAAATTTTTAACAAAATTATGCAAGTTTAATTATATATTAGTTACTTAGAGCCAGCAGCACGAAGGATTTCTAGTAAATCATCTTTAAAATCATACAATGGTATTTGTACATGCTTTTTAAACATCTTTTGTTGTCTACCATCAGGTAACGCTGCTTCTACTTGCTCAAGAACTCTGCGTACCATAGTTTTATGGCGGCGTTCAAGTACTTCTAAAATATCATCCAAGGTCGCCAACTGCTCTTGTTCGTCGCTCATGTAATTCTCTTTTCTAGCCTATATATCAGACTCACTATGCACTTGTTATATCACTAACGTCATCTCTAGTATTGCACCATTCACTTATAATTTCAGTCCATATATCAAGATCATTATCTAAAACCTCATCTATAAACCCCGCCCCTGAACTAGCTGTAGGGAGTTTAACCCCGCTAGGATCAGTGACAGAATGACCCTTATCTACACGCCACAAGGCAGAAGGTAAAGTAATTCCTTCTTGGGAAGATTTTATAGCTGCTTTAGATTTTCCTGACTTAGAGGGGGCATCCATACGAAATTTGTCTGCCATCCTCATTTTGAACTGCTCCAAACCCTCACCAGCTATAAAAGAGTTCAGGTCTTCAACAAGGTCTCCCATGAACAGCCCCTTTAATAAGTACTAGAAAAGTTCGTAGTATAAATACATTATACTAGCTCGCCCAAATTTCTGGGATTACCTTATGGAATCCTACATCTTGAGTGTCGTATTTGTCTAGGTAGATGATCTCTTTGCCAAGATATCCAATGTCTGGATGCCAGTAACTAATAAGATGTTTAGGTGCAGTGGCTACGTGCAGTCTGCTAGTTGTAAACTCATCTCCACCTTTCAGTGTTCCATTGATAAGCAGCGGTCCTGTTCCAATATCGTACTCATCAATCCGGTGGAAGTGCCCTATCATTACAGCGTCAAAGCCTGTGAACCTAGTGTCTCCCTCTACTACCCTTTCCCCATACTGAACTACTGATCGTAGTTTTGTTATAGCACTTGTAATAGAGTTGAGCCCTCCACCACCAGCAATAGAATCCCCGTGCATAATAAGTACACGTTGGTTAGCCACTTCAAATATGTGCATGAAACTCTTAGGAATCTCGAACGAAACGTTAGGTAAGTCCTTACAGAAAGCGGCAACCCATTGGTACATCATGTAGTCCCAGTCCATGTACTTCTCTTTAGAAGGAATCTTACGAGTCATGCGACCGTGGTTACCTACTACAGCGGGTACTCGTATTTGAGGGAAGTGGGAAGATAGCTCTCGTATAGACTGAGCGATCATGTATGCACCGTTCATCATCTGCATCATACAATTCTCTTCATTGGTGCGGGCTAATTCTTCATGAATGTCACCAGAAATCATATCCCCAAGCATGGGGATAACAAGTTCTTTGATAGGGGCAATATTGCGACGTAGATTAGATAAATTAATTACCTGATATGTCCACCCATATAGACGCTTATTGAATAATTCAATGTCATACTGGGAAAGCCCATACGTCTGATTGGGGTCTACACGGTCACCTACGTGCGTATCGGTGAGTGGGGCTACTACGGTCTGAGGAGTGTCACCCCTGTGAACCCCAGCCGACGGTGGGTTGTAAACATATCCGCTTGGCTCTACTGGGGGTAGTGCAACAGCTAACTTAATAGCGTCATGGAATACTTTTGTGAACTCTTCTGAGGAAGCTTGTTTGCCCACTAAGGTCTCGTATTTAGACTTATAGTTATCCCGTTCTGATTTCAGCTTATATGTTTTAAGGTCTTGAACCACATCTTCTGAAACATCTTTAGCTGTGGAAGGGTCAATGTCTGCTGACTTCTGTAAGTAACCAGTGCTGTCATGCCATCGTTGAATAGTGCTACGATGTACACCAATCCCGAAGTCTTTAAGAACTTCGTCTCGGATTTCAGTCCACCCTTTTTCCTGCTCACGCATCTCAACAATCCTCTTGCGAACCTTCATCATACGTTCGTCTTTGAGGTCAAATATACTAGTCAAATCTTACTCCTTACTCGGGAGTGCCATCCTCTTCTCTCTTGGTCTTTTTAGACTTATTACCTCTTGGGCTGTCTAAATGTTGACCGGAAGCGGATGCCCCCAATGTGTGCGTAGTGTAGGCTCCTAGCCCACCTTGTCCCAATTGTAACAGACTACTTATGCTTGTCAAGGCTTTCTCTAAACGAATATCATTTTCACGATGAATATCCATTACCTATTGTTCATCCTCTTCCGGATTGTCCTCTAGGGCAATGTATTCATCTAAAATCTTATTAAGTTCAATTGTAGCACTGCGGTCAGCTTTAGCTGCAACTTCGGACTCAATTTCGGATTGGATTAAATCTACAAGGGTTAGTTGCTTTTTAACATCTGTTTCTGTCCCTGCTCTATGCGCTGTATTGTTTTTTTGATCTTCGGTTGTATCTGCGGGGGGAATATATCCAGATACATCACCATAGTGAGCCTCCCCTGTAAAGGTTTTAGCTTCCACTGTACCCTTTTTATTATCCATAAGGCTGGTTGATACAGATTTTATTATATCAATTGCAAACCCCTCAACTGCATCTTTACCCTTACTACTCATCTTAGAAAGTGATTTTCGTTGGAGGAATGCGTCTAACTTCTGGGGTCCACTTTTAGATTTTTTCTTACCCTTTTTCCCACCTGAACCACCATAGGTTGTCGTGAATACCCCCGGGTCGGAAGACACTGCCACTGTTCCACCGGCAAATTCCTTTAAAAATTTTTGAAGTTCTTTTACCCTAGGTGTGCCGCCTTGTGCAGAAATGGCAAATTCATGCCCTGATGCAGCCCTCCCGTGTGCCTTTGCACGTCGTAATTTACCCGCTTTTAGAGCCCTCCGTGATAGCTGTTCATGATGCTCTTTAGCACTGTTATGGTAATTCGGACCAGCTACCTTGTTGTCTGGGTGGTGGATAGCTTTGACACCATCACCATAATAATATGTCGTAGTCCCGTCTCTAGCAACATCCCGCCTAACGTACAGATGACCCTTGCGCTCTTCAGGGGTGTTCCTGAGGTACTCCTTATCATTCTTATTTTCTGGGCGTGATCTGGTTTCAGGTATATCGCCGTCATGTTTTGCATCTTTAGGGTTAAATTTCATAGCATCAGGCATTATTCATCCTCGTTTTCATAAGAGTACGGACCTTTCTTTTCACGTTCTGATACTGTAGAAGGACGCCTATGCTCAGGTTTTTGTATTGAAGATGCGCTAAATGTGGCTTTCTCAACAAAACCTACACCATTGGGGGTAAGGGCTCCCACATATTGTGTACCATCTGATTCAAACCACAACTTGCTACCGTCAGCACTAGGACCTTTAATAATAGGTGTAAAACCTTTATCCATTAAATCTTGAACCCATGTCTTACCTGAACCTAGAGATTTAGCTAATCCATGTATTCTATCAATAGTTACTTTATCTCTTGCTTCGTTATATTCATCTACGTCCCGTTCCATCAATGGTGTTTTATCCATTGCTGTGGGGACTTTACCAAATCGTGGGACTTTTACAGTATCTACAGGATCAAATTCTAATTGCATAGGATTCATCTCAGGGGGGACTTCTTCCCCACCTTGCTGTTGTTGAGCCATCTGATCAGCTTGTTGTTGAGCTTGCACTGCCTGTTGTTCTACCTGCTGATGCATAGACTCTACTCCCAAAACTTGACTTTCACCTTCAATTTGGGCTAGTGGGACTGGTTCGCCTGTTACAACAAACATGATATCATCCATGTCTACATTTTCATTCTTTAGTTTCAGAGTGTATCCCATATCTAATAGAATCTTAGCGTTGTTTACACGCTGTTGAGAGAAACTAATTCGTGTGGCTTCTGCCTTTTCTTCAGGGTTAGGGAGTATAAGCTCAAAATCTGTAATACCAAAAGCCTCTAATAACCTAGGGAATACTTTATCTTTAAGCCTCCGTTGATCAGACTCTACAGTCCTACCCATAACTACAAGTTGGGAAGTTTGTGTGGACATTCCCCCAAATGAATCGGGGTTACCTTGCCATACAGGGGTTACTCCCCATATAGCGGCAATTCGTTCCCTGATTTCGTCCTTAATTGGGAGGTAATCCATTTCCTGTAAGGTGTGGAATAGTCTTACCATATCAACTCTACCACGTTGGTTTCTGGCACTTACCGCAATCATAGGGACATAGTTAGGGTCTTTACGTGTTTCTGCCTGAATAATAGCTCGTTCACGCTTCAACGCTTCTGGGTCATCAGTCTGAACCATCAGCATAGATGCGGGCATCTTGCGTTCAAAGAAGTAACGGTATAGGTTTTTATCCATACCTATTAAAGTTAGAGCCTTTTCAAAAATAGTAAGAATTGGAGACATGCCGTATGTCTCAGTTGGAGTGAACTTTGACGTGTGAATAATTTCATTTTCTAAGAAATAAACTACTTGTGTTCGGTGTAGGAACCTGTACATGGCTCCTCTGAGTTCTATACCACAGGGTTCTCCCTCAGACCCGTCTTCTTCCTGTGCGGGAATCTTACAGTTACCGGGGGATTCAGTGATAGCTTCACGATGAATGGGGCAAATAAAATGTGTGTTATTAGGGAGTCCCATCTCATCTAGGTCAAATTCTATCAACGCAGGATTCATTCTTCGGATTTCTACTACTTTAGAAGAAACTTTATTATTTTCATCCGCTACATATTCTTTTACTAAATAAAGAAATGCGTCATCAATTGTATTAACATCAAACTCAAATAGTCTAAGTACTTCTTCCAACGTCTGACCGAATTGGTTGGCGTGGGACATTACTTTTTTCATTCTGGTTAATTGATCTAAGTCAGGCTCGTCTGTGGTGGCGGAGAAGGATAATCCTTGCCTGAATACTTCGTTAATAATATGCCCTATAGGGGCACGTATTTCTTCTACTGTATATGAAATATTCTGTAAGTCAGAAATTAACTGTCGTCTGTATGCTAACTGGTTACGTATATAAGAGTTAGCAATGTAATCAACACCGAACTCAGGGCTTCTTCCTTTTTCCCTGTCATCAGAACCTTTCATGATAAGGTTTTCGTTAAAGTTTGCTAACGAATCTAACACAGAGGAAGCAGAGGCTCTTTTTTGTACAAAGGGGCTGCCGGGGCCGACAAACTCATCTAAACGCATTAGTCATTAAGTCCTATCATGTTTTCCGATTGCCCCATATTAGCTAGTTTGGAGATAATCATCTGCTTTATAAGAAAGCTCTCTGATACCTCACTAGGTGGAGCAGGTTGTTGAATATTTAGTAGAGGTTCTCTCTCGGCTTGTGCAGAGTCTAGGTCTAGAAGCTGCTCACTTAAACTTTCATTTTCTCTTTCTAAAACAATTTTGTCGGCTTCAAGTTCTTCAACCTTGGCTTCTAAAGCTTGAATTTCAGCAATAGCGGCACTTTGTAAGTAGCCTCCTTTGGTTGCCTCTCGTATCACTGCTAAATACTGCCCCTCTGTAAGTAAAGTTACAGCGGTATGATTATCAGGAATATCTTCACTATCTTCTATTGTATTTAGGGATTCATCCCATGAATCTAAAACTCTCCACGTACCTGATGCATCTCTTTTGGCTACATACTGAAGGTCGTATGTTTTGCTTAGTCTGTCCACTATATCTTGATCACTCACGAGAGCCTCCTAGTCTTTATTCTTTCTTATTATACTGCTAATGCGATGATTTTACGCAATATGACACTTAGACCACCCACAACTTTTGCAAGTAGAGCATCCTGATTCTTCTACAATGAAGGGAGAACTACAGCACTCTTCTTCTGTGATAGATAGTCCTAACCACTTTAAAGAAGAAGGGGAATCAGTGTATAAAGATTCAAGTTTGAATTCATTATCAACTGATGAAGCCATTGAAGGTATCATAGATAATTGGGATAAATCAAAACTTTCTGTTTTAGTTTCCTCTTTTACATTAGACACTAGAACCTCCTTGTCACGAGAACCTGACCTGTACACTGTAATCCCTTTACACCCAGTTCTCCATGCTTCTATATAAGCGGTTGATATATCTTCAACTGTAGCACTATTGGGGAAATTAATTGTCTTAGATATACCAGAGTCACAATATTTTTGGAAAGCTGATTGCATGCCTACGTGTCCTTCAGCACCTATATCGGCAGATGTTACAAAAACATCTTTAGCCCACTGTGGAACATCATCTCTGTCCTGAATAGAACCACCATCAGCCACGTACCCCATTAAATCTTCCGAGTAAAAGCCTGAATCTTTAGCAGTATTTTTAAAATATTTGTTTGCATAAAAGAATTCCTGTCCTTCAAGAACATTTTGTTTCCGCCAAACTAGCGCAAAAGTAGGCTCTATTCCACTAGATGTGTCCGCAAGCATAGAAATAGTTCCTGTGGGAGCCACTGTAAGTCGGCAAGCGTTACGATACTTAGGTCCACCTTCCTTGGCATAATCACTGCGATCCCAAGCAGGGAAAACCCCACGTTCTTCAGCTAATTCTATAGAGGTATCATCTGATGTGGTTTGTATGAATTCCATGACAGTAGCACCCACTTCCCTGCCAATCTTCGTGTCATATCCTATTTTCAGTTTAATGAGTAAATCAGCAAAACCCATGACCCCTAAACCAATCTTCCTAGTTGATTTAGTCATCTTCTCTATTTCTGGGGTAGCGTAATAATTAGCGTCAATAACATTGTCAAGGAATCTAGTGGATAATTTAATTACAGAGGCTAAATCTTCCCAGTCTACTGAGTCTTTCCAGTTTGTGCTTTCTGAAAAATTATGAAATTCAGCTAAATTGACAGACCCTAAATTGCAGGATTCATTGCCCAACAAAGGCTGCTCCCCGCAAGGGTTAGTTGCTATCATGTCTCCATATTGTTCTTTGACTTTATTGTCCTGATTTATGCGGTCTAGGAAAACCATTCCCGGCTCTCCGTTTTTCCATGCCCCTTTAGTAATTGTATCAAAGACCATCCGAGCATCATGCTCGCCTACAACTTCATGGGTGTTTGGGTCAATCAAAGGGTAATGAACTCCCGCTGCAACGGCTTGCATAAAGGAATTGTCCACCCCAACAGAAATATTAAAGTTATGAATGTCGCCTTCCACTGACTTGCAGGAAATGAACTCAAGGATATCGGGGTGATGAACATCCAGAATAGCCATATTCGCCCCGTCTCTCTTACCCCCTTGTGTAATCATTGATGATACACGACTCAAAGTTTTTAATACTTCTATCGGTCCGCAAGCCTTCCCATGTGTAGAGGCAATGTTGGTTCCTCTTGGACGCAACTTAGACAAGGCAAACCCTGTGCCACCACCGAACTTCTGAACCATAGCTGCGTCAGTTGCACCTTTCATAATTCCTTCCATAGTGTCTTCCAGAGGAAGTACAAAACAGGCTGAAAGGGTTCCTTGATGAGTCCCTGCGTTCATCATAGTCGGGGAGTTGGGTATAAATTTTAGACCATCCATCATCTCAAAAAATTGATTGGTGATTTTCGTAACTTCATGGTCTGGTTTGTCATACAGTTGTTCTATCAGGGCTACGGTTTTTGCAACACGTTTGAACATATCAGTGGAATCCTCAACTGTCTCCCCTGCCTCGTCTTTTAAGTAATATCGTTTTTTCGCAATCGTCTCGGCTTGGGGGGTAAGATCAGCCATTTATTGGAACCTCCGCTTTCATTCTTCTTTTCGTGAACCGCATTGCAAGCACAAACGGTTATTTCTGACCCACATTGTTGGGACACAAGTGTCTTCCTGACAGGCAGGATTAGGGCCTTTTAACCGTGTGTCGTCTTTGAGGATACCTTCATTATACTCATTCTTTTTATGTTCCACCACCTTGAAAAGGTCAGTTTCTTTGTCATTTACTGCGACATCTAAAGAGTGGGTAGTTGGCTGTTTAGAGCCGTCTATATCTTCCATCCAATCCAGCACGTTTCCTATGTTAGTAAACCCCATAGATGTACTATCATACACTGCCCGTAGAGCCATTGCAACAGAGAAAAAGGCATCACCATGCCCTTCCACAGTATCAGGGGCTTTTAGCTCGTTATTTACTGAAAGTATCTGAGAACGTTGACGCTCATCACGTAATAGCCGTAGATTACCAGAGTGTACGTATTCCTCAAATATTTGTGCCATTTCATTTTTAGATTTTAGAGAGAAGTGCATGGGGTACCACTTATTGTCAAGTCCCCTATCTTCTAACTCTCCACGAGTGTTATCATAAAAGGCGTAGTCTAAATCGAAATTTTCTACCAAAGAATTCAAATACTTTACTTGGGCGGTAAATTCCCAGTTATCAAGCCATGATTGGTGTACTTGGGTTATAACCCCATTGTATTCCTGAAAAATCACAATATGGCTAGGGTTACGCTTTTTACCCACGTCACACCCAGCGTACAACCTAGACCCCGGCTTTTTATAGAAAAGCTCACTAGGGCTGTGGTTTTCTAAGTCACCATCTTCACAAGATAATATGGAGGGGGCATCAAAGTACGCCTCATCACTGAACGCCGGTTTTAGCAAAAACTCTGAATCAAACGCTTTGGGTTTAGCTCTTTGTATTTGTAGTAAATCTTCTTCCGAGTAACGTTCAGGGAACAACACTCTACGATCTGGTTCTGGGTCTAGGGCGGGCATACGACGCTGGAAGAACCGTTCGTCGTTCTCTAGTACTGCTAGAAGGTCAGACGGGGTTTGAGGAGTTCCTACAACAACTGTCGGGACTCCGGGGTTAGGTATAAAAATAGCCTCAGTAAGGAACTGGTTTTCTACTTTTGACAGATTAGCTAAATTCAAACCCGAATCAGGGTCTCTAAGGATGTCATCTGCTATCATTCCTCCATTTACGTGCAAGCCACGTTTGAAGGAAAACACGCCACCACGAATAATTTCCACTATGTAGTCATCGTTAATAGAGTATCTAAACGTATATTCTGAACTAGTATTTTTATTAGTCATCCATTGGTTTAGTACAGGATTACGGTCTACTTCCTTTATAAGCTCACCGACGTGATACTTAGCCATTGTGTCGCTATAAGATAGGTACAGGAAGTTAACGTCCCTCCCCATCTTTAAAGCCCTCCAAATAGGAAAGGCGTGACCAATAATGGTGGACTTAAAATGCGTTCTAGGGACGACGCTTACATAGTTTAGATTATCTTCTATAGCCCGTTCTACATCATCGCACATTTTACCTACGTGCCATGCATTAAATAATTGGGGCTGGTCAAAGCTAAGAGACCATATGTCTCTTACGAAATCCCACATCCCGCCTACCTTAATAGTGGAGGAAGTTTTTAACCCTCTGGATAAAAGCGCAAAAGCATCTTCATAAGAGGTTACGTCTTTCTTATTAGTCGCCATCCGGGGTCTTTTGCATCAACGCTCCTAACCTAATAGATAGCCGTATACGAGTGTCTTCATCGTGTATTTCTTCAGATAAAATATCGAGCACTTCTTCTACAAACGAAATGTTCACTAATCCTCTAGCTATTCCTCTGGAACCTTGTATGCCTATATCAACGGCTTTCACAGCGTCACCCGGACGTTGGAAGGTTAGGTTCTCTAACTCGTCAATAGCTTTTTTAGTAATCCTATCATATATTTTTCTTTGCTCTATATCATCTTTAGCTATTCGAGAAGCTTGGGACTCCTCTACTTTAGCTAGGGCTTTTTCCTCTACATTATTCTTACGTTCTGCCCAATTGTACCTCCGCTTCCAACTGTATATAGTCGGGGCAGATACTGGTTCATTTGGGAACTTCTTCCCTAGCCCTGATACAATTTTTGAAACTGTCATCCCTTGAGAAAACAGTTTGAATGCATGGGTACGTACTTCTAAAGGTGCTTGTCTAGGCATCAAACAGTCCACTTCCACCAGTTTGTAGAGGGGCTTGAGGTTCGTCTCCGTCGTATGAACCTTGGTCTTTAGGAGAGTCCCAGCTTCCCCATCCACCGTCGCTAAATGCCATGTGGTCAGGGTTTTGAGATTCGATACTTCCCCCATATGGAGTGCCATCTGGTTGTAGTGTTTTAGACCAGTCCATCTTTGAACGTCTGTCAGTAGAAGCTGAATGGCAAGACGGAATGTCTACCTTAGTTCCAGCGGGTCCAGTTTTTGAAATTACACTTTTGAAATCTATTGTGATTTCCTTCCTCATGCATACACCTTCCCAGATATGGGCTTGCTCATTAAAGGGTTTGAAGTTGGAGTTGTCTTGGATATCAGAGGTAGTGCGTTGTACACCCTCGATGGTCTGATTGTATTTACATGCAGTAAACTTACACCAGACTACTTTTCCTACCGCTTCTCTCAGGCTTTCACCTGTCATACCTTCAGGAAGGGTGGATTTATACTCTTTGCTGTTATCTTTCGTCTTTTTCCCACGATTTACGTAAAAGGTTGATCGCTGTTGGTTATGCATTGTCATCTAATTCTATCTCCTTAGCCCATAAAGCTATACACGCTGCGTCCGCAAAATCTTGTTCAGGGAAAATCTTACCCCACTTTTTTTCAGCAAATTCCATTATATCGGGTTTTTTGGCGTTTCCCTTGCCTATAACCTTCTTTTTCCACGTATTATTGTCAACAGCGGAGAACGGAATACCTGACCCATAGAGTGCATACTTACAAGTAGCTGCTACGGACGCAATAGCGATAGTAGCTTTGGCGTTTTGGATGTATATAGCGGACTCTATTCCCGCCGTATCTGTAGATATTATACTCAGTTGACGGTAAAATTCATCAACTATTTCATAAAACCTGTCTTCCGCTAACTTTTTCTTGCTACCACATTTTATCTGCTGTAAGACCTCATCATCTTCTCCTAGGAGTACCATGTGGATAGCTTTACTTGACGTATCTATTCCTAATGTACGCATTAATTCCTCTCTCGCCTGTCACCATCAAAGCCCCCAGTTCGTACAGTAACTACCCTAGATATAGTTGCTACTGCTGAAGAATACAACTTCAAACGTCCCAAAGCCTGTTGGTACATTGCTTCAATTTCTATGATATTTCTTCGCAAATCTCCCAGATCATCATTCTTTAGGAAGATTTCCCCTCTAGTAGCTTCCTTAGTGGGGCGTTTTTCCTCCTTCATGTCATACTCTCTTAAGAGTTCAAAGGACATTACATTGTAAATCTCATCAAAATGTGCAGTCATAGCACCTTTACGAGATTCTAAATCCGCTACATGCTGTTCAAGTAAGGCTCTATATGCCCCAAAGTATATTAGATACTTACCAATATCGTCGGGGGTGGCAGTAATCAAATCTTTAAAGGTAGGTGCCTTGTAATCACCTGACTCAAACCCAGTTATAAACTCAGGTATTTCTAAGGTATCCATATAGGATTTAGCTTTAGACAGGGCGTCTACTGCATTCCATCGTTTTTTCATTTGTCAACTCCTTTACATACACACCATGAGGGACCCGTACATTTCCAATCTTGGGGGAGTATTTCCTCAGCCATTACCTCTTGGCACATCGCTACCATCTGCCCCCATAACTCTTCGTCTTGTTCTATTCTGTACTCTTTCCAAGTTTGATTATCTTTATTCTCGTACAAAATGAAGGCTTCATTATACTCTGTACTGTTCAAGTAACATTGCACCTGCATTATGTGTTCTGGTTTAGGTCGCCTTAATTTATCAAACCCTCTGGCATTAATAGTTTTTAACTCTACTATCCAAATCTTTTCCTTGAAATCAATGATAAAATCTATTCTACCTGAAATAGGAAGGGGTTCATTGACTAGGAAACTTTTCTCGTCTTCTACATACAATTTAGCAGACTTTAAGTATTTTATAAACCTATCTTCAAAAGAATTACCTGTAGAGAATACCCTAGATAGTAAAGGGTCAATCTCTTGAAGGGGTAAAGGGTCACCTTTTGAGTCCACTCCCCAGTAGTGATACCATAAGGCTTTTTTACACTCTAGCTTTAATGCTGAAGGGTAGAAGAACTTAGGTCTACTTGCTCTTGATGTGTACCCCATAACTTTATTTAGGGTTCTTGATAGTATTTGACTCTTATGTATCTTTCCTGATTTAGGTATACTGTTTGTCTGAATCTGCCCTATTCCCGGCATGGTGTTCCTCCATAAAATTACTGAACTCATCTCTAAGCCCACTTAGTGTTTGTTCTTTTAGATGCCAAACTAGGGGGTAACCCATATCACCTAAGTCCCTATCTCTTTTTCTGTCACGCTTACCAAGATGCCCAAATACTCCGTCTGCCTCTATTATCACATCTAATTCTGGCAAAAAGAAGTCAACGGTATATTGCCCCATTCGTACTTGATACTCATAAAGTAAACCGTTTTCTTCGATTACAATCTTCAACAGTTTCTCCTGAGGAGTGTTATCCCTGTAAGGCACTCTTTATCACCTCAAAAGCAGATTGATCTAGTTTGAAATAGTCTCTCACATTAGCCCAACCCTGTATAGACTTCTGGTCTGGTAACAAATCGGAGGAGTAGAAGGCTCCTTTTTGAGTGATGATTCCTTGATTCAAAGCTTCTTTCAAATAAGTCTCCACCTCGTCGATGCCTCCTTCAAGTCTGAATGGTACAGAAACCTGCTCCCAACGCTCACCACCAAACTTGTCTTTTAGTAGAGAAGCATTGATATCAAAGCCTACACGTTTATCAGCCCCATTGACCTTTTCTTTGATGTAAGCACCTCTGCGAGTTTCCAGCACAC
>Ga0098059_1000690_pt1 | contig 18810 bp, 11 predicted proteins | sample 20_taG_FD_92580 | JGI IMG/M metagenome (GOLD analysis project Ga0098059, IMG submission 92580) | Marine viral communities from the Subarctic Pacific Ocean - 20_ETSP_OMZ_AT15318 metaG | ecosystem: Environmental > Aquatic > Marine > Oceanic | place: Subarctic Pacific Ocean | collected 2015-01-19
TCAGCATCATTTTGTTTTAAAATCTGTTGTTGATCAGCAGGTAAAGAATTATAATAGTCTTGTGCATTATCAAATTTACCAAAATTAGTATAAGTACTATGCGTACCAGCATCAGGACTTAATCTTCTTCTAAATGGTAACTGAGTTCCTCCATGTTCAGAAGGCTCATTTATACCTGTAAGGTTACCTAATGTACCACTTCTTTCTAGATAATCACGATATGCATTACTTGAAATATCCCAAGCAGCTGTAGTATATTTACCGATATTATTATCTACACCTTCCCATTCAGTTCCTGACTCACCAAAGTCTCCAAGATCTAAGTTCATACCTCTAGCAAATTCTTGGAAGTGTCCTGCAGTTCCAGGCTCATAATCTCCAGAAAAGTTTGTTTCGAAGTTATTTCCTGAACTTACATTATAAAAAGTATTAGTATTTTCGCCTTGAGTAATAACCTCGTTATTATTAGGATCGTTATTATTAGGATCGTTATCGTTATTAATTATCTCTTCATGCTGACAATTAGGATCCTGACATCCTGGGCAACTAGGGCCTGGGCATGTAGTGTTAGTATGGTCTGCATGATTACAGTTTCCTCCTGGACATGTAGTACCATCAGTGTGGTTAGTATTATTTTTTACATCTAAAGGCTCGTTTCCTCCATTTAGATTATTCATTGCATTAGCCTTCATCCATTCCATGGCAGTACTATTACCATTCTTAGCCATCTCCATCATATTCTTAGCAGTATTCTGAATATCTTTACCTCTCTGAGTGTAATAGTTATCCATATCTTCTCTATCGGCTACATCTCTTATTCCTTCTCCTTCTAAGAACATCTTTCTATCCTTACCTTCTAGATCTGCAATATCTTTCTGTAGACCTAAATTCATTAATCCATACTTAACGTCTGCATCAATTGCATTAGAAGCATACGTATTATATGCATTTTGAGATCGTGCGTCTACGTTTTGGAATGAATTACCTGATGTTCTTATACGTTGTAGTTGAGTATTTAAATCCTCACGTAGTTGACGATCAGTATTCATATTTGCTGCATCAATTATTTCAGTATTCATATTCAACCTATGTATAGGCTTCTTATAAACATCTTTCATGAAATTGATGTTCGGAGGGGTCTTATCGTAATTTTCTTTAGTATTCGCTGCTCCTGCTAACGCTCCGTGTGTTAATCCTGCCATTCCCAACCAATCATAAGGATTAATATCGTGCTCCATAAATTGGTAGCTGCTGCTACTGCTGCTACTACTGTTGTTATTGTTGTTGTTTTGCTTGTTGTTGTTGTTAGTGTTGTTATTTAAATTAGTATTATTCGCTGTTTGATTACAAGGAACACATGCTCCAGTACCATCTGGGCATGTCCCATTGGTACATCCTCCACCTCCATTAGTTTCAGTCCCATCACCGCCCGTGACTGTAGCATTCTCATATCCAGAATGATCATCTGCAGTTCCAATAACACCGTCAGGTCCAGCGTTTACATTGTTCTTATCTTCATCTGTAGGTATTTCAATATCCCCCGTAACGTTCTGGTTATTTTCAGTAGTACGATTATCCGTAACAGCTGGTACATTTTGTTGCTCCTGTTCTAGCATATCTAGAAGATCTTGGTTTGGAGGTGCAACTTCCCCTGTATTATTAACTGGTGGGGTAGTATTATCAGCTGGAGGGGTGCTCGAATTAGGGTCTAAATTATCTATATTAGGACTCGGAAGATTTAAAGGATCTACTGTTAAAGCATTATTTCTATTGTTGATTATTTCATTTTGCCTGTTTTCGTTTGGATTAACTTCCTCTTCAATAACTTCATTGTTATCAGGCTCAAGAGGTCCTACTCGAGGCTTCTCTAAGAAATTTTCAGGTAATTCTTCATTATTATTATCAACTGGAGGATTATTAACTGGAGGTTCAACTGGCGGGTTCTCAACTGGTGGAACTTCATTATTATTTACTGGGGGAATGTTAAGATCTAGATTCTGTCCCTCTATATTAGTAACAGGAGGAACTGTAATAGGTCCTTCTGTATGAGTTTTAACATCTATACTACCAGGTGCCATTGGAATAGTTGCAAAGTTTTCAGGATCATCATTCCATTGCTTAACTAGTGCATCATATTCTTCAGCACTTCTTTCAACTCCATTAACCATATAACGAGTATTACCCTGATCATCTATTTCAGTACTAAATGGTAAATCATCATCTGTATTTACTACAGGCGTAGTTTGATTCGGCTGTGGATTAGTAACAGGCACATTATTATTAACAGGAACACTGTCATTAGTAGCTGGAATAGTAATAGGATTTTCTACATTAGGACTTACATTAGTCTCTTCTGTATTTGTATTCTTAGAATCTTTATATGCTTGTAAAGCTTTATTATATTTATCTTCACCTCCTGCTTTCCATCCTCCACCTGGTCCCCACTTATAATCAGCAGGATTAGGCTTCTTAACATTACTAGCGTCTTGGTAAGTTTCGATCACACCTTGTGAAAGCATGTCTCCTAGCATTGTCTTTTGATTCTCATTTAACTTACGAGTTCTTCCTCCTCTTCGGTAAGTTCCTTTCTGAGTAATATTTGTATTTGAAGCTAATAGTCCCTCTAGTTCAAGAGTGTCTTTAAGTTCGTTCTTCTGTTTAATTTCATCTTGTAAATTACGATCAGATTCTTCTTCCAATAAAAGCGTAGTTTTTCTACGAGTAAGAGCGTTAAGTTTGTATTCATCTTTTTGAATGTCTGAATTAGCTAATAATTTATCTATCTGTAAAGATTCTTTCTCTCTCTTATCTTTTCTTTTCTTAAAAGTCTCTCCTGTATCAGGATGTTTTGTAGTTTTACTATAAATATAAGTTTCTCCATCCTTTACTTCCGCACCTTCATTTAATTCAGCTTCTATTAAAGTATTGCCTTGTCCTTCTGCAGGAGTATTCATAAAGGTACCTCCGTCTTCATGGCTATTACCAGGGATAGTAAAATATCCTTCGTAGTTTTCAGGTACATTTAGTACCCCATTCTGTACATTTAGTCCAGGAGGAAGTGCTCCTTGTTTCACTTTTGATCCCATATTATATTTGGCTTTACCTCCATGTCTATTCATACCCCCAATGATTCGGCTATTAAGTTCTGGAGTTCTATTACTTTTATCTACATTTCCATATCCATCAATTTCTCCTGAGAATAAAGGCATTTCATTACCAGGCATTCCTATCTCCTTTAAAAAGATAGCTTTTAATTCATCAGTATTACCAGCTTTCATTACATCTGGTCTTCTGGCATTCTTAGCATACCACATCTTAAATGTAGGGTCATCTTGAGGATGCTGTGTCTTTCCTCCATCTCTAGCGACAGCAGCTGTTGCTCCTCCCCCTATACTACTATAATCTCCTCCTACATAATTAGAAACAAGAGAACCAACCTGAGCAATAGCTTGGCCTGTTTTATCAGCCCATCCTGATTGTACATGTGAAGTTCCTACAGCATCTCGTATATAAGCATTATTCATAGCGTTCCCTTGACTTACAACTCCTAAATCTCCAGCTCCCTCTGAACTATAAGTCATCATATCAGAATCTCTATCTACTTCTGCTTGTGCATTGTTTATATTTTGTTGTTTTATTTCTTTTGCTTTTGTTTCTTGAACTGTATCTGATTTTAGATTATCTACAAAGTTACCTACACCTGACCAGTTTCTAGTATTTCTTTGAGCATCATTAGTAGCAGTCATGGTATTCACATCTCCCTCTGTTAATAAAGAAGCGTGCTGATTCATATTCATGCCCTTTGCGTTATTCATTCCCTGACCAAACGCATTCTGTCCACTTTGATTATATCCTCCTCCTTCACCTCCTAACCATTCAGGCATCCCAGTCTTTAACTGACCTGTACTTTCAGAGTTAAATAGAGAGCCAAAGTCTTGAATATTTCCTGATGTATTAGAACTCATTCCTTGCCCATTTGGATTTTGACCAAACATAGACATCATACTATTCATATCGAAGCCTCCGCCTCCGCCTCCTCCATTACCTCCACCAAACATTCCCATGATAGAAGATGCGTCAAAACCACCACCTCCTCCGCCTCCAGAATTTCCAAACATACTCATAACGCTACTTGCATCAAAATATCTAGGAATTCCTTGGCTATTTACTCGTGAACCGCGTCCATAATGGTGTATAGGACCACCTAACATAGCAACTTGGGCATTAGTATTATCCCAACTTCCGTCAGCATCTACCTTATTAACTATACCTTGAGTAGCTTTCTTACCGTATGTATAAAAAGGACCACCAAAATAAGTACCAACTATATCAGTAGCAGCAGATGCTACTCCCGAAGTAACAGCATCCATTTGATTCATCTCATCATATGCAAATTCAGGATCATAGAAATTACGACCTGTGATAGTTTCAATAGGAGTTAGGGCTTGGTTAAGCATCCACTTCCCAGTATCCATTGCAAGATTTGAAAAGTTTCTTTCTGGTCCTGAAACTTGCTTTTTAAGCTGATCCATTCTCCCTCTCGAGACATTAGATCCTTCACTGTATTTTTTTACATATTGATATTTCGCCATAATTATCTAGTACTTACTGCAGCAGTTGATTGCACGTAATTGGTTATTAATTTTACCATTCCAGGACTTACTAAGTTACTAAAAATAAGTCGGATTCCCAAATATTTATCGGTGAATCTCGCCTGATCAGTCCATGTTTTTAGGGTATTTACCCCTGTAGGGTTTACAACCTTATCCATATAAGGAGTACTAGCTAAGTTAGCCCAGTTACTACTCCATAAAGATACTCCTACTCCAACTCTATTTACTCCCATATCTCTAAATCCATTTGCCTTCCATACTCGTTCTGATCTCTGTAATCTAACATTACCTGCTATATCTCCCACAGAAGCTGTTAATGTGTTTGCAGGATCATTATTAGCCGCTCCTACAACATTAAAGGTTTGTTCTCCTGAACTTTGGTAGCTATTATAAATGATAGCCTTGTCAAATGTTTGATCTCTCACATCTAACCAATTCTCATTAGTCCCGTCCCAGAATTGAGCATCAGTAACAAACTTAAAGTTACTGTAGTTATTAACTATTAAAGGAGAGTCATTACTTATAACATCTAACACATGAGGATATAGACAATTATAATATGTTTGGAAATTCGATTTAGTAGAATTTAATGCATGTCTCCAGGTGTAATTATTGTGCTTTACTCCCCCAGAAGATGCTGAATTATTCATCCCTGAATAAAAGAAATTCCTAGCCGAAACATAATAATGAGGCATATAACTATGGAAAGAAATCCACGTACTTGTTCCTATATTATAGCTGGCAGTCCATCCTTTACACTCGAATATCTCTGATAAGTTATTGATAGTAACTGTAGAATTATCGTTTAATACAACAGTAATAGGAGTAACAAGATCATCGTGACATGCACATGGAGTAAGATCTCCTGATATACTTTCATATATACATGGAGTCCATTGTTCAAACGGAGTCACAGTCGTTATTGTGGAAGATAGATCTTCTACAAACTGTGTTACATCGTCTCCTATATGAGCAAAATCACTAGCATTACGTTTATCCCAACGTCCATCCCATCCTTTATTCTTTAGAGGTTCGTCCCCGTCATATGGATTACTTCCTCCCATTGCTGGTAGTAAATCTACTTGTGATCCTGCCCCTAATCCTGTTTGTAAAGAATTACCTGTAACAGTATCAGGTCTCCCTGCTCCAAAACTATTTGTACCTGTAGGTAATGCTGAAGCTTCGTCTCCATAAACTGCAGAGAAAGCATGTAATACAAATACTTCTTTAACGCCTCCCATCGGTATAGCTACAGGATAAATTAAACTATTTATACTTTTACCTGACCCTGTATAAGCATCATACTTAGTTACATAATCAGAAGAGTGAGTATCCCACAAAGCTGTTTTTTCTCCTCCATAAGGAGTTCCAGGAGAATTATCGTGGTATCCACCCGTACCTGCCTGAGTTCCGTTTGTTTCATCATGTATTACAATACAAATTGCATTTGGAGAAACATATGTTCCTATACCTTGTGAGGGATATACATCAAAACCATATCCATTACTTATTCCTCCAGGCGCATGTCCCATCGCCATTATTGGCCATTGTACCCAACGCTCATTACTCATAGTAACATGGAATAAACTACCCGCCCAGTTCTCTAGTATTCCTCCTGGATTCTGTTCATTATTCACCCAGTCTACCATCTCATCATGAGCAGCGTTAGCAGAAGGAGCATCAACAGAAGTTCTATCGTAGAATACCCATATATCTGTATCTTGCGGAACTGTTATTGTATGTGTTGTAGTTACAGTATATGTATGTTTACAAGCATCCTCTCCCGTTGATGGATCGACTGCATTAGTTACAGCATATGCAGCATAGCTTGACCAGGCTAGATTAGGAACACAATTACAAGTTGCATTTCCACCTCCGCTTATTACCCAATTACCTGTGTACGGATCTGCACTAAGTACCTGGTAATAAGGATCAGTCGTTGATTGAGTAGCCCATGGAGCTAATAATTTATAATCTCGTTTACTTACTATATATCTACTGTGTCTTTGATCATATACAGAAGTATATCCTGCTCCTGAAGGGTTAGCGGGATTATCTATAAAAGGGAATGGAGTATCGTATATAGTTTTATATTGTTTATATATTTCAATATCCATATTCTCTTCAAACCAATTTCTCATACCTGCCATAGAAATATCTTTAGGAGCCTGCTGCTGCATAAAAATATGTCCTTGAACATGATCAGGCCAGAAGACACCACTTTCAGTTCTTTGAGTTGCCCATTGAGATTGGCATCCTAAATATCCTGTCTCAGATTGTAAAATCTCTTTTATTTCATGGCTAAAGAAATCCCCTGTTCCTATATATATACTACGTTCTCCCTCTGCAGGAGATACTACATTTCTAGAAGGATCTACTCTCCATAAGGATTCTTTAGTATGAACAAACACAGTATTATCCAATGTCCACATGTTCCATATTTCTCCTCTATGGGCTGGTATATCTCTATAATTATTAGTTAGAAATGATTTAAATAAGTCTTTCTGTTCTTCTTGGAATCCTTGCTCAGAATATGCAATTCTATATGGGAAATCTTCATGACATGAAGAGCAGTAATCAAATTGTAAGGCTAAAGGTTGAAATACATTTTCATTATTAATCTTATTATAATCCTTATTCATTATATATGAATTAGGTATCCAACAGTCTTCAGCTGTATCAAAGTGATAAGACCAATTCCACCCATTATCCATAAATCCTATATCATCAAGGAAGGTCATTAATCCATAATCTCCTCCTTCGAAGTGATAAGGATAAAACATTTCAGATAGAACATCACTTCCACATCGAAGCTCTGTATTAATATAAGACTCTGTCCAATACCAATTAACGTGATTAGCAATTAAAGGTCTATCTCTTTTATCATCTTTATCTCCCTGTTCTTCATGTACTCCATTTGCACTAGCCCATGTATCAGCATTCCATCTATGATCCGATTCCCAACAATCTTTATCATCATCATTATCTATAGTTGTACCTGCTGCCATATTATAATTAGTTTGCTTAAATGCAAATCTAGATATAAAAGAATTTCCTCCAAACACAGGAGTAGTGGTAACAGGAGCTATATTTGCAGGGCCAAGTTTCTGTAGATTATTATTTGTAGGTATATAAAGTAAAGACCCTAAAGTACCATACGCATCATAAGCATATTTCTTTAATGCTACGTAATACACAGTACTTCTTCCAGCTGATTTTCTACCAAGGTTCTGGCTCTCATTTGAGTGGTCTGCATTACCATTGGCTCCTCCTCCGCTTGAGTTAGTTTCAAAGTTATGACAATGTGCTGTAGTCCATATATCTCCATTAGCGCTAATGTCTCCATTATTTCCTACTTCCTGTCTACCTGTATTATTACCAGGCCATGGGATTCTCCAATAATTTTGATTTTGACCCACATTCATCTTTGCTACCATCACATCAACTTCTTGTTGACCATACTGATTAAAGGGAGTATATCCCATAGTAGGTATGAAATGTTGTCCCGAGTGTGTAGGAAGGTGTACATTATCCGCTATGTTTATATTACATAAGGGACCATTATATTCAGGTAAGTATGTTCCATTACTTGATCTATGCCATGCTCCTCCTAAGCCACTTCCTCCGCCCCATAAACCTCTATAGGTATCATTATACATTTGTCCTACTCCTGTTTCTATATTAGAATAAGGTATAGCTGAATGGTGATAAGTACATTTTGTATATACATAAGTAACCCCATCATCATCTCTTCCATCTATATATGTTCCTACTCCAGCTCCGTCTCCTCCTGTTGTATGTGTTCCTCCTATATCATTAGAACAGCATGCGTTATTACAATATATGTTTACACTATACCCCTGTAATACTCTTTCTACTTTCATGTAGTCAGGAGTTCTTAAATCTGTAAACTTCGCTAGAGGTCCGTGGTATCCTACAACACAATTAGGGAATGCTTCAACATCTGTTAGTCTTCCTATATTTATACCCGCAGTACCTGACGAAGATTCTCCATTAGTTCCTTGAATACACCATCCCCATGCAGGATGAGGAAATCCATCTCCATTTGCTATTCTGTCTCCAGTCCATCCTCCCCAACACATATCTTGTACCTCACTATATACAATAGCAGGCGCCATAAAGAAACAGTCTTTTCCATCATCATCTGTACCAGACATTTGACATCCTCCATCTTGAGAATGATCCCTTACTACAAAACCACTCCATGTTCTTTGGTTCTTATCTCCATACTCAAAGTGATGATTATATAAAGATCTATATCCTCCGCAGGCGTAGTCTCCAAATCCTAGTCCTACTTGAATACAAGGCGCCCCATCTGCAACCGTAATTCCTGAACTAGTATCATTGGTCCATCCTGTATAATCAACTCCATCAGAAAAAGACGTAGAGTCTGCATACGTATAATGAACACAGGCCATATTAGAAATATGTTTATTTCGTGCGTTTCCTTGCATATAGAAATTACACTGTCCTACTGTCTTACCCGACTCTTTACCTTCCCATGTAGTTAGAGCTGTATGTATATAATACATTATACCCTTATCTAAGACACTCTTGTCTTGTTCGTTCTGGATAGATCTTACTATTTTAAAACCTTGTACAGTATCTACTATTTCTGGAGGACATAATACATTATTAAACTCTGCCCCTATTGCATTAATACCAGTAGTTCCTACTTGCATAGGATTATTACTTAACTCATCTAGTCTGCTGTATCTAATACTTTCATCACCATATTGATGTGGTTCTAGTGTAGTATCAGGAAATCGATGATGTCTGATTTTACCCATAACTAAATCTCCTCCTGCAACACTTCCAGATTCTACAGGAAATATAGGAACTCCATCACAATCTAATGTAGCAGGATACCTTGAATTTCTACATTCAAAATAACCCATATCTCCCCTATTAGTATACTTAGTAATACCGTCTACTGTCTCAAACCCAGATCCTGTTTGAATCGCTGTATTGTATATCTCCCAACGTTCTATTCTTCCATCTCCAGTTACAGTATTAGGATTATAAGCATTAACATTCATATCAACACTAGTACTTGCTCCTGCGGCATATAATACCGTAGAGTCCCACTGAGTAGCAGTAGCATTAGGTCTATTATGATTATTATATGAAGTATTAGGTATGTTAACTCCTGCAGAGTCTAAATCCTTTGCTCGGCCTGGTATATGATATACAGGACTTTCTGATCCATCTTTAAATACCCATACAATACCAAACGCATATACCTCATCTCTCATATAAGATCTATAATCAAAATAATACGAACCTGACTGTACAGAATCAGCTGTAGCATCAAACGTAGATAATGCTTTAGTTACATACTGAGTTCTAATATTTAAAGCAGCTCGTGTAAGTGCTATATGCGGTAAATTATTAGCTGTTAAATTTCCTAAAAGTAATCGATTAGAAGACTGTTCAATTGTCTTTGCTGTTTGATAAATTTTTCTAGGAACTGTAAGCTCATCTCTATGTATAAAAGATGTTGTCTCTACATCATACTCTCCGAATGTGTAGGATTCTGAAGGATTTCCTATTCCAATTTCAGCAACAAGTCTTCCTCCTTCTAAGTTTGCTCCTAGTCCTCCCGTACTTGGCCATACCGCAATCCTTAAATATTTAAAAGATTGATCAAGATTACTAAAGGTTAATTGAATTGCTTTATTTGTTTGATTCCAATTTACAGAACCATCTGCATTAATCGTACCCGCTTTAGACCCTTTGATTCTAAGTTCCGAATTAGTTGTAGGATCTCGATAGACAGGAATAGGCTGTGTTAAATCTGTCCAGTTAGTAGGATTAAAATCTTGATCTAAGTATTGAACTGCAAACTGATATACTCCTGCAGGTAAAGAACCACTCTCATTAAGCTCTATAAAATCTATATCTGGTATAGTATAATCAGGCCATAACTTCATATTCTCACAGTCCCAAATATCATCATTTGTAGCAGCATCTATATCAGATTGTGTAAATCCTGGCTTAAGATAATCAGTAAGGGCATCTAAATTTATATGTCTAATATCATTAAAATCATCAGTCCAATATAAATTAACCTCACATCCTTTTCTTATTCTATATATACACTGAATCTGTTTTGTAAGTTTGAAGTTTAGACAGTTAGCTGTGATTAAAATCTCAGAAGAACAATCTGGATTGATTTTCACAATCCTTCCTTTTCCATACTCAGCAGGATTCTTTGGGGCCATGAATACAATAACAGTATCATTCTCAATGTACTGGCCTCCTATAACTGCCCAATCGTCTGTAGTTAAATTTTTAGCAGTTTGACCACAATGAAAGTTTCCTTCTTCATTAGTTATAAATCCAAAGTCCCCCATCTCAGATTCATTAATAGCATTTAAAGCCCACGCATAAGTAGCCTCTGGCTGTACCGCTAAGGCAGTATCTTTACTTAATCCTTTAGAGAGAGAATTTACAAATGCATTTCCTGACCCTTTCTTTTCGTCTGCCATCTTCTAATTTTTTAAATCTAATTTTTCTGGTGTATGTAAATTACCAAAGAACCCTTGGTATCTACGTACTTTAGGTATAAGCCTAGTTTGCTGGTCTGTAAGATTCTGTAATTTATCTATAGTATCAGGCATAGTTGCTTTAGACCTTGCTTGTGAACAATACCAATGCCAATCATCTTCTAGTTTCGCATATACTTGCGCAGGAGTTTGCCCCTGTAGGAACTCAGAATATTTTAACTTGTATACTATATATCTTTTAATAGCTTCTACATAAGATACTTCATCAGGGATTAAAGGAAATCCTCTATCATCTAATGCTTGTCCTACATAAGCTATACATATATATCCTTTTTGAAAACTTGTTTTTATATAAGGCCAGTCTAATGAGTATTCTTGATCACACGTAGACGATATACCTGTGCAGGTTTTACAGTCTGAAGTATGAGGAATAGCAAAAGGACCCGAAGTTAACCTTAAGGGTTTATAGTGATCATAGTAATAACCTGTAGCTCTAAAAGAATTAGGCTTGTAATATTGTAAAAATAACTCCGCATTCTGAATTAGCTGTGCAGATGTTTGACACACGTCTTTGCATGTAGGACAATCAGGATCACAAGGATCCCCACATGTAGTACATGGAGATGACGTTGTTAGCATTGGTGTAGTAGATGGCGACCCCTCCGTGGTTTTATAAGCAACTTGTATAACCTTATGTACACCAGAAGGAAGGATCGCTTTATAACCATCTACCTCAACACTTATAACTTTTTCTTCTAATTGAGTATATGCACCAATTTGATCAAGAGCCTCACCTGCCCATTCAATCAAGTCATTCTCACTTAATTCAACTACAGGTTTAAGATCTCGATAAAGACCTGATATAACCCTCTCAATACTTGTTAACTTTATTTGGTTTGCCATAACTCTTTATTCAAAAAATTCTACATTGTTTGTTTTTAATAATCCTGCCAGCTCTCTTTTGTTTTTCCTAGTTGGAGTAAAAGAATATAAACTTTTATTTGTAAGTATAGAGTCTTTCTTTTTCCAGTGCCACCTGTAATAAAATCCATCAGTATGGAGATTAAGGTGAAATACTTTTGTATTATATTCTTTGGTAGATTTCCAATCTACTCTCTTCTTGTTTTTACTAGGAGTTTTTTTAATCCTTAGGGTTCCTAATCCAAAAGGAAGTTTAAATTCATATGCATCCTTAAGCATACTATTAATAATCTTCTCATTAAATTCAACACAGAGCTTTCTATATGTTGTATAATCTACACAGAGGGCTTCTATATCTTTATTCTCTTCTATATATGCTTTATAACTTTCTATTAATGTACTATTTCTTTTCATTACTTAGCCGCTTGTTGTACTCCCTGTGCTCCTCCTGGTTGATCTAGTCCATCGTTCTCTTGATCGCCAGGTAGTGATTTAAATATCTGAACTAATTCCTGAGTAGCAAACTGAATTACAGCATCAGTTAAATGCTCATCTATAGGGAATTCTTCTTTATAAGGATCTATACAATTTGATTTACATCCGTCTGCATATACCGCTTCTAAAGGATCTTCAAATACTCCTGAAATAGATATATACTCTAACAGACTAGACTCATCGATAAACAGATAGCTATCCTTAATAAAGTAGTCCGCAATATCAGCTGTAAATTTTGAACCTGATTTATACTTACGCTTTACCCAGTTTGTCTTTGAGTAAATCTTATTACCATTTTGATTTGTAACTGCCTCTAACTCAGGGCCTATAGCAGATTGCACTGGTTTTGGAATGGGTAATTTAGATCGTAGTATTTTGCACCCAGGGATAGGGGCACAAGGGCATTCGTTTGGAAGCGCAGTAATCATTTGCAAGCAAGGAATAGTTTGAACAATCCAGTCTGATACCTGCCTCTTCTGATTAATCTCTCTTTTAATAAGTACACTTCTTGCTGAAACAAGTTTAGCATATATATGCCTATCGGATAATCTAGAATCATCTGAAGCTGTCCCTTTATTATATAAAGCTCTTACTCGTGATATTATTTTATTTATTTGCATAACTATTTTTTATTTCTTACCCAATCTTTTTTCTTCCTCTTCTTTCTTCTTTTGTTCTTCTTGTTTCCTTTTTTCTTCTTCTTTTCTTCTCCTCGCCTCTTCCTCTCTTCTTTTTGCTTCTTCTCTTTCTTTTTCTTTTGGATCTCTTACGGGATCTCTTATTATTGGAGGCGGTTTTACTGGCGGCTTTCTTGGTCCGCCTCTAACATCGCCCTGCTGATTAGCTCTCACCCTTCGCGCTATCAGGGTAGTATCTTCATCTAATCCTCCGCACGCAGTCTCGCAAGTCATCAAGAGAGTAGACACATCATTGGAAATATTATAATAAGGCCCTAAATGTCCTGTAGTAGATTCTCCTGTACCAAAAGGACCTACAGCATCACCAGAGTGATCGGTATAACCATAAGAACAGCATGTACTAAAGAACATATGATTATTCGTAAGCGAACTATGTTTCTCTCCATCTATAACTGTTAAAATATTAAATGAACTAATAGGGTACCAACAATGGCTTGTACCTTTATCTAGTTTATATATTGCATAATCTATATTCTGACTATGTACAGATGTAGTAAGTGTAGAACTAGATGCTTGCGAATCTGATTCATACTCATGTCCACCTTGTCCTTCTAGACCTAAAAGCTTAGCAAGCTTGAATGCAGTTTTTGTGTGCCAGGCAGCTTGGGTAGTATAAGATTTAATTCTAGTAGTACTTCCTTCTAATTCTACAGGAGTAGTTAAAGGCCAATACATCTGAAACTTTGAAGTATTTGCGTCCCCCGATCTCCATCGTAAATATATACTATCACGTACCCCGTGCTCTTCTAATGTAGTATCTGGATCTCTAGCAACTACTTGTAATATAAAAGTAGAAGCCAGCGAAGTAAATAATCCTGAGGTAGTCAGAGTAATTTCATTAGTGTCCAGATCTAAACTCATAGCACTTACAGTCCCAAAAATTGTCTTTGTATCTTCTACTTTAATCCACATTCTCTTCTGTTTCTATATCGGGCTCTGTTGTAAAGCTTTTTAAAATATATTCTTTCATAGCCTCTTTCTTCTGCTCTTCCCTCTCCATATTTTCATATCTAGCTTCATCTCTACCTAACTTTGTTCTTGGTTTCGGGGATTGATTTAATCCTACCTCTCCAGAAAACGTTCCGCCAAATTGCACAATAGTGCGTTCCTTCTCACAAAGGACACACTGATCTGCTGGTTCAAAATTATGTTCACATTTAGCCATTTGTCAATTCATTTACGTTAACTTGAAAATGACCTTTGTAGCCATTCTCTTTACTATATACATAAGCTTGTGCAGCTCTTGTATTTCCTACATATCCCTTTTCATGATGCCACGAATCTGTTCCTGATAAGGAAGGTAAGATTCTAACAACTGTTCCAAATCTCTCATCTATATCAACCCAGTTCATAGACTTTGACTTATGCAGGTGGCCTATATGCCATTCTGTATGTTTAGCCGCTGCCCATAGTTCAGGTCTTTCAGACGCCATGATTAGAGGTAGATCTGCTTGTTTTTCTGCGGAGCCATGTGTTAATCCTAATAAGTTTACTCCATAAGTAGTATACTTTCTTGGAGATGGACTGTTATCAACATTCACTTCTTTACAGTTATGATACCATGCATATATAGCATCACCTATATAAAACATTCTCTCATAATCATGATTACCAGGAACAACTATAACTTCAACTGGAGCTACTTGTCTAAGCCTGTCAATCACTTGCACTAGCATTTCTCTACATAATGTAAAAGAACGTTGCCAACGTACATCGTCATGTTGAGGTGTACCTTTCGTAGTTGCCATGTGTAGTCCTTCAGAATTTAGTAAGTCATTACCAATCGGAAAGATTATCTTTTCTACATGGAAGTTACTTGAATACTCAAGTAATTTATCAACTGCTTCAGCAAAGATTTCCCTAGCTATATTTACATCATAACTATGTCCAACTTCTTTTCCCCATCCTAATTTACCTAAATGTAAATCAGGTAAATTAACTTCGTACGCGACTCTATCTAGTTTGTTTTTGGCTCTAGGGTACTTGACGGATTTGTATTTAGGAGCATGCTTTTTAGCTGCCTCTATAAACTGTTCACGTACCTGGTCTCTGGCTCCTTTACTTTGATCAAACTGCGCACGTACCGCGTACTTTGTATCTCCATTAAAGTCTTGCCAGGTTGAAGCCCTAAAACCTTTAACATCCCAGAAGTCTAAGTTTACGCCTACCGCGTCCACTAAGTCTTCCAAACTTGTAATCTCTACTCCCGAGTAATCAATAAACTGTTTCCCATTTTCGTTTACTACTTTCGGAAGTTCTTGTCCTAAAGAGGGTTCTCTTGAAACTTTTAGTCGTCTCCAAATTCCTCTTACTCTTTCTCCTGAAATAACGCCTTGCTTATCTGTTATTCCATACTGTTGAGCTAATTCATTGTAGCTCTTGTCTCTACCATTCTCTAGTAGATGTTTCTTTAAATTTTTTACATCAAATTTCATATATTTATTTATAAGGTTATACGCCTACAAATATACGAAAAAATTTATAACATTTGTATAATAAAAGAACCATTTATTCCAATAGCATTATTTGTACCTCCCGTAGTATCTCTCACACATATAAAAACTAAACATCCTTCTGGTATAGTAAGTCCTTTAAAAGTACTATTTAGATCATGACATGTAAATACATCCGTATCAGATGGAGCAAGCATTCCTGTTTTCTTTGCTAGAAGGGTACTAGTATATGTTACTCCAAGTGCTCCAAAAGTTGTTCCTGGAACAACAGTTCCCCCAACAGTTGTGTCTGCAACATTTCTAACATCCAAATACGTAACAGCGAGATCTACTGTTGAATCCGCGTTTCCTCCTTGTTTACTCATACACATATTTGCTTCTGTAATTTTTACTGCTCTTCCAAAAGTATTAAAGGTTGCTGCTTGCATTAGATTATCACCGTTAGCCTGAGTCACAACAGGATCAGCAGCCTGCCCAGATCCAAACTCAACATTGTAAGCTCCACCTCCTTCTCCATATGCTTTAGTCAGCCAATCATCTCCAGTTCCAACTCCTCCTGTTGTAGAGAGCGAGCCATTAAATTCTATTACATCCAGCTTAGTATCTGGCCTTGCAAATGATCCCCCTCCTCTTTCTTTTTTCCACGAAGAGGCTCTTCCTGTTTTTAAATCCATAATTTTATATCTTATATATTAATTGTAAATAATAGTACTGCTACTCATCTTTTTTTATTGTATACGTTGCCCCTTCCAGAGTCATAACAATATGACCACTCTCCAACATAGAAAAAGTTGCTATACCTCCTCCATCACCAGTTATTAGCATACTTGCAGGCACAGAATTACCAGCCATTGCTTGTTCTGCTCCAGTACCTATTACCATACTTACCTTAGCAGAATTATCAGCTATTTTTCCTGCTTGGTCAACTGTTATTCCAGTTTTAGCTGTATTCACTGCAACAGCAGCAGCTAAGTCAGTATCTGATTTTGTATTTGCATCAACCTTTGCACGAGCTGTACTAGCTGCGCCTGTTAGCCTTCTAAGCCCTGAATTATAAAATCCCATATCTTTTTATTTTTTAAGTTAATTAATTATTACTCGGAGCACTCAGTTGCTGATATACATGCTGCTTCAGTTGCATACCTACCATTCACTGCACGCTGACAGCTATTTCCAGCAGATCCAACATTCGCAGTACATGCCCAGTAGTTAACTCCATTTTTCTTACCTCCAGAACCATTACCTGAAGATTCATTACCTGTTGGAGTATTACCTCCACTTCCTCCAGTTGCTCCCTGTCCTCCTTGGTCATTCAACCATGAGGTATATAATCCTGCGGTTCCTCTTCCATTTCCATGTCCTCTAGGCTTGTTTGGTTTTCTTGGCACACAAGATGCACCACATTCAATTCTACGGGCTCTTGCAGCCTGTATCATTCTTTCTACTCCTGATTTATAAAATGCCATAATTTCTTATTTTTTTGTTTTCTCAAGTGATCTTCCTCCAAAGTAAGCTCCAATCACTGTAATTAATACTAATTGTAGTAAGTCTGTCCATTTAGGTTCTACTACAAAGTTAATTGTTCCCGCATCAATGAATATCATTAATACTGTTGCTACAACTAAAAATACTAAAACTAATGGCCTAACATTTTTACTCAACCAAGAATCACTAGCCATATCAGCTGCCCACCTTGTTGAGATTTCTTTTTCCATCTGAGTCTCATAACTAGCTATAAGCTCTTGTATCTTTTGTTCTGCAGCTAATTTTTCTTCTTTAGAAGTATGTAGGTTATCTATAACCCCACCAACTCCTTTTACTAATTCTGTAGCTCCACTACTAAATATCTTTCCTAGTATATTCATTGTTTAATTATTTTATTATTGATAATAGAACCTTCATATTCTATTGTTAAGTTATATAATCCTACAGGCTCCTTGCTTAAGTCTATTTCTTTAAGGTTTAATCCTTCATATATAATCATACCTAAACTATTATATACCTTTACGTATACGTTAAGATAAGTAGCAAGATACACTTTATTGCTTGTAGGATTTGGATAGATAACTATCTCTGAATCCCTAGATAATAAATCTTCCAACCCTACAGGCCATCCTTGTGCACAATAGTCATACTGCGCTTGGCAATATGTGTCCCATGTAGTATTACAACAATAGTTGTCTACATCTATAACCCATGCATAACAAGGATCGTTTAACCAATAAGGATTCCCTGGACCAGTAATACAACCAGCCGAATAAAGACAAGAAGTACTATCAGAGACATTAGCAGTGCTGTTGTAATTAAATGCCGCTGGATCCATGCAACCTTCAATGATTTCAATACACGAACCATTGTTAGTATTAGCTGTTGAATCATAGTTAAGGGCAGTACTATCAGTACAACCATAAATATAAGGAATACAACTAAAGTCTTCTGTATTAGCTTGTGGATTGTAGTTAAGCATTGACGGATCCGTACACCCATAGATGTAAGGAACGCAGGAATTGTTATCGGCATTTGCTAAGGGATTAAAGTTAAACATTGTAGAGTCAGTGCAGCCATAAACGAAAGGCTCACAGCTTCCATCATCTGTATTACATGTATCACAGTAATTGTACATAGTTGCATCTATACATCCATATATAAGTGAAACACACGTTGAATCATCTACGTTAGCATTAGGATTATAATTAAATGCTAGTGGGTTCATACACCCGTATATAATTGATATACATGATCCTGTAAGTTCAACGTTAGCGTTAGGATCATAATTTAAAGCGGTGCTATCCATGCACCCTACTACTATTAAAGTTGAACATGAACCATTATCAAAATCCGCAGTAGAATCGTATTCTAAATATAGAGGATTCATACATCCTGCTACATAATAACAAGATCCATCATCTGTATTTGCAGAGTCAACATAGTTTAAAGCTGTTGAATCTGTGCAGCCAAATTCTTTTTCTATACACGTGTTCCCACAATTTGTTATTGCAGTGTATGGAAATAAAGGTTGTATAAAAGGAGGTTGAACTTCTATAAGAACATCTCCCTCGGGATTCATTAATGTAAAGCCGCACTCTATAGTCGTAAGAGA
>Ga0098059_1000703_pt1 | contig 18498 bp, 29 predicted proteins | sample 20_taG_FD_92580 | JGI IMG/M metagenome (GOLD analysis project Ga0098059, IMG submission 92580) | Marine viral communities from the Subarctic Pacific Ocean - 20_ETSP_OMZ_AT15318 metaG | ecosystem: Environmental > Aquatic > Marine > Oceanic | place: Subarctic Pacific Ocean | collected 2015-01-19
CACGTGGTTGATGATAGTCGTCAGCGACACTTCGGATGGGTGACTCATATGACACAGGCCAAAGGAGGAATCACGCAATTGGATATGTTCACGCTATGGGAGGAGTTAGCGGAGATACACGACCTACCTATGGCGTTCTTCGCCGCACTCGGCCTCGTCATGCGAGACGAACCCGGCATATTGAAGGTATACAATCAAGGCATTTGGTACTTCTTCATGGACGAGAGCGGCCAGCCATCGTTAAACCCGAACAATGCGAAACTAAGCACACCCGCATTCCTAAGAGTGGCATACGATGGTGCAGATGCCGGATTTTGGGACATGGAGGACGTGATTACCTACCCCCCATGTGCGGAAATACCAATGGAGATGGCATTAGAGATAGCAAGCGAGGAAATAATCGGAGCGGAGGTCTTCTTCGTAAAGAAGGAATGAAACCTCGCTTTATAACCAAAGGAAGAAAAAAGGAGCAGTGAAAACAATGAGTGAAAAGATGACAATAATGACAGGACAACAAATGACACGACCCACAAAGGAAGGCCAATACGGGCGTACATACCAAACGAGCGGCATCAAAGCCCTCGGTGGGAGGAGCGGCTTCTATGCCATACGGGACAAGGAGACGGGACAGATACACGTCCCATCTGCATACTACGGATGGTGTAATGGCAAGACCGAGCAACATTGGGATAGTGCAAACAACACGCTGAACACGAAAGGCGTGTGGGAGATAACGAAGTACATGGATAGCATCAAGAAGTTGCTTGAGAGATATCGCAAGAAGTCCGAGGACTTTGAGTTGATTGCCTTCTATCTCAAGGATGCGAGCAAGGGTATTCCCTACGATACGGGCTATACCTCTGGTACGAGCATATACTACGGAGGGCCATGTCCTCTACCGAGGAAGGTAGCCAATGAGATACAGGAAATCGTGGTGTTGCAGTCTTCGGTGTACCCTAATAGCAAGAACGCGGAAGTGATTGACAAGGATGCGATACAGGCAATAGAAGTGGAGGTGGTCTGATGGCGGCTGGTGAGAGACAAGGTTGGAGTACATGGAGCAGATACGCCGAAGCAGGTGTGGTCGGTACGGACGTGATGTTCACCGATGAGAAGATTACCATTGACCACGCACTCGGCAAGACGAAGGACACGATTGGCAAATGCTGGCCTATGGATGCGGCGGTGGCATTTAGCCTAGCGTCAGCGGGGCCGGATGCTAACTTGAAGGCAACCGAATTGGTGAATCAGCATACCAAGATGGCGGCGGCTATGATGACGCAGATGGTGGGCTACGGCACAGTACCCGACCCACGTGTGGAGTCATGCGGGTGTGACGAGGTTGATGCTACGCTTCTCAAGTGGCGAAGACCCATTCTCAAGGACGGGGTAATATCTTGGCATAATCACCAACCGATGAATCAGATGCCCGGTACGGGCGAGAAGTCGTGGGCAATACGAGTCCCATCTGAGAATGCCACGAAATTGAACACCGCGAAAACGGCGCTCGGCATACTGATGAGCAGTAAGTACGCACCACTACGACTAGCCATTGAGAAGGAGTTAGGCTCCACCAAATGGGCAGTCATCGGTCAGCCCTTCAACGAAGAACACACACTAGGGAAGTGCGGGTTCACATTCAAGGTGTACCCGGAGGGACATGAGAGTGTAGGGAAGCAAATGCAGTGCGCCCATCACACGCGACCCAAGTACACAGGTTGGGTACTCATCAAGCAGGTGAGAGACGGCAAGATACAGGACAACCGCTTCATCAAACTATGGAGTCGTGAGAAGGGAGAGGCATCGGTGCATCAAGGATGGAACAATGACATGATTGCACAGACTCTTGGAATGTCTGCGAAGAACACGATAGCGGCGAGGAGAGTGGTGCTATGGGACAAGGTCGCAAGAAGCCTGTCGAATACGATATGGGAGAGCGACCCGAAGTTTGTGCTTTCAAACATCAAGGCTTCATTGAGGCGTATGCAAAGTAGGAACCTCAATTGCGTCAAGAGGGACGGTGAGTACAGTGAGACTACGGGGCGCATCCTCCCATCCACAGTCACCTATGCTTGGAAGAATTGGGCATGGCTGGCTAACTTGGAGGCTTGGATTGCACAGACTAGCAAGAAGAACAGGAAGGAGCATGACCTAGTGAATGGGTGGAAGTGGACGAAGTATGACTCCAAGAAGTCGTACGGTCACGAGATTGCCAAATTCAAGTGGGTTCCGGGCATGGCAAACGAGAAGTATGACGAGTCGATACACACATCGGGAGAGGGAAACGCCTTGACTCACACTACGCCACCTGCACTACCTATGGTCATAGCCACCTACTACTTGAATCTCGGAGGGTCATCGTGGAAGGCACAAGGACTCCCTTACAGGTTCAAGACCAAGCAAGACGCTTACAAATTCAAGGGCTTCATCTCGATGATGGCAGGTAAGTGCGGTGCAGTGAACAAGGACGGACGCAAGTGGAATGGAGAAGCAGGTATTGAGCAGGTGGATGGTGACGAGAAATTCTCGGTGATGAGGAAGAAGCACGTGCTTGAGATGGATGATAGCGTCATGCCGGAAGTCACCCCCACACCACAGAAGATAATGGAGGCGCTCCTCTTCGGTACACCACAGGAATATGACGAGCATATAGTGCATCTGACCACTGAGACGAAGAAGGAATTCAAGAGGCCGAAGGTGGCGATTGCCAAGAAAGTCGAGGTGGAAGCGTGAAGGAGAAGATATGCCCGTTCTGCGGGCAGTCCGACAAGTCCGGCGGTGCATGGTTGGAGAGCAAAGACGGAAACAGTGAGGTGTTCTTCCGGTCACGGAATTTGGAATTGACTGACAAGAAGGGTATGCACGCACTATGCAGACTACTGAAGCACAAGGGATACGAGAACGCAGAAGACTTCCGCAAGAAATTGGAGGAGAAAGCATGAGTACGACCATTCCCGAAATAGGCATGGGAGCCACTGTGGTTGTCGGTTCCGACCGCTATCCCGCAACCATAATCGAGGTGAACAAGGGTAAGGACGGGGTAGTGACCTCCTTCGCTATCCAATGGGACACTGCGAAGAATGTTGGCGGTGAGTGGCCTCACAGTCTCAAGTACGAGTACGAACCCAACCCCGAAGGCACAATCACATACTACACACTCCGCAAGACAGGGAGATACAAGCAGAAGGGATGGGCTTTGCGCTCCCCCGGCGGAGGAATCGGGATAGGTCATAGGAGATACTACCAAGACCCGTCCTTCTAGGAGATGAGAAACATGACAGATGAATGGAAACCAACAAAGGAATTGATTGAATGGGCGAAGGGACACTTCGCTCAAATGAACGTAGGTGGGCTATGGATGCCCGAAGGTAGCGGGCTGACGTACGTCAAGGAGTCCGATACCAAGTGGCGCTTGCAGTCCATATTGGATAGCGATGAGGTACGCGAGAACCATGATAGGATGAAGACACTGATGTGGGACGTAGGTGTGACCGTAGTGGATGACGAGCCAGCGATACTACCCCTACCGAGAACCGAGGAGGAGGCATACTTACAGGAGGTCACGATGAAGAGGGACATAGCACAGTCATGGGCAGACAAGGATGGAACCTTGCTCATAGACATGGGATTGGAGAACGTGTACCCGGAGTACATCGAGGACAAGGAGATACTGCTGGACAACGGAGACACCACGAACATCGAGATATGGGGATACAAGGTAGTCAATCCCAATACGGGTGACGAGGTTGTGATTGACCCCGATGACTACCACTTGCTGATGGGCGACCAATACTTCATGCGCTTCTGCTATGGTGGTATGGTGTGGACTGCTCTAAGCAGGGAGCAGATGGTGAATCACATAGACGAGGGCAAGGGGCAAACATCTGCCGCCGGAGTCGGCAAGAAGTACATCGAGGGATTCAATGAGCCAACGAGCATCCCACCTTGGATGTGGGGTACTTACTGTGAGTTTGAGATGATGACGGATGAAGAAGAGTGAGAATATGAACGGGCTTAGTGAATCTGAATGGGAGACGGTACGCTCTCTCCTTTCAACCATCTCAGATGATTGTAAGATATCGGGCGAGCATCTGGATTACGCCCTCGTACGTGACATAGACCTTTGGAGGATTCACGATGGAAATGAGGAGGATGCCGCCTTCGCCTTCACTAACGAGGATGATGCTACGAAATTCATTACTATGGTTGATGTGCTTGCGAGAAAGATGAATGCGTCTTCCTTGAGCGAGAGAGTATGGGATGGGGAGACGGGTACTGAGAGTCTGCCTCAGAATTCATTGGAGGTGTACGACAAGCCCATCGACACCCCTCCCCTCTCTTTGGGCTTCGTTGGTGGCTACAAGTACGTGGAAGAGAGGGAGAAGATGATGAATAACCTCATCGAAGCACTAGGTAAGGATAACGTAGCAACCGCTACCGCAAACTCAAACTCCCATACGATATGGAAGAGCAAGCATCGCTACGATAAGGAGCAAGGCTTTGATTTGGATTTACTGACAAAGAGTGGCTATGATACTGATTCACCTACGTTTCAGTATTTGAGTACGAATAATCGCCATGCCGCCACATCTGCTCTCGTCATATCGAAGAAGATGGATGGCCTGTACGAAGGTGGGCATAGGGTACGCACAATTCCTTTCACGTTTGAAGATGAAATCTTTGAATTCACCCATACTCCATCATACGCTACGGGAATAGCACCAATCGGTAATGATGAGAAGAGAGCCGTCAAACTTAGAGCATCGAGTTGGGAGACGCAAGCGGACAGGGGCATCGGCGTCATCAAGATACGAACCAAATGGGACGGAGCGCGTGCGCCATACAACGCTTGGAGGTCGTTTATAGAAGGAAAAGCGGGTTCTACGTTCCATCCTATGAAGGGAAATGGAGGATGGGCCAACCTTTGGAAGAAGTGGACGAAGATGACTCCGTACAAGGAGTACGAGAAGGAAATCAATAACCTCATCCGCCGTACTGTGAAGGCCGTAGATGCCGTACGAAGCATGGACTTGGAGTACACTGTGTCGCTCCATGACTCGTATATGAGTAGTCATCGAGTCAATATCACTAATATATTGGACGAGACTAGCGACACCCTTGATATCATCTCAAGAGCATTTCCCAATGGATATAGCGCTGGAAGAGAGGAAGAATATTGGTTCTATGATACCTTGCCCGTTCCAAATGTGAGAATAGTCGTTAGTCTTAGAGAGAAGCCCGATACTCAAGCGCACAGGGTCATACCCATGTTGCCTAAGATGCTCAATGAATTGACGCTTTACAGGGAGGCGTTGAGTGAGATTACGAAAGCACTGCGTATGCCGTATCAATTGGATGCCATAGAGTCCATACAGTCAATCATCGCACCCTTCGACTATGCGGAGATGGGTGGTGAGGAAGAATGATTCTGTGGGGAGCATCATGGTGTGCGCCTTGTGGCCCATTGAAGGAATTCGTGAAGGAGTATTACCCTCATGTGAAGATAAGGGACGTGGAAGAGGGAGTGCCTAGCCACCTGTCAATCAAATCGGTTCCAGCACTACAAGTGCCGGGGAGAGTCATAACGGGTGTGGCTGACATAAAGATGCACTTGGCTTCGGTGGTGAACAAATGAGCAAGGAGATAGCATGGAAGAGTCCGAGCATGGAGGGCAAGTGGAAGGATGGCAAGGGAGTCATACACATGAGGCACATAGAGTACTACGGCAAGGATTGGATAGACGTACGCATAATGAACATGGGCAACACACCACCTAACTTCACAAGGCATGGGGTGAGGGTCACATTAGAGCAAGCGAAGGATATGCAACTGATATTGAAGGAGTTAATTACGAGTATGCAAGAGAAGAGGGAGAAAGATGAGAGGAAGAGCGGCGAGCGTTAGTCATGCAGAATATGAAATCTTGAGGGTCGTCACTGACGAGATAGACCTTCGGAAACTACGTGACTCCATGTGTCCCGACAAGGTGTCACGCGCTAGGTTCGACAAGGCATTGAAGTCAGTGGGAGGACTGATACAGAACATGATGGACAGACGAGCGCACAAACTTCCCAAAGACCACGTGGACTTCAAGGAGAAGGAGGCTAAGAAATGACAATGAAAATGCCGTTCAGCACGAAGAGCGTATCACAAGACGGAGTTATGACCTATTGGGATATGGGGGATGAAACCAAGGCCGATATCGTCCGACTCCACTTGAATAGAGAGGGCATCAACGCCCTCTTCGATGAGTTAGGCAAGGGGCGCGTGTGGACTCGTACATCACAAACACAAATCAACAGATTGAATTTAGATTTGAATACGAAAAAGGGAGGAAGTAAGCCCATCCCGTACAACGCGAGTCGGCTTCACGTGATGACCACCTTAAGATGTAGCAAAGAAATCGATGATGTGTTCTACTATACATGGGGCTATGGATTCAAGACCTTGAGGAGAGTCACCAAGTATGAGCGGAAACAAGTCTCAAGCCACAAGGACTTTTACGAAGTAATCGTGTCTGCAATAGAGAAGTACTCGGAAGAGGAATCGCATGGGGAGATGGGAGGTAGGTACTACGCTAACAAGATACTTTCATGGCTGGCTGAAGATAAAGCGGATTTCAAGCCGAACGTATCTATATTGAATGCTATACACGCAGTACACGATGACGAGATTCTCGATGAGGATGAGAAGGCTCTCAACCCTCATTGGGTGAGTCCTATGGAAAAAGGTTGGCAAACCATGAACGAGGACGAGGAGGTCTTCGAGGACAAGGACGAGGGCATGGTTGATGATGCGTCCGTTGATACCAAGAAAGAGGGATTTGAGGGATTAGGGAGTTTGTTCGGATGATTCACTTTCGCATAATGGACAAGACCCTGTGCGGTGCTGAGTACAAGGAGCCAAGCAAGAAGGCCGCGAAGGACGGCAGGATATGCAACGACTGCGTTCAAGTGATGTGGAAGGAACAGTATCGTAGGAACACACTCCTCTCATACACCAAGAAGGTGAAGAGTAGTGCTACGGTATTACATGACGAGCCTGACGTGAGTACACACACGTCTGATGATAGTCCTGTCTATTTGAGAGGATTTATCGCTTTATAACCAAAGAAAGCAAGAAGGAGTAGTGAATGAGATGACAGAATATGAAAAGAAGATTGACGAGATACTAGAGAAGAGAGAAGCACTAGCACAGGAGTTAGGTGAGATAATGAAGATGAAGGAGATACACAACATTATGCAAACGTGCAAGGACGAAGGACACATATGGACTATCGTCAATGTACAGTCGAATGCGTTGGTTGTGGAGAATATCTCCCTCATCTGTACTAGATGCGAAGGTAATACATCTACCAAGCATCCAAGTGAAACGGGTGGTTGGCTAGTGTGGTATAATGAGTACTCTCAGACGCAATTAAAGGAAATGATGGGGATGGAATACTGACTTCGGACTATGACTCATGGCTCATGCAAGACCCGGAGGATGACCTCCCTTCGTGGATGTTTGAGATAGAGGACTGTCCGGTATGTAGGGAGATAGTACGAGACTCAGTACCATCGTATGCACAGGATAATGACTTCGGTGAATACCCTTGGTTGGAATACTGCAAGTGTGAAGATGAGGAGGAATGATGATGGGTATACACAAGCACGCCTACAAACGTAAGGCTATGGTGAAGTTTGGTATGATGAAGGGTATAGGAGAGCCATTCAGATTGACTGAATTACTCGAATACATGAGGACGTTCAAAGGAGTGAATGGAAAAATACACAGGAGCGTACCTACTACGCATATACAACTCACCAGCCTTCTTAGGATTCATCCGAATTTTGGATTCCTACCTAGTTTTGGTAATACGGGCAGATGGTACTACAAGGAGGGAGAAGAGGAATGAAGCAAATCAAGGCGCTATTAGACGTGAATGACGATGGAGATTTGACGTTGGAGGATATAGAGACGGTAGTCAGAAGACATGAGTGGATGCTCTTTGCAGGTGCATTCATCCTTCTCGGCTCTCTATACAACCTATACACCAATGGCCTCTTCATAGACGATAGCATAAACAGTGATGCGTTTTGGGCTGGAGCGGGAATCGCGGCGGTATGGGAGTACCTAGATGACATAAGGAGTGATAAGAAATGAATGAAAATACGATAACCGCATTGGACTTGTTCGGTGTGGAGAAAACAAAAGAGAAAGAAGGCGAGTGCAAAATATGTGGCGACCAATTCACTTACGAAGTGAAGAGGGGTCGTACACCAACCATGTGCGGAAGCGAGTCATGCTTGCAGAAGTACAGGAGGCTGATGCGAAAGCCGAAGCCGAAGGTTATACGCACGATAGTATGCAATAGCGACAATTGCGATACCGAGATAACCCAAGGCGGCAAGGGGCGTACGTACAAGTGGTGCGATGAGTGTAGGAAGAAACTCAAGGCGAAGCAGAACGCCGACTACCGAGAGAAGACATTCGTAGCCGTGATTCGTGAGCAGGGCAATTGTTGTGATTGCGGTGTGGCCTTGGGAGCCAAGACCGGGCGAGGGAAACTAGCATTGAGATGCTCGTCATGCAAGGCCAAACACAGGAACGTAATAGCGAGGAAGTCAGCGAAGAAGCAATACAAGACGGTCACACGTATCTATGAGTGCAAGGAATGCAAACAGGAGAAAGAGCAGACAGGGCGAGGCAAACTACGCAAGACCTGTCCGGCGTGCATATCCTCCAAGACAACCAAGAAGGATGCAAAGAGCGAATTGGCGGCAATACTGAAACAAGAGCCTAAGAAGCCAAAGCCTAAGAAGCCAAGCAAACAAGAGCAGGTTGCGAAGGTCGAGTCCATGCTGAAGAAGGCAGAAGACGAATATGATGACGTTGGTACTTCCATGTGGGGCGGAATACTAGAGTCGATGAAGGAGGATTGAGCGGCACTTCATATAGTCTCGTTTGCATATAGGGGTGAGGCGAATGAGCGGGAGTATGAGAACGTGTACCAAGTGCGGCAAGATGTTTAGGGTTGCATCACATAAAGTACAGAGGTATCAGTGCGATGAGTGCAGACCTTGGCAGAGGAACAGGTACAAACAACAACAAAGGAGAAATGAAAACATGACAAATGAAGGATACAAGAGATTGACAACGATTGAAGAAAAACTAGAGGCGCTGGAGATAACGGTTGGCATACATCAGACCGAGACGAACACGGTCGTCCGTGATATAGAGACGATTGCGTTGGAATTGCTTGAGAAGGCAGTCGAGGCGAGGGTCGAGGAGATATTCGATGAGAAGATTGCGCTGGTGGATAGCATGGAGAAGAAATTCTCCGGTAAATTGGCTACTGTCAATTCACGTGTGAAGGAGGCACTTGAGAAGATGAACATACCCCAAGTGACACCACCGAAGGTAGGTAATGAGGGTAGTCCCAAGATGGTCGCACTCCCACCATTGACTAAATTGCAGAAGACGAGGATAGACAGGCTCGTTCAGTACTTGAAGTATCACGGCAAGTCGATGACGAGGAAAGAGATGATGATAGGGGTATGGCACGATGTTGGTAAGTCGAATATCACTAAATTACTGCGTTTAGGGACGGAGCATGAGATAATCGAATTAGACGTGGATAGAATGGACGAGTACTTCAAGGAGACGCGCAAGACTCCCGACCACGGTGGCCCCGGAAGGAAACTACGCTTCTATCGACTCAAGCAGAATCATCCGGTTCCGGTAAAGAGAAGGGCTATGGAAAACCACCAACATCCATACAATCCACAACAACCGATGGACCCGAACAACCTCAAGGGTGAGTACTTTGGGGATAGTTGAAACGACCAACCCCCTACGCGATGACATGAGCGAGGCGTTAAGGAAGGCTTGGGAGCATCTCAAGGCTACCAATCCTACTTACTTGGGTGGTAGCACAGGTGCAGTGCGTCACACCCTTCCGACAGGCAAGAGGGTAGTCGTGAAGAGAGGAGCGCATCCCGCTCACATACGCAACGAGTTTGACTTCAACAGGTATCTGAACAAGGTCGGTGTGGGTGTACCCGATGCCGTTGAGGAGAAGGACGTGGACGGGCAACCCCTCATGGTCAGTGACTACGAGGAGGGCGCTAAACCACCAAACCCAAACGACCCACGAACCATAGCCGCATTACAAGGAGACTTCGCCCCTCAAGCCCTAATAGGAAATTGGGACGCATTGGGTACTACGTCTAACATATCCAATACGCTCATGAGGCCCGATGGGACTCCCACTGCGGTTGATGTGGGCGGTGCAGGGCCGTTTAGAGCAAGAGGAGGAGAGAAGGGCGCGTCCTTTGGAGGAACAGTGGGGGAGACGAATACCATGCGAAACAGGGGATGGGGAAGAGACATATATGGTGGTATGAGTACGGCAGACATAGGCAGGTCATGGGATAACTATGGTGGACAGGATGCTATGGAGTCGGCTCTTTCTGTGCTTAGAGACGGTCAGACCAGCAATATCCTAAACCAAAGAATACAAGATATGGCGAGGCAAGTCGCTTAGACTTCGCTTTATAACCAAAGAATGCCCGTAAGGGTAGGAGAGGAGAAGAATGTGGATTGGAATGAATGACGGGTGGCTAAGCATAGTCAGAAACTACAACGATGAGGAGACGCTATTGGTGAGGGCTAGGAAACTGAGCCATCTGACTAACGTGTTTCCCGATTGCGATTACTTCAAGGACTCGGATGCCGACTATCCCTATCGCGCATACATAAGCAGGGAGCAAGTCGGCGAGACAATCAAAGGGAGATTGAAGGAAACCCCTTACACTAACTTCAAAGCATCCGTACGAGATAACCAATTGAAAGGACTGTATTCCGAGATGTGGAATCTCGTCTATTTCCGATTCGTGGATGACAGATGATGCCCGATGCGATTCAGCAATCTAGCCCTAGCCATAGAAAGTATGCGCTTAGGTGCGAAGGGACTTGGATTGACCTTCACCGAGTCACAGGCTAGACAAGCATACGATATAATGTATCCAAATGAAACCTTGACAGGAAGAAACATACTTTCAAGAGTAGCAAAGGAATTGTGCGTACCCTATGAGGTACTGATATCGTTGGAGGCGAGTAGCGTCTCAGCATTACTCGCATCCGAGAGTAGCGCATCCAACCCCTCGGAATGGACGTTGGAGGATGCCTTGCGTGTGAGGGATTCCCCCTTCCCCTTCCTAGCCCTAAGCAAGCAGATGGATACCATAGAGGCACATCTGTTTTGGGATTCAGTCATGGGCAAGCGACTACCCATGACGAGACTTCGTTTCCTCAAAGACCTCAATCCCGAAGTCTCGCCTGACACAATCACAAGCAGTAGGGCGTTCCTCACGGACTATGAAATCATCACCGCGCTCTATCACGACACCAATAGACTCCTTGACCCTAAGAAGTGGTACGAGAAGCCGAATGCCGCTTTGAGGAAGCGCAAGTGGAAGCCTTGGAGCAAGTACACGACCGTGACCTTAGACACATTCCAATCCATACCCAAAGGCCCCATCGAGTTGTCATACGATGAGGGAGAGAACGTCATCATAGAACGAGTGGGCAGTACGATAACAGACGTAGCGTACCCGTCTCATCCCACACTCCCACTGAAAGAGCGCCTAGTCAAGTACGCTGACGCACATGAGGATGCAGTCATAGCGTGGCCGGAGATGATTCCCTCATGGGAGAGCATAGTGAAGAGGGAGGGAACCATACGATTTCCCAATACGGGTGCGTTCGCGCCAAGTGAATATGGTGGGTACGTCCTCGTCAAGGAGTCACACATACACAATCTGCGTATAGCCTCGTACAAGCATGATGATGACCTTCATCTGCGATTACACGCCTTGGATGGGGATGAGTTTGTGGTTATAGGCAGTTTGGGACTTCATATACCCTCAGAACGCGCACAGATGAAATTCGCTATTGATAGAATGATTGGCGCTAATACAGAAGAGCCTAAGAAGTGGGTTGAAATATCAGATGACATTTGTATAGTCATAGGCGTGAGTGCGCCTTTCGTGGATAGGAGGACGAATATGCTCAGTGAGCCTTCGTTTGTGGACGTGAGAGATGACATGGGTCTATCCGATATCACGCAATATGTGGACTTGGTGGGTATAGATGCAGATTGATGACAGGCGTGAGGAGTGGATGGGGTTAGGTATCGTCCTAACCGAAGTGCGTTTCAGAACATGGGTCGAGAAGAGAGCCGATAGCAGATGGGGGCATCGTGTGAGAACGAGAGTGACGTGGCGTTCTCTATTCAAGACAGGCACATTAGCACAGATGGAATGCGTTCAAGTGTTTCTCAACGCATTCAAGATTGAATTGAAGGAGAAATACGATACCAAGTTTGAGGTAATGAAATGGCACGCACTGATGGATAGACAATGGGGTGATGCGATAACAGATAGACTAGGGCTTCACATGATGAAATGGGCCATAGACAATCCTATCCCACCTAAATCTGCAAATCACGCGGATTTCCTTAATTGGATTGAGGGATTTGACGATGAGGAAGAGATGATGAAAGAGAGTCTCGCTTTATAACCAAAGAAAGCCCCGTAAAGTATGAATTTGACCGAAGTGGCAAAACCAATCAGTCTATCGGACTTGGTTGGATTGGATGGGCTTGTCACAGATGTGGCGGCGTGGGTTGATGATTGGCCCCAAGCACTTCTCTTTCATGGGCCACCGGGTACGGGCAAGACGAGTGCGGCCCATGTGATTGCACGTACACTACTCAAGGATTGGTTCAATGAGATGAATTTCATCGAGAGCAACGCAAGCGATGACAGGGGCATAGACTTCGTGCGTAATGGATTGAAGTCGGCCATGCGTAGCAAGCCCCTCGGTACGCCGAGGAAGGTCATCCTACTCGATGAGGCAGATGGCCTCACCCCAAGCGCACAGGATGCCATGCGTCAATTGATAGAGAAGTACAGTCACAATGCGATGGTCATACTTACGTGCAACGAATTGGAGAAGATACGCCCTGCCATCCGCTCAAGGTGCAAGGCATACGCATTCTCCCCCGTATCCCCGAAGGATGGCGCACGTAGGCTTGCGGATATAACGGTCTATGGGTTGTCTGCCAATAAGAAGTGGACGATGCCCAAACTTGAGAGGCTCGTCAAGGCGATGCGAGGAGACTTGCGTGCGTGCATCGTGTTCCTCGACTCAATTGATGTGGATGCGCTTGAGGCGAGACTATCACGATTGGAGGAACAGGATGGCGAGAACACAGTCACGTACGCATTGGAGGATGAGTGGTGGAAGGTACGCAATAACTTCCACAAGTCACTCAAGAACGGGCGCTCGCTACACTTCGTACTGAGGGTGTTCTACGAGAACATATACGACTACTTCGATGATGAGGACAATTTGGATGCCATATGGGACATTATGGCGGCGTACGGCGATGTGATGACACATAGACACACATGGCCGGGAGATGACTATTCCTACTGCGATTACGTAGTGGCGAAAATGAGAGAAAAGGTGAAAAAAAATGAATGAAGAAAATGAAAGCAAGAACCCGTTCAAGAAGACGGAAGAGAAACAAACAGAATGGCCCGCTGAAGTCATGGAGAGATTCCAGATGCAAGCCGAGCGCATTGGGGAAGACGTGCATAAGGTCGTGGAAGCATTCACGAAGCACATAGCCGATGAGTACGGTTGCGAGGATTGGCAGAAGGAGGACACAGACCTCCTCATTGATTGGAGCGAGATGATGTTCATGGAGGACAGGAAGTCCAACGTGAGTGGCGGCGGCGGAGAGACGCTCACCTTCGTAGGTGAGTGGATTGGTGTCGAGGACAAGACCAATGACAGGAACGGTTGGTCGGTCAGAAACGCTACCCAAAGATGGAAGGATGACCCGAACGAGGCTCTATCCTCCGGTCTAGTGGGACACTACTACGCGGAAGGGAGTATGTGGTGCATCAGCACGAACGCTAAGCAGATTGTGACTGAGGAATCGACAGACGAGGAACCCATCATGGGCTTCAAGGTCGGCGATGATTGGCTATGTCTCCTATCCAAGGCAGGTAGGCCTTACCCCGCTTCACGCATGGGAAGGTATTACCGCTTCTTGGGCAACGAGAAGGGAGCCTTCTTGCAGAAGGGCGATATCAAGGCTTGGAGAGTGGACTTGACCGGAGAGAGTAGGAATCACAAGATACACACCGGAGTACCTGTGGAGATACAAGTGAGGCTACCTACGACCAAGAACGAGGCGTTCCAAGACATTCTTGGCACTAACTTCAACTTCACCGAGACGATGAAGTACACAGACGAGTGGTGTCCAGAGAGCGAAAGAGGGCTTCTGAATCCGTTCAAACTATGGACGGACGAGGAATTGGTTGGCGACCTATACGTGCCACTACATGAGTTGGATGAGGCGTATGAGTCGAGGAAGAGGCACTTCAAGGGCCGTGACGGGAACGATGGAACAATCGGCCCCGATGTAATCGTGAAGGGTCGTGTGACACGAATGTCCACAGATGGCAGGGACTCGGATTGGGATGAGACGGGGCGCAATTTCAGCCTATCCATCACCTCAAAGGGACTTGAGGACACGCACGGAACCAAGAACCAAAGCGAGATACCATGTTGGGTCAGTGGCGCTTGCCACGACCTTTCACACCCCTTCCACTTCATAGACGTGGATGATGAGTTGTGGGGCTTCGCTGAGAAGAGTACGGTTCTCATACACGGTCGCTTGAAGATGAGAGTGAATGACGGTGTGAGGCTTCCACAGATATCTGTGTGGGGCATATACGCAGACAACAAGAGGTCGAGGAGAAGAGTGGGCGGTGGAGAAACCGACTCAACCCAATTCGATTGAAGGAGGAATGAAAGATGGCAGAAAAAGAAATGACAAAAGCAGAAATGAAAGAAAGACTGACCGAATTACAGGGGCAGATGGAACAAGTAGTGGAGATGCAGAAGGCGCACAGTCGCAGACTGACCTATCTAAGGTCGTTTGAGCGCTTCGCCAACGGCATAGACACGCAACTGACACAACTGAGGAACGATGTGGCGGAATTGAACAACCTGTATGCAGAACAAGACGGGGGCCAAGGGCAGTGAGTGGATTCGGAAAGACCAAGGCCGCTCAAGCGGCCAAGTCGAAAGCGCCGACTGAAACAGGCGACCCGTTCGCAGACCTACGTGAGGAATTAGCAGACGTGAATGCAAACAGGCCGAAGACTCACATCTTCATGGCAGTAGTCGGAAAGGAGAATACGGGTAAGAGCGCAATAGTGTTCGACTTCTTCCAAAAGTACTGTGACAAGCATGGTGGAAGGCAGACTACCCTTGATGAATTCGATGGGGAGGCGAGCGAATGAAGAAACTATGGGTGATTGACTTCGATAACGGTGGCTCGGCTACCAAGTCATCATACTACCCCGACAATGACAACATCAAGTGCTGGGAGCCTTGGGTGTACATGAAGGGTGAGAGAACCGCATACAACTACCCCGGTACGCACGACCGTACGATGAAGATAATGCAATTCGCATTGGAGGAGCATGAGAACCTGTGGGGCGTACTCATCACAGGCATCGACCTGTGGGATTCCGTAGCGACCAATTGCATGAGGATACAGGACTTGGGACTATCCAAGGATGGTATCGAGGCCGCAGACAATCGTGGTGCAGGTAGCAACGAGAGAATACAGAACCAATGGGATTGGGCCATTAGAGTGACTCGGTTCCACCAATTGACTGCCGTGTGCAGGGCGCTTGTAAAGAGGGGCGTACGAGTCTTTTGGGAGACTCACATGAAGGACGTGTACAAGAACGGAAAGGTATCGACCAGCGATGGACAACCCGCATGGGAGAAGAGCAGTGCCGGATATATGTACCAAATCGTACACTGCCGTAGGGAGGACGTAATCGAGGAGGGAGACGTTGTATCTTCTGCATTCACCGCCACCTTCGAGAAGAGCAAGACGGACGCTACCCTACAAGGGCAGAGAAGAACCATACTGACGACAAGGCAGAACGAGAAGCCTAACTTCATGGGTCTGCCCGAATTGGAGAGACTGTGATACAATGAGCGCAATAGAGGACGCAGTCATCATCAAGATAGCCAAGCGGTCTATCGCTGGGGTCGAGAAGTACGGCACTACGATGGAGCGTGAGGACTTGTCGAGGAAGGAGTGGCTAATACACGCACAGGAGGAGGCGATGGACTTGTGCGTGTACCTTGAGAGGCTCATACAGGAGGAAGAGTAAGATGGACGCAGTCATCATAAAACTGAGAGAGTTAGAGGAGAGGGCTGACAACCTACGACAGTTTGAGGAGGCGATTCAAATGGCGCTTCATTATATCCAAGAGGCAGAAAGCCTGTGTCCCGATGATATAATCTTCTCCCATCATGCAGATATGGAAATAGACGAGAATCTGGGCGAAGTACAAACACTCATAGAAGAATTAGAAAAGAAAGTGGAGTCGATTAGATGAAGACCTGTTGGTTTAACGGAAAGGTTATCGGTTATTATTGGGATGAACAAAACAATTGTACGGTACTAAAGTATTTGGCGGTGGAGGAATGAGAACCACATTGTGTTGTCCTAAGTGTGACTACGAGACACCGATGAAGTATGAGATAGGTGATGTTTGGTGCAACACTTGTGAGTGTAAAGTGCGTTCACATGATGTGGCAGAATGCCAACGTGATGGATGTGACATAGAAGTCATGGACGAGGCAGGTGTATTGAGAGAGGCAAAGTTTTGGTTGCACGAGAACCATCCAGACTTCTGCCCTAATGGATACAACCCAGATGACTACGAGGAACACAAATACAAGGGGGAAGAGGAAATGAAGACCTGTTGGTTTAACGGAAAGGTTATCGATTACTATTGGGATGAACAAAACAATTGTACGGTACTAAAGTATTTGGCGGTGGAGGAATGAGTGAATGGCACAGATAACGCTTGATAGCAAGGAATGGCAAGCACATTTGGGTCAATTCGGTGACGTGATTGGCGATTTGGTCATTGAAGTACATGAGAACCCCAATGCGATATCGTACAGTGCTGGCTATCAGACGTTCTTCCTCAACGTATCACGCGCTTACCCGAAGGCGAAGGCGAAGGGAGGGATGCTGACATTCTCAGACCTCGCTAAAGCCTGTGCCTTCTTGAAGAAGTGCAAAGGAGATGTGACGATAAAGCAGGTCAAGAACGGTAGCACGCTCTATCTCAGCAGTGGCTCGTTCAAACTGTCGCTCCCTGTGACCGATAGCAAGAGCCAGCAGTTAGTCAAGACATACAAGAAATTGGTCGATGAGGCTAAGGAGGCGAAGTGGAAGACCTTCGGTGCTGACAAGTACACGGTGCATGGGAGGACGGCTATGGCCGAGGTACTGAAACTCGCATCCCTCAAGAACATCGTCACCAAGTACGGTGCTGACTACTCAATCACGATTGACGTTGAGGCGGAGGAGATATCCGCATCAGCAGGTAAGAACCATGACGCTAAGATATTCGCCGCTAGTGCAGTCACTGATATGACATTGGAGAAGAAGGGCATCAAGTCGGTCAAGTCCACTTTCGGCGCATGGCTACTACCTTGTCTCAATCTAGTGGATGAGGGTACTACGTGCCGTGTGCATTTCGGAGATGCGAGTGGCCTCGTCATCGAGCAGACGGAGACGGACTTGAAGAGGCTACTGATAATCATAGACCAACAGGAGTGAGATGGATGATAATCGACCACTACTACCCCGATGACGATTGGGACATAGGCTTCCCTAACGTGTATATGCGACATAGGGAGGCAGATGGAACGCTCATCGAGCAAACAATCGACCCTAATGAGGGCGCTGACGATAAGACGTGGGTTCCTCCCCACTGCTGGGTGAGGGAGAACACGAACCCAAGGAAGTTATCGCGCATTACCTCGCGCTATCCGGGTGTTAGAGTACGTAGTGATATCAAGGCGAGGGGCATAGATGGCGCGAACCTAATCAGAATGGACGTGCCGAACCCATCCAACCTCTATGATATCAAGAGCGAGATAACCACGTACGAGGGCGATATGCCCTATGAGGACGTGATGCTGATTCACGCTTACCCCGACACGAAGCAGATGCCCGACAACAATCCGAGGATATGGTACTTCGACATGGAGTGGCAACCCGAAGGGTGTCCACATGAGGGCGCTATCACCATGATTGCCATCGATGATACTATGGCTGAAAACAGAATTAGCAGTGAATTACCTGTGGTGTTTGCATGGAAACCGGAAGATATTCCGGCAAACTGCACAGGTAGTGTAAAGGCGGAGTTTATCGATAAGGAAGGTGGCTATATGCTTTATCTGTGCGACAGTGAAGAGACGATGCTCGATGCCTTCCTTGAACACTTGGATGCTTGTGACCCCGATATGCTGGTCGCACACGCCCTGTATTGGGCTGACCTCCCTAAACTCGTTGAGCGATTGGGAAGCAAGGCAGACAGGCTAAGCCC
>Ga0098059_1000704_pt1 | contig 18466 bp, 25 predicted proteins | sample 20_taG_FD_92580 | JGI IMG/M metagenome (GOLD analysis project Ga0098059, IMG submission 92580) | Marine viral communities from the Subarctic Pacific Ocean - 20_ETSP_OMZ_AT15318 metaG | ecosystem: Environmental > Aquatic > Marine > Oceanic | place: Subarctic Pacific Ocean | collected 2015-01-19
AGGACAGAATGGCCAAGCTAAATGGGCAGCTATTAAAGGTCAAAAAATGTTAGTAGAGAATTATAGAAGTTACGATATTGATAGAATCAAAGGGTGTCAGGTAGTGCAATATAATTTTACTGATTCAAAATTCAAGGTCAACCTATCAGGAAAGTCTACAACATCTATGCCAAAAACGGGTGATGTAGATATAGGAAAAGGTGCATCTTCAAAATTTACTGCAGGATTACAATAAAAGGAAATAGGTTATGAAAATCAGTTATGCGATACTGGCATGTAATGAAGCTAAAGAGCTGAATGAGCTCCTAACAGCATTAGTTACAGATATCAGAAAGTTAGATGAAATTATAGTTGTATTGGATGAAACTAATCACAGTAAAAAAGTACAATTCGTATGTGAATCATATGCTAGAGATAATTCTCTACAATGGTTTACACATCCTCTTAATAAAGACTTTGCAGCACAAAAGAATTTTCTAACAAGTAAGTGTTCTGGAGATTGGATTATAAATTTAGATGCAGATGAGTTGCTAACACCAGATTTAATTCGTATATTACCACAAATAATCGAAATGAATGAAGAAGTGGATGCTGTGTGGATGCCAAGGATAAATACTGTAGAAGGAATAACACCAGAACATGTTGAAAAATGGAATTGGCAATTAAATGATAAAGGTTGGATCAATTGGCCAGATGCGCAAATGAGAATGTATAGGAATAACGGATTTATAAAATGGACACAACCTGTACATGAAAGGTTAGTAGGACATAAGTCTTTTGGTAGACTTCCATTCGATCCAAAATATGCTATACATCATCACAAGACAATTTCAAAGCAAGAATTGCAAAACGAATTTTATAGAGGAATATAATGAAAGATTTGGTTATAGGTGCAATTGGTGATTACCAATTCGATCAAATTCAAAATTGGGTAAATTCATTAAATCAAAGTGGATTCGAAGGAGATAAGATTTTGATATCGTACAATTCGAATCAAGAGCTTGTTGAGAAATTAACTGAAAACGGTATCGAAGTTTACAGCATGCATGCTGATGCTAAAGGACAACGAGTAGAACGATTTATAACGAATAGTGGTGAAGTAAATGCATCAAATGCTCATTTATTGGTACATAATGTAAGATTCTTTCACATGTGGCAATTATTAAAACAATTTCAAACAGAAGGACGAACATTCAAAAGAATAATCCACACAGATGTAAGAGATGTTATATTTCAAAATAACCCAAGTGATTGGTTAGATATGAATATGAGATCTGAAATTGTATCACCATCAGAAAGTGTAAAGTATTGGGATGAACCTTGGAATAGAGATAATTTTAGAAGATCGTTTGGAGATGTAACTTTTATGTTCCAAGCTCATGAAATGTTAGTATCCAATGTTGGATCATTTGCAGCTAAATATGATACTGGAATTGATCTATGCCTTCACATATACTTGCTAACAGTCGGACAGTGGCACACAGATCAACCAGCTTTCAATCTTATAGTCAATACTGTATATAAGGATAGAACTCAGTGGGCAGGAACGAAAGAGCATTGGGCTGCACAAATAGGAGCTTTGATTGAAGCTAGACCTAAACTAGGAGATGCAGTTTTAGAACCAGCTCCAACAATGAATGAGGATGGATTAGTAGTAAACGAAAATGGTAATGTATTTCCACTACTACATCAATATGAACGAGTACCTGGATGGTATGATAAACTTACGGAAAAATATTCAAAATGAAGTATTCGATTATAATCACATATAGGGATCGTGAGGAACATCTTAAAAAATTACTACCACGATTAGAGGAAAGATTCAAAGGAACAGAATATGAGATCATTATATCAGAACAGTTGAGTGATGGTAAATTTAGAAAAAATACATTATACAATATAGCAGGTGATTATGCAAAAGGCGACACTCTAATATTTCACGATGTAGACCACTACCCATCAGATAATGTATCGTATGATGTTGTAGATAATAAGCCAACATATCCAGTTAGGAATGTTGTGTTTTTAGATAAAGATGATCAACCGGTAGGAAGAATGCATGTGCCATTAGGGTATAATAATTTTCACATTGATGTGGGTGATCACTCTGGAGGAGTATTTATTCTTTCACGTGAGCATTGGAATACAATGAAAGGTCTGAATTCAATGTATGTTGGTTGGGGTAAAGAAGATGATGATACCCGTGCAAGAGCTCGACATAAACTGCAAACGGATTGGCATAGAAATAAAGATGGAAAATTTTACGCATTCCATCATGAAGACAATAAACCACTAGACACGGATCCAGACTTCATAAATAATGAAAAACTTCTACATGAAGGTGGACAATATGCAGATGTTGATTTCAGAATAGAAGATTCTAAAGAACAATTTGATATACATAATAACGGACGAATAGTATGGATAAAAGTACATATATAGCAACACCGACAACGACGGATACTAGTAAGAAATTAGTATATATGTTTGAACTATCAGATGTGATGGCTGATCAAGTATACCTCCCATACTCATCCGGACTAGTTTGGTCTTATCTACAAAAAGATAAAAATCTACGGGATAATTACCAATTAGGAGATTATTTTTACCACAATGATGAAGTGGAAACAATCATATCTAAAATTAAAGATCCGGATGTATTAGCATTCTCAAGCTTCTTATGGAATTGGAATGTAAATAATGAAATAGCAAAGGAAGTAAAAAGAAGATATCCAAATTGCTTAATTATCTTTGGTGGCCAACACCAACCGTTACCAGATAGACAGCAAGATTTCTTTAGAGAATATCCGTGGTGTGATATCATGGTGCATGGAGAAGGTGAGATCACATTTGCAGAAATTCTGACAGAACATCTTAACGATATTCCGAATTATAATGGAATTCCAGGAACCTCAATACAATGTAAAGAAACAAAGGATAGAATTAAAGCACCAGCAAGATCTCGAATCCAGGAATTACATGATATGCCTAGTCCATATTTAGATGGATTATTTGATTGGTTAGTTGAAAAGAATGAGAAGGATAATACTGGATTGACATTCCATGCAACAATAGAAGGTACTCGTGGATGTCCATATTCATGTGCATTCTGTGAGATGTCTGGAAAATACTATCAGAAACTGAAATCGAATTATGGTCCCAAGTTCTTTGCAGAAATAGATTGGCTATCTAAAAATAAAATAGAATATGTAACAGATGCAAATTCTAATTTTGGAATATTCTATGATGAAGATACTAAAATTGCAAACTATGTACTAGACAAAAAAGCAGAAACTGGATTTCCACAAGCATATAGAGTCACGTGGGCAAAAGGAAAAGCTGAGAAACTTCTAGAGCTAGCAAAGATTCTGCAGGATGGAGATTTACAAAAAGGAATGACGGTTGCTCTACAATCGTTCAGTAAGAAAGCGCTTAATGCTATCAAACGACGAAATATAGTTGAAGATAAATTAGAAGAAACTATTCAATTGTATGAATCGAAAGGCATATCTAGCTACATAGAATTGATATGGGGACTCCCTGGAGAAACATTGGAATCATTTATTGATGGGATGGCTACTGTACCTGAGTTGGGATACCACAATTATTTAGATTGTCATTTGCTATCTGCACTTCCTAATACTCCTTTCGGTGAGCCAGCATATATAGCGGAGCATGGAATCAAGTGGGTAGAAACACAACCAAGATTTGCACATGTTGATATATCGACAAGATCTGAAAAGACAGCAACGATGTCAGAAAAATTTGTAATAGCAACTAACGACATGTCGGCAGAAGATTACGTAGACGGCCATCAGTTTAGATGGTTATTGATATTTGGACATTATTTAGGATGCACACAGTTTATAGCTAGATTCATAACAAAACAATACAACATAACATACAAAGAGTTCTACACAAGACTAATGTCATATTGTATACACAATCCAGATACATTTATCGGTAAAGAATATTTAATGGTAAAGAATGACCTACATGAAACATTATACAATAATAGACATTGGGGAACTGTCATAGATGAGATATCGCCAATAAATTGGCTACCAGATGAAGCAACAGCAATTAAAGTTGCAATGGATCATGATAGTTTTCTAGATGATATGAGATGCTTTATATTGACATTAAACTTAGAAATTGAAGATGATTTATTAAATGATGTATTAAAATATCAAGACGATAGATTAGTGACATATAAAAAGACGTATCCATTCACGGAACCATTCAAATATAATATACATGATGTTATAGAAAATGATCAACAACTTTGCATCAATAATCAGAAATTAGAATTTGATGGACCGACCTACGACGGACCTTTCAACTTTGCTCAGCAAGTAGTATGGTATGGACGAAGAGTTGCAAGATATAAAGCAAAAGTAAAGAAGGTATATTAGATGAAGCAAATTAGAAATTGGTTAAATGATTATTTAATTGAAAATAACTTAAAAACATTTGTAATAGGAATATCAGGTGGTATCGATTCTGCATTAACATCTACAATATGTGCAGAAACGGGACTAAACACTATCGTAGTTTCAATGCCAATACATCAACATCCAGATCAACTATCTAGAGCTCATAGACATATTAAATGGCTAAAGGATAAGTACAGCAACGTTTCAAGTATAGAGATAAATTTATCACATGTATATGATACTTTTGAAATGATGTTTGCTGATAATGAAAACAAACTTGCATTGGCAAACTCAAGAGCAAGATTAAGAATGACTACTTTATATCAAATAGCTCAAACTAATAATGGATTAGTAGTAGGAACGGGAAACAAGGTAGAAGATTTCGGAGTTGGATTCTTTACAAAATATGGTGATGGAGGAGTTGATATATCTCCAATAGCTGATTTAATGAAATCGGAAGTTAGAGAGATGGCGAAGGAGTTAGAAATTATAGATGAGATTATCAAAGCTAAACCAACAGATGGTTTATGGGGAGATGATCGGACAGATGAAGACCAATTAGGTGCAACATATGATGAGTTGGAATGGGCAATGGGATATGAAGAAGGCTTTACATTATCAGAAAGACAACAAGAAGTTTTAGATATATACAATAAATTTAATAAACAGAACCAACACAAAATGGTAAATATACCAGTTTGTAAAATAAGGAGAACGTAAAATGAATGTAGGTTTTATAGGATTAGGGAAATTAGGATTACCTTGTGCATTAGTGATTGATAGCAAAGGACATAATGTATTTGGATATGATATCAATCCACAAGTAAAAGATATATTAGATACAGGAGAGATCCCATATAGGGAAGCAGGAACACCGGAATTATTACAAAACCATAACATACAATGGTCAAGCGTATCAGATGTAGTATCTAATTCAGATATTATATTTGTACCAATACAAACACCTCATGACGAGAGATTTGAAGGAACAACAAGACTACCAGAAGAAAGAGTAGATTTTGACTACACATATCTTAAAGCAGGTATGAAATCATTATCAGACGAAATTGAGAAACAGGGTGAAGATAAGATTGTTATAATCATATCAACAGTTCTACCAGGTACTGTTCGTAGAGAGATTAAACCTTTATTAAGTAGGCATGTAAAATTATGTTACAATCCATTCTTCATTGCAATGGGTACTACAAGACACGATTTTGAAAATCCTGAGTTTGTTTTATTCGGAATGGATGATGAGGAAGCGTATGACAAAGCAAAAGAATTATATGCAACAGTTCATGATAAACCAGTTTATAAATGTACCATTGAAGAAGCTGAAATGATTAAAGTAACATATAATACTTACATCACAATGAAAATTTGTTTAGCTAATGTAGTCATGGAAGCATCTCATAAATTAGATAATGTAAATTGTGATAATGTTATGAAGGGATTATTTTTAGGAACAGAAAGATTGATAAGCTCTAAATATCTTATAGGTGGTATGGGAGATGGTGGAGGATGTCATCCTAGAGATAATATTGCTTTATCATGGATGGCTAAGAAATTAGATATGAGATATGACTGGTATGAAAATCTAATGATCTGCAGAGAAGAGCAGACAGAATGGCTAGCAGATCTAATTATCGAGTATAAAAGTGACATGCCAATAACTATATTAGGAAAGTGTTTCAAGAAAGAAACGAATCTTACAGTTGGTAGTCCTTCTATCTTACTTAAAAATTTATTAGAAGAAAGAGGTGAACAAGTTGATATGTATGATCCTTGGGTAGATGATCACGATATAGAGCTAACAGAACAATGTTATTTCATTGGAACAAATCACGATAAATTTCTAGATTATAAATTCCCACCAGGAGCAGTTGTTATCGATCCTTGGAGAATGATTGAAAAGCAAGATGGAGTTGCTGTAATAAGTGTAGGAAAATCATAGTGAGCAAACATAAAATATATTTATACAATCCAGGAAATTTTGGAGATCAGGAATTTCAAGGAGTTTGGCCAAACACCCACAGTCCTGAAATCGAATGGAGCAGATCTCCTCAAGATATAGCTGTATTCATAGATTCAGATGGACAGCACCATTGGGATGGAAGTAGATGGTTTCTTCCAAACTTGCATAACGCTTATAACGAAGCAAATGCAAAGCTAAATATATTTGTTTTAATTGAACCTAGAGAACTTTGTCCTAGAAATTATGAATGGGTATTACAATACAAAGATTTCTTCAATGTAATATACACACCATATCCAGACTTCGGTGATGGATCTAGTAAATTTGTATATTGGAAAGGTGTTGGTAGAACTTACGTCCCAGAACAACATAGACAGATATATCCGAAGTTCAAAAATATAGCAGCTATATTTTCTGATCAGATGATAAACAACATGGATGGGTATACACTGAGACGTGATATAAAACAATCAGCAGTTCTCTTTCCAAGAGTAGACTTTAATAATCCACTAGAACTTTGGAATAAGCATGAGGGAGTAAAAGATTATAGGTATGAAATCGTAGTTAAGAATGAAGACTATCCAACATTTCAAGAAAAACTGATCGATTGTTTATTAGTAGGATCTATTCCAATTTACTGGACTTCGAAAACAGACTATCTGGAAGGAATATTTGATTTAGATGGTTTCGTTTTCTTTGAAAGTATTCAACAATTAGAACAAATGATCCGTGATGGTTTGTTTACGGCAGAACATTATGAATCTAAAAAGAAAGCAATCGAATACAATTTCAATGCCGCGAAAAACTATACTTCTCTTGGGGACACTTTACTAAACCAAGGTATGAGAGAGCTAATCGAGAATTCAAAATGAATTTAGTAACGTTCTTAGCACCGATACGAATTTCGACAGGAGACGCAGACCAAAATTCTGTCAAATATAATTATGGCATAAAAGGTCTTGAACATACATTGAATAATATTCTAGAAAAATCATCATGGAAAAATATGGTAGATGGATATAAGTTTAATATATCGTTGAAAATAGACGAATGTGATGACTTAGCAAATGAATGGATATATGATGGATATGAGAAGTATAAGTCTTATGTTATGTATAATATCACTCCAAGAATTCCATCAGCACTCACGGAACCTCCAAGCAATCTTAGTCGAATGCATTATACACATTGCAATTATTGGTATCAAGATTGCTACGACATCGCACCTGTCAGTAGATATTATTGGATTTGGAATCAATGTAATGAAATAATGTCAGCTGATTGGGATCAAGTACTTCATGACTATAATGGATTAAGAGATAAAGTACTTTCTGGAACATATCCAACACGTGCTGGTGGATGTTTATTTCCGATCGTTCCGAAAGAGCTTGTAGATGAAAATATTAAAGAAGGGTTGACAACTCCTATCGTAGGAACTTCTCCTGCAGATATTTACTGGGAGCAGAAAGGTTGGTATGGTAGTAGTGTTGATATACAAATAAATGGAGATGTTAAATTATGAAATATGTAATAACGGGATCGGAAGGATTCATAGGAAAAGCTGTACTAGAAGCACTCAAATTGAGAGGTGATTACGTATGGCAGATACACCAGGATAAAAACTTATATAACGACGACACTGCATTGGAAGGCATGATTGAACAATGTGATGGTATATTTCATATAGGTGCAATTTCTGATACAACGGAGCATGATCCAAATTATATGCTATACTGGAATTATACAACTAGTAAAATATTATTTGATCTAGCTAGGAAATATGATAAAAAAGTTGTATATTCTAGCTCCGCTGCTAATTACGGAAGTGGTGATGGTATACCAAATAATATATACGGATGGTCGAAATTATTGGCTGAGGAATATGGTATGAAAGCGTGTGAGAGATTTGTAGCATTGAGATATTTTAATGTCTACGGACCAGGAGAAAGTGATAAAGGTAAGATGGCATCAGTAGCATACCAAGCGCATAAAGCGGGAAAGTTCAAACTATTCCCAGGTGACATTAAACGAGATTTTGTATACGTACCAGATGTAGTACATGCTAACCTTCATGCAATGACTCTCGAAAGAGGTGTATTTGATGTAGGAACTGGAACCGCAGAAACGTTTGAATCTTTAGTCGAAGGAATGGAAATATCATACACATATCACGATAAGAATATGATTCCAAAATGGTATCAGTACTTTACAAAGGCAGATCGATCAAAGTTTATGCCAGGATGGAAGCCTTATTGGAATGTATTAAAAGGTACTGAAGATTATAGAGAAACGCTCGGTACTATGTGGGAGGGATAAAATGAAGATATTAGTTATAGGAGATAGTTGTATTGATAGATTCGTGTATTGCGATATAAACAGAATTTGCCCAGAAGCGCCAGTTCCTGTGTTAAATCCTATAAAGGTTATAGAAAATAATGGAATGGCTGGAAATGTAGTAAAAAATTTAGAATCATTAGGAGCTAAGGTTGATTTAGTTACAAATAAAGAAACTATATTAAAGACAAGATATATTGATGATAAGTCTGGCCAGATGATTATGAGACTAGATGAAAATGACATATGTAAACCTATACAATCATTAGCAAGTACAGGAAAAGCAATGCCGCATCATATAATGAAGACATCTGACCATGATGCAATAATTGTATCAGATTATTGTAAAGGATTTCTTCAAACATATGATATACAACAAATAACAGAAATGGCTAATTGTCCAATATTCTTAGATACAAAAAAGAAGTTGGGTGATTGGTGTAAAGGTATAGATTTTATTAAAATAAATAAACCTGAATGGCAACTTAATCCAGACTACAGTGAAACAAATGTTATAGTAACAGATGGTAAAAATGGGGCCACGTATTTAGATACAATATATCCAGTGGATGAAGAAGTCAACGTCTCTGACGTATCAGGAGCAGGTGATACATTTATGGCGGGGCTAGTATATAAGTATATTTATGGTATAAATGTAATGAAACAGCGTGATATTAGTTTAGCAATTAACTTTGCAAATAAATGTGCAAGTAAAGTAGTACAAGAAAGAGGAGTAACGACAATATGATAATTTGGACAAATGGATGTTTTGATGTTATACATAAAGGTCATGTTGAATTATTCAAATATGCAAAAAGTTTAGGTTCTAAGCTGTATGTAGGAATAGATTCGGATGATAAAGTAAGAAAAGATAAGGGTAGTGGAAGACCTTTTAATAACCAACACGATAGAAGAGAGGTTTTAGAGTCTATAAAATATATAGATGGAGTATTCACATTTAATTCTACCCAAGGATTAGAGGATCTTGTTCGAATAGTAGGAGCGAGTAAATTAGTAATCGGATCGGATTGGAAGGGCAAAACTGTAATAGGTGAACAATATGTAGATGAGGTAGTATTCTTTGATAGAATAGAAGGATATTCAACAACGGAGATATTAGAATGGAAAAACCAATAGTTTTTAATGCGAAGGAGTGTAAAGAATGTAATGTGCCAAAAGGGTGGGGACATGAAATCATATTCGAAAACAATGAAAAATATTGTGGGAAGCTTCTGGTATTCAAAGAAGGATGTAAATTTTCAATGCATTATCATATGATAAAAGATGAAACGTGGTACGTGCAAGAAGGAAAATTCATATATAGATGGATTGATACTGAAACAGCTGTAATCAATGAAGAGAAGCTTCAAGAGGGTGATTCAGTTAGACAATTACCAGGACAACCACATCAAATAGAAGCATTGTCAGATGGAACAATATTTGAGGTATCTACAGAACACTTCGATTCGGATTCATATAGAGTTTGGAAAGGAGATACATTAAAGGAGAAGAAGTCATGGCACAACACCAAATGAAAATATTGATCAAATGTACTGGATTTGTAGGTGATCATTTATTTGCAACGGGGATAGCTAAAGAATTCAAAGAGCAGGGAGTAGAGCAGGTAGATTATTCTGTACAAGTACACCAAGTAATGGGATTGTTCAGTAATGATCCTCATATAGATCGTGTGTTTTACCATACACAACTCGACCAAGAAATGTTATCAGAATATGATGTAATTCATACTTTACCAGGTGTGGATCAAGCGTATCCACCACCAGCATACTTCAAAGGCTTTTGTGGAATCAACACAAATGACTCGAGATACTACATCTATACTAATATAGGAATGGATGAATCGGCAAGAATACTACTCCCAAAGAACGGAAAAAAGAATGTAGCAATAATGGCTAATTGGGCTGAGAAGAGCTTCTTGTTTACTCAACAACAATACGATGATGGAATCAATCATCCGCCAGATCTTGGTTACGGGGGAGCTCGTAGAGATATTGATAGAATAATACGAGAACTTGATTCAGATATCAATCCTATTATCGTTGGATTCCCTAATGGAACACCAAATCGAATGGATCAGCCAATGGGAGGAATTATAACATCAGGAATGTACAGCATGACAGCATCTATAATTAAAAGCTGTGATTTTATGATAGGAGCTGAAAGTGGATTGATAAATCTTGCAGCTGGTGTAGGTACTAAGACAATAATCACTGGAGATTTTGTACACCAATTATATGGGTATAATGGAGTCCTAAAGAAACTACAAGAACCAAAACTAGGACCAGAATTTTATTTTCCAAATGAAGACCATGTAAGTTTGGATCCGTATTTAACTGATGATGAAGTTATAAAACAGATGCGAGAAATAATATGCATGTAATATATAGAATTTCTGATGCAGGATATAGTAAAGTAAAACCAGAATATGTTAATAACGAGATGTGTCTGAAGAATGCAGTTAAAATATTTCACGATGCTAGTTGGTCTATCATAGCCGATAATGTATCGGAAGAAACAAATAATATGATCCAAAAATATAAATCGAGAGACTGTATAAATTATGTATCTGTTGGACATGGTGGTGGTACTTTCAATATAGCGTTAGATGAGGCTCTGGAATTAGACGATGATAAAGTTGTATATTTCATAGAAAATGACTATATTCATAATATGAATGCACAAAAGTATCTTCGAGAAGCTATTGATATGGGAGCTCATTATGCAACATTATATGATCATCCAGATAAGTATATAGAAGCTTCGAAGGGAGGAAATCCTTATATTAAAGGTGGGGGAGAGATTACAAAAGTATTCTTAACAGAGAGTTGTCATTGGAAAATAACAAATTCAACAACAATGACATTTTGTGCTAAAGTTAAAACATTACGTGAAGATGAATCCATATGGAGAAAACACACAGAAGGAAGTTATCCAAAAGATTTTGATGCGTTTATAGAATTGAGAAATGATAATAGATCGTTAGTGAGCTCGATACCAGGATATGCTACTCATGGAGAGACAGCATGGTTATCACCATTAACAGATTGGGAGAATGTAATATGATTAGCGTAATCATACCAAGTTATAGAAATCCAAAATGTTTAGATATATGCTTAAACTCAGCACTTGAAAACCAACATGGTGAGAATGAGATTATATGCATCTTAGATGGATATGTAGAAGAAAGTCAACACATAGTAAAGAAATATAAGGATAGAGTTGGATTCGTTCCAAATCCAACAAACCAAGGTATGCAACATTCACTTAACGTTGGAGTTTGGAATGCAACTAATGAATACATACTTATAGTAAACGATGATAATGTGTTTCCAAAAGACTGGGATGTTATATTAGAAACGGATCAGAAACCTAATTTAATTATTACTCCAAACCAGATTGAACGAGGACCTAGTATCTTTAACTTTGAGATAGGTGATTTTGGAGGAGTAGAAGATTTTAACCTAGAGGAATTTACAGATTCAGAACCACAGTATAGAAAACAGGATATGACAAATGATGGAGAAATATTTCCATTCTACATGTCAAAGACGGATTACATGATGGTCGGAGGATTTGATACTATCTATGGATCACCATTCATATGTGATTGGGATTTCTTTTTGAAGTTAGAACTAGCTGGAAAGGAATTTGTAAGATCTAGAAAACTAAACTTCTACCACTTCGGATCAGTTGCAACTAAGAATGGAAAAGAAGGAGAACGGTTCAAGGCGAGTGAACAATCAGCAGCTAATATATTTAAGTATAAATGGGGAATAGATCCAATTCGACATCCCAACAATTCACACAAACCAGAAATAGAAAAATTTAAGGGAATTAACTATGAGTAAAACAGTTTTAATAACCGGAGTCGCAGGACTACTAGGATCCAGATTAGCAGATTGGATCATAGAAACAACAGAATATAAAGTTATTGGTGTAGATGATTTATCGGGCGGGTTTAAGAAAAATGTAAACAAACAAGTCAAATTCTATAAACAAGATATTAACGAAGGTCTTGATAAAATATTCAAAAAGCATAAACCTGAATATGTATATCACTTTGCAGCGTATGCAGCAGAAGGATTGAGTCCATTCATAAGAAAATTTAATTATACAAACAACCTACTTTGTACAGCTGAGATAATAAACAATTGTATAAAATATGAAGTCAAAAGATTAGTCTTTACATCATCGTTAGCTGTATATGGAGATGGAACACCACCATTTAGTGAGGAGTCTCCATTACAACCAATAGATCCATATGGAGTAGCAAAATTAGGATGTGAGTTGGATATTGTTATAGCAGGACAACAACACAATCTGGATTGGTGTATTATAAGACCACATAACGTATATGGTATAAAGCAAAACATTTGGGATAAATATAGAAATGTATTAGGTATTTGGATGTATCAACATCTCAACAAACAAAAGCTAACTATATTTGGTGATGGAGAGCAGAGAAGAGCATTCAGTTATATTGATAATTGTTTAGAACCTTTTTGGAAAGCTGCTACAGATGAAAGAGCATCAAAGCAAGTTATCAATTTAGGTGGTATCAAAGAGTGTAGCATAAATGAAGCAGCTGATATATTGATAGAAGTTATGGGTGGTGGAGAAAAGGAATATTTAGAAGCAAGACATGAAGTAAAATATGCATATCCAACATATGATAAATCTCAATTTCTATTAGATTATAAGGAAGATGTAGATATGAAAGAAGGACTAACAAACATGTGGGAATGGGCACGGAAACAACCAAAAAGAAAAAGATTCTTTTGGGATGAATATGAACTAGATAAAGGTATATACTCATTCTGGAAGTCGGAGTAAGATTATGAATATAGGAATAATAGGACAAGGATTTGTCGGAACAGCTGTACGAGAAGGATTAAAAGATTTCTTTCACATCGAAACGTTTGACATAGCAAAGCAATCGACGGTTGAGTCGTTAGAAGCTGTGAGCGCTTTCAGTGATGTATTGTTTGTATGTTTACCAACACCAATGGAAAAAGACGGAACCTGTCATATACGTATAGTAGAAACGGTATTGAGTGATCTTAATGAAATAAATCTTGCAAAAACTATTGTAGTGAAATCCACAATTCCTCCAGGCACCACAGCTAGATGGAACGACATGTTTGAAAATATTGATATAGTATTCAATCCAGAATTCCTAACAGAAGCAAATTCAATTAACGATTTTAAGAATCAGAATAGAATTATAATTGGAGGACCAAAGAAAGCTGCTTCTAAAATACGAAGAATATTTGTAAAAGCGTTTCCTAAAGTGAAAATTATTAAAACTGATTCAACGTATGCTGAGATGGTTAAATATGTTACAAATAGTTTTCTTGCAACAAAAGTTTCTTTTGCAAATGAAATGTATGAGATATGTCAGTATTTGGATATCGACTATGATAAAGTAATTGAATATGCAATGCATGACGAACGTCTAGGTTATTCTCATTGGTCAGTACCAGGACCTGACGGTGATTTTGGTTACGGTGGGCATTGTTTTCCAAAAGATGTAAAAGCGTTAATCAATGTAGCTATGGAATTAGATTCTAATATAACACCTACAATGTTAATTGCAACAGATACAAAAAATAATAAAGTGAGAAAAAATAAGGATTGGTTGGATCAAAAGGGACGAGCGGTACTATAATGAAGCAATATTTTCTCATGATGCCAGGAGACACTGAGCAAGATGCTTGGTTAGAAACTAATTTACTCGGAGAAGATAATGGTTTTGGCGTTTTTTGGAGTGGACAAGGATTAAGTAGTTTGATGGGAATGATAGACACAAAACCAGAATTACTAGAAGCAGTTAAAATTAAAACGGATAAGAATGAAACACTAACAATAACAAAATTTCTGGATGAAATAAAAAAATTGAAGATAAGATATGACAAAACATAACGATACTTTCTGGGATGTTAACCGTAATAGAGATCATAAAGATTGGATCCCAACAGATATTAAAGAATTAGAATTAGAAATTAAAAGACTGCAATCAGAAGGAACAGATCCGAGCAGATTGCAATTATGCGAAAACTTATATGAAAGACTCAGTAAAAAAGAGCAAACTAAGTCGTAAAGATTTAGAAGAATTAGATTGGGGATATGATGATAAGCCTCATAGAGAAAAAATTCGTCGTAGAAAGCGAAAGTATGATGGTGAAGAAGCTCCATCGAAGAGGAAAGAAAATGTCAGGAAGCGTGAAAAAAGCTAACGTTACAAAAACGTATCACACAGCTAATGGAGCCTTAATGAAAGGCACTCGAGTTAAATTCAGCGAATCAGATTCAGATGAAAAAAGAATCAGAGTAACCGATGAAGTTGGACGGTTATTTTGGGTAGAACGTAAAGACGTTAAGCTGGATTAACTGATTGTTTTCTCGCGTCTCAGTATATTTATATACGTACTCAGACTAAATACAAGAGGAGAAAACTATGTCTTACACAAGAGAGCAGATCGAAGCAACTGTAAAAGCTAAAGGCTACAAGTGGTTCGAGAACGGTGACTACAACGTAAACATTGTAGGAATCAGAAATTCAGAGTTGGATGATAGAGTTACAAACAAATTCGACGACAAAATTACAATTACTTATAAGATTGATGGTGAATGGAAATATCACATCTATAATTGCACAACAGATCCAGGAGATGATTGGGTAGATAATCCAATGATGGAAAAAGGTGTAGCAATCTTAAAACCAGGACAATACCCAAAATCTCATAAAATCAGACTTCATGGTGGAAAATATACTGCATTAGGACAACAGAATAATGTTAAAGTATATAGAGACGCAAATAAAGATGGAGTATATGATTATGACGAGTCTACTGTAGATGAAGGTCTGTTTGGAATCAATATACATAGAGCAACAGCACTTTCTGGAAAAACTTCAACATATGTTGATAAATGGTCAGCAGGATGTCAAGTTATCGCGAGCAATGATGATTGGCATGAATTTTTAGGTATATGTGAAAAAGCTAGAGATACGTGGAACAATAACTTTACGTATACTCTTATAGAATCAAAAGATATAGAGGGATAAAAAATGCCAAAATTAGGAAAACTAATACCAGAAGGTATGCAAGTAAAACTAGGACAAGTGTATGATGATGTAACACATCCACCATTTGCAAATGAAGAAGAATGGAAGAAGCAGTGGGATAAGAAGCTTAATGAACGTATGAAATCAGATATCATGAAAAGGTGGGGCACTACTGATATCATGATGAACGACTTACGAGAATTCATACAAGCAGGTGTAGAAGCAGGTGGAGCTGACCTAGCAAGAGATATTGCAGAAGCTCTAAAATTGATGTCCAATTACGCAATGGGCGAATATAAAAAAGCGAAGAAATAATGGCTGAAGATAAGCATTGGAAAACTGTTAAATCAGGAACAGAAATGGGCGATACAGATGAAGCTTGTTGGGCTTCGACGAGTCCAATAAAAAATTGTGTCACTAAGGTTGTTGGTGGGGCTATGGATTACATAATGTCTAATTACGATCCAAAGATAACTGAAGCAGTAGCAAATGCACTACAAACAAAAGATGTCGTAATGCATAAAAATTCAGCTAACTCTAAGCAATTAGTAATGCATAAATTAAAAGAAGGCCAAAAAGGATTGCATTGGTCACTAAGACAAAGAGGATAATATAATGGCAAAGAAAAAAATTAAAGCGGCTGCAAAGAAAGTTGTTAAGAAGGTACTAGACAGCACAGAATTAGATGAAAAATTAGTAGCAGAATATAATGAAAACAAATCATTATATGATACAATTCTATGTTACGTTAAGTGTTATGGTGGATATGTACTAGCTGTAGGAGCGGGATGTACATTTGGTGATGGATGGTTAGGTTTAGGCTTATTATTATCAGCCGCAGGCTGGGCTTATTGGGCAACTTGTTGCAATAATAATGCTTCATGTAAGAAATAAAGGAGACTAGACGTGATGAAAAGGTTTTTATTTTTAGCAACGATATTGTACTCAACAGTATCGTTTTCTCAGGTTAATTCATTTCCATGGACATATGATTTTGAAAATTGGGTAGCACTAGAAGAAGACACTACAGATGATGGTGATTGGGCTTTAAGATGGGGTACAACACCTTCTCCAAACACAGGACCACAAGGAGACCATACTACAGGAACAGGTGCATACTATTATGTTGAATCTTCAGTTAATGGAACAGGTTATCCAGGAATGGTATTTACAACTTATACTCCAGAATTTGACGTATCATCTACACCAGGACAAGTAATATCATTCTGGTATCACATGTATGGTGGCCAAATGGGAGATCTAGAAGTAGGAATACTAGACAATAATGGTTATACCTTCCTAGATCTCATATCTGGAAATCAAGGAGATGAATGGCACTTAGCATATTACACAATACCATCAACAAACACTTTCAAAATACAATTTACAGGAACAACAGGAACATATTGGGATAGCGATATATGTATAGATGATTTATACGTAGGTGATCCATACACAATTGGATGTACAGATCCAGTAGCATTAAATTACGATCCAACTGCAGTAGCAGATGATGGATCTTGTACTTACCCACCTTGTCAAGGGTTTTTAACATATAATGTAACTCAACAATGCCAACCTAATGGTCAAGCACTTGTAATGTTTGATTGGACATTAGATACTAATGTATCATGTGAACCAGTAGCATTTCATTATTGGACTCCATTTAACGGACCTTACCAATATGGACTAGGTTATGGAGCTACAAACTTTGCAGTCAATGCAGGAACACCTAACATGCCACCTAATTGGTCTGTACCACATTTCGGTCAAGTAGAATTCATTGATGGGTCAATGTCAGATACTATATTTTATACACCATATTCTTGTATACCAGGTTGTATGGATTCAACTCAAACAGCTTATAATCCTTGGGCAAACATAGATGATGGGTCATGTTCAGGAACAACTTGTGATCCTGTAACAGAAACACAAATAACAATAGCTATTACATTAGACAACTGGCCAACTGAAACAGGATGGACGCTTACCGATGGTATGGGTGGTACATTTAATACTCCTAGTGGAACATATACTTATCAAGATATAGGAGTTACATATACTTATACTTATTGCGTATCAGCAACAGGTCCTTTTGAATTTGTATTAAGTGATACTTACGGTGATGGTATTCAAGGTAATGGTACTGCTGGTTCAGCTGGTGAAGTAGTTATTTATGATTGTAATGGAGATACTATAACTTATCTTTCATCAGGAACTTGGGTAGATGGTAATTCAACTCCAGTAAACGTTGATTTTGGAACAGTAGCTTATTCAACTCCACAATTTGGAGTAGCATGTGCAGGACCACCAACCATTCCTGGTTGTTTAGATCCAGCATATCAAGAATTTAATCCATTAGCAAATGTAAATGATAGTTCATGTGTAACATTGCATGTTGAGGGTTGTACAGATCCAACATCATTTAATTATAATCCATCTGCATCACAAATGGACTTAATTGATACTTGTGAATATACTTTAACAATAGAAGATGGAGCTGGAGATGGATGGGGTAATTCATATTTAGGAGTTAGTCAAGGAAGTAATACTTGGACATTTACAATGGGACCAGGTTCTTACTCTCAAACATTCTCCATAGATTTAGAAACTGATAAACCAGTAACAGTTTAT
>Ga0098059_1000707_pt1 | contig 18428 bp, 34 predicted proteins | sample 20_taG_FD_92580 | JGI IMG/M metagenome (GOLD analysis project Ga0098059, IMG submission 92580) | Marine viral communities from the Subarctic Pacific Ocean - 20_ETSP_OMZ_AT15318 metaG | ecosystem: Environmental > Aquatic > Marine > Oceanic | place: Subarctic Pacific Ocean | collected 2015-01-19
GGATCTCTTTCGTGGTTGTCTTCTACTTCATCGGATATGCCTGAGTTGGCGATGGGATCGGAGACGTGAACTGCTGGATCTTCATCTTTCTCGTGTCGTTCTCCGATGTTTTCATTTCCGTTGATGTAGTTTTGTATTTGTTCTGCGTATTTCATTGGTGTGTGGTTTTTCTATTTGTTGTTTTGTTGTTCTAGTTGGAATATCCCTACGACTGAATTGCTGGTGGTAGTCGTTAGCAGTACTGCTCTACCAGTCAGTACATCGTCTCGTAGTGATTCCCAGAAGAGTTTGTCATTTAGTGCCGGGTGATCTTTGGGTGATGTGTCTACTAATCTTTTTAGTAGATCTACCCTGTCGGCTTCTTGTGTATCTGCACCTTCAAGTAATGGATGCAGTTGGTTTATTAGGTTCATGATGGTGTGTTGTAGTTACTTAGGTTTTTGTCAGGAGTTTCGCTTAGTTTGCGGTAGTGATCAGACCAATGTCCGAGCTTGTATCGGATTAGTTCGTATGTGTAGTCATCTCGGTTGTTTGCTTCATGCAGTTCTCGTGTGAATTTTTCACATTCGAGTTTGTCTTTGAAGAACGGTGTTTTAATGAGCTCATCGTATGTCTCCAGTAGTCCGTAGTATCCGTGGTATTCCGGTCGATCGTCTAGATCTTCATTAGGTATGAATGTAGGTTTCATGATGGTGTGTGGTTAATGGTTATAGCTTCGATTCTGTTGACAAGCGATTGAGCGGATTCCAAGGTGTTGATTTTTTGACCGTTTGTGAATCCAACTACAACCGCTTCTACAGTCTCTTTATCTGCTGATCCGATTAAATGAACTTGTTCTGGATTGATCCATACTTCGGTTTCTGTGTTGTCGTCGTTAAGTTTGAGTAGGTTTACTAGTTTCATGATGGTGTGTGGTTGGTTATTCAGCGTTCCAGCCGATTATGCAGAGTTTTAGCTTTACTGTTTCTTTGGCATAGTCTTCTCGCATGAATAGTTCGCATAGCTCTTCGAAGTCTAAGTTGCTTTCGAAGTCTTCTACGCGCAGTTCGATCCATGCTCCGCCAGGATGCGGGAACCAGTCGTGGTCTCGCAGTTGTTTGAGCTGTTCATTAGTTAGCTCAAAGTTTGCTGATGATAGTTTTGTCATGGTGTGTGGTATTTGATTTTGAATAGAGGTTGTGTTTTTCCTTCAGGAAGTTTGATGTGGTTTGTTGGCATAATGTTGTGGAATTCACATTGCTCTCCGAAGTTTTCCCAGCTGTTTAGTCTATTGGTTTGTTTCTTAAATTCGGGGTCGTTTCGTCTTGCGCAGTGCGATCTGTAGTATCCCTTAGCTTCTGTTAAGATTTTTGCTAAACCTGTAGGTTGCGGTGAGTAGTGAATACACAGTGAGCAATTTTTATTATTCATGATGGTGTGTGGTTAAGCGGTGATAGTGTCGATTATGCAGTCCTCGGGACGAGCGATGCTGTCGCGGGGTTTGCCGGTTAGGTTGGCTACGCTTACATGAAAACGGTAGAAGGGGGTTCCGTCAGATTTGTACAAATCTAATCCTGGACCGTATCTGCCGAAATCACCAAGATTTAGTTGTGTCGAATTAAACATGTGAATACGGGGGTGTATGATGCGTTTAAAGTCGAGAGGGACCCATGCGGACTTCTTGTTTTCTGTTTCGCTTATGTATATCGGAGCGAGTGTGATGTCTCCTATGACGGGTACTACGTCCATGGTATTGAATTTATCGTTTATTTTTTCTACCTCTATGTGTTTGTCTTTTTTTGGAGCTCCAAGACTGATGTGAAAGCTGTCGAGCATGGTGAGGCTGTGACAAGAATGGAGTCTTCTAGAGGTTTTATGATCTGTAGATATTACATAGTTGTCATCAGTAGCACCGCCTGCGTAGAATGTTAGATCGTCGATTTTCTTAACGATCTGCTTGTGAATCACCGAATCGGGATCGATGTCGATGCACATGTAGTTACTTGATTTTATGTTGAGTGATAGCATTGTATTTTTGGTGTGTGGTTGGTTATTCAGGTTGTCCGAGGATTCTGTAGTCTAATCCGTTGTCGTAGTCTGGACTGTATGCTCGTTTGAGTTTGTTTTCTCCGTCTTCGAGTTCGACGATCCATCCGTTTTTGTAGCGTTCGATGAGGATGCCGTCTACTTTGATACTGAAGGCAACTCCGTAGTCGATTTGGCATGGGACGATATCGCCGGGTTTTAAGTTTTCGTTTTCCATTTTATTTAATAGTTGTTGAAGAAGATATCCCAGGTCATGAATCCGAAGACGCATGCCCATGGGATGACAATGATTAGTATGTCGTAGCTCATCTTAGCTGTCCCAAGTTTGTGATAGATCGTCTAAGAGATCGGCGATTGTCGGTTCGGTGCTTTGCATTCTTGCTAGTTCCCATGCTTCTTCGACGCGCATTTTGTATTCGTCGTCGGTAGGTATGCATTCGTCTAGTATGTTTATGTCGGCGTCATCCAGAAGATCCGCCATTGTTCTGTATGGATTATTCATTGTGGTGTGTGGTTAGATTGTTTTGTGTAGATCGAAGTAGTTGTACTCCTTTTTTGGGTACGAGTTTTTCCATTTGCGCGTAGCGTATTCCAGCTGATCCCAGGCTTCTGTTTGCCGTGTTATTTCTTTGAGGAAGTCTTCGTTTTTACCTATGTTGAATGCGATAGGTGTGTAGATATTGGGGTCCGTCATCTCTCGGTCTACATTTCCTTGTTGTTGAAGTTTCCGGAGAAGGCCTCTGTGAATTATGTAGGGTACGCGTGGATGTTCGGTCTCCATGATTGAATCAACGAGTCCGTCCATGTTGTCGTTTGTGACAAGGATCGGGAAGTTGATGTTTAATGCGAAGTCTGCCGGTGTAGGTCCGAATTTACCAAGGTAAGGTATAGGTGTTAGGATTTCGCAGGTTAGTGTGTTTTCACGGAGAGTGTTGAAGGCTTCCATGATTTCTTTGTGTCTTAGGTCCATCTCTTTGTTGCTTAGTTGCAAGTAGTGAGGACAGGTATTGTTTATGAATGATATGTATTTCACTGTGGTGTGTGGTTATGTGGTTAGTCGATAGAGTGGAGTTGGAGTTTTTTGCCCCTTTCCACTGTTAAATTCCCAATTTAACACCCCATATAATGGGGAAACAGAAAGGGGCTTTCTTTACCCCACGCTTTAATGATAGTAGCTAGCGGATGACCGAAGGCTCTTGGCCGTAAATTCGGTTGACGTAGCTCATCTGTTGTATACTTACTTACATCGACCTTAGTAATCCCATATGGTGTGTGGTTATTTTTGTCACTTAGGGGTTGGCTTGCAGGCCGACCCCTTTTTTTATGTTGGAGGTTCCGGGATATGCCTGACCAGCTCTTGCGTAGTCGAGTCGCTGTCTTCGCAACCCTCATCAAGTCTCTTTAATGCATACCTCACTAATTGGGAAAAGCTGAGATCCAAAGTTACCGCCAGCCTAGAGTAGCGCTCCTTCAGTTGACGCTCCATGGTGATTGACGTCTGTACGACCTCGGCTTTTTCGGGCAAGTTATTTATTAGAGAGTTACTCATGTGAACAGGTAAGAACGACATACTTCCTGTTTTGTGCAACTCCTTTTTCACGTTTTAAAGCTATGTTATACGTTGAGCGCACGTTGCATTCGATTGTTAACCGCAGCTTAGTGGGCGATACTGCGAGGTATGCCAGTCAGAAAACGAAAGACTTCGTCAAGGGCTCCGGTTAAGCGGAAGAAGAGAGCTGCCAAGAAGCCTCGCAATTATCGCAGGGAGTATGATAGTTACCATGCCAAACCTAAGCAGAAGAAGCGGAGGGCTCAGCGTAACAGTGCCAGATCGAAAATGGTCAAGGCCGGTAAAGCGAGGAAAGGTGACGGGAAGGATGTCGACCACAAGAACCGGAACACGGCCGATAACCGGTCAAAGAACCTCCGGGTCGTTAGCAAATCGAAGAACCGGAGCTACCCTAGGAAGCGTAAAACCAGGTGAGTGAAACCTCGGAAGACGTTATACACACGCACATCTTGGTCGACTTGGACGATTTATATGTCCTGTGCGTTAAGACGAAAAGCGTTGATGTAGACTGGGTTGCAGCACTTGAGGATGCCGAGGAGGATGGAGAAGCGTAAAAACATCCGATTCTCATTTGACAACCGAGAAACCCTGTGATTATATAATACTTACCTAAACGATTATATGAGAAACACTTACGACATGGTTTATATGGTTTCCACCATGGTTTCTCAAGAAAAACCATATTCATAAGTCGATTATCGACAACAGTTTAGGAAAACCATATGGTTTTATGGTTTTTTTTTGTGAAAACTTTCCCGTGTGGGTATCGTGGATCTCTGGAGCCCCTACTCTCTTCTCTATATATATTATATACTTTCTATAGATAATAACCATAAAACCATATAAGCACCCCCCGCCCACTGATGACCAACGACTTACGAATATGGTTTTATTTCTCGAAACCATAGAGAAACCATATCGAGTACCGAACCCGTTCTCGACCAACGACTTAAAACCATAGACCAAAGGCCGATGGCTGATGACAGGTGTCAAACAGCTAAACAGACGGGTCTCTACGACCCCGTTTCCTGGCGCAGGAGAGCACCCAGAGCGCCTCCCGATATCTTATCAGGGTCCAAGCCCAGTTCTTCAACCTCAGCCCTTAAGCGAGCTTGTTGAAGTTCCTTCTCGGCATGCTGTTTGAAGACGATGTCCATCTTCTCGATCAAGCCTTCCCGGATTATGTCCGACAGGCTGGATTCTTCCATCTCGGCAGCTTGGCATAGCTTGTCGTACATGGTTTTGGGTAGGCGCACCGCGCAGGTGACATCCTTGTGCTCGCGGTCTAGGGACGACCGTCCGCTCTTATTCCGATTCTTCATGGTGTGTATATGTGTGTATTGTGCAGACACGTTATAAAAACGGGGGTTTTTTATAATGTGTGTTTCAACGTTATACACTAGACCGACAAACGCAAACTTTTTTTTTTACATCCGGTGGTGTTGCATTGTTAGTCATTGCATACTCTTTATATGCGAAAGGACACGCAAATCAACATACGTATAGAAACCAGCCTGATGGATCGGCTCAAGAAGCTGGCCGAGGACGACGTCACCACACCCAGTCAGATAGTCCGCAAGGCGCTGACCATATACCTACGGAAGCTCCATGCCGGAGAGTAGAGGAATCATAGCCTTTGATCCGGGCAAGGGCGGCGGTCTTGCGATTTACCGCCCGGGCGGGAAGATTGACCTTCGACCCTGGACCGTTGAGCATGAGCTGTTGGACGTGATCGACAGTCTTGATCCCTCGGGCTACGACGCAGTCGTCGAAGACGTCCCTGCATTCGTATCCGCAGCGACATCCAACGCCTCTTCGTTCAAGCTTGGGTACAATTTCGGATTTATCGTGGGTTGCTGCCGTATGCACGGGCTGCCCACCAACCTGGTCAAGCCCAAGGAATGGCAGAAGGGGTTGAGCGGCCTGAAGCCTAACATGGGGTACACTGCCCGGAAGCGTCAGCTTAAGGACAATGCCGTCCGGCTGTACCCGGACCTCAAGATAACGAACGCAACGGCTGACGCCGTCTTGATCATGCACCACCGGAGGAATCCGAGCTGATGGGAGGCGTGATACTGTGGTTCTGCTTCATGATAGTCGGCATCATAATCCTGGATTGGGTACTGAAGCCGTGAGCGGCGGCGCGATTACCTGGGACGGGTTGGATGATGCGATCATTGGCAAGAGTACCGGTGGGCGGATCGTCTATGATGTCGAGAAGATCCTGAGCGTTTTGATGACCCGGGACGAGATGCCCAGGGAGGATGCCGAGGATTTCTTTTGGTTTAATATAGAATGCGCGCGCGTGGGGGACATGACCCCGGTGCATGTATTCATGGGGGAAGATGATTTTTATGAGCAGTATGATGAGCAACGAGAGTGTGAAAGCGCAGAATGAAACGATCAGCATGACTGATGGAGACGGGAACGAGATCATTGGTTTGATCAAGGTCGTCAAGATCAAGAAGCCTGACATGGACGAGGGCGAGCCCCGTTCGTTCCATTTGGAGCTGGATATGGATGAGGATTTGTGGAACCAGATTGTGTTCTTCGGGTCCGAGGTTTTTAACAACGTCGATCTTTTGCAGGCCGGAATCCGGGGTGCCATCCTGGAGACCATCGCCCGGAAGACCGCTAAATAGACGCATCCTGAAGAAATTTTGACTTTTTCTAAAATAATGTTTGACGTGTGTATAACATTGTGATTCATTAGGGCTTCACAATAAAAAACCCACACCCGCTGCAACGGGTGTCTAAAAACCTAACCACACACCATATGACAGATTCAAATAAACTGAGCCCGGACGCCGAGAAGGCGCTTCGGAAATTGCTTTTGGAGGTTTGGAGCTTCCAAGGAAGGATCGAGGATTCCAGCATGACCACGCAAGACTTCGACGAGCCGTCAAACGAGTTAACCGAGAAGTTTTGTAATATATACACCGATCTTGACGAGGTAGCTTACCGAGGTCTCAAGCTCCTCGGCTTCGACAGCTGGGAAGAGCTCGAGCAATCCGTATGGGCCAAGAAACCCCAAACCTTCGGCGACCTGCTTGACAGCCTGCCCGATCCCGAGCCCTGCGTAGACATGGATCATCAGGAGCCATGCATCGATATGGATCATCAGAAAGGATATAAGTAATGAAAATCTACAGAAACATATATAGCGACGAAGAAAGCAATCACGCCGGGAGCGAATGGTTCTCATCCAAGGCCGAGGCCAATCGGGTCTGGGTAGCGAGACATCGGGCCGGACAGGTAATCGATGGAGATCAGAGCGTACGTGCCGAGACGGTTATCCTGGACACCAAGAAGGTCGGGCTTATCGCCCTGTTGAACAAGGAGTCCACCTACCGGGCATGTAATTGCGAGACTCTTAACTACGAACCTGGAGGCGAAATCTAATGGCTGTGGAAATTACGGATCACGAATCGGACGCCAAAGTGGAGAAAGAGATGGATAACGCCCATCTCATGTTCAAGTCCTTTGACATTCTGATCAAGGAGCTTAGCCCCAAGGTAGAAGGACATCAACTCATAGACGGGTTTCTCACAGTCGGGTTGGATATGCTCAGACATATGTTCGAACACGCCATGCCCGATGCCTCGGAAGAGGAGTTGGGTGAGAAATTCAGAGAGCATGTTCTTAACATGATCGCGCACCTGGAGGACGGACCATGGACTTCCGAGGAGTGACACTTTTGTTTGCGCAGTTTTTTGTGTTATTTGGCTGCGCATCCAAATCCGCCAAGCAACAAGAGGGAGGGGTCTCTACGGCCCCTCCCCATCGGCCGTCGACTCACATCCACGGGCTTGATCCGAAAACCCTTGAGGAATGCCCTTGGCAGAGTCGTACCTACGACCCCGCCTGGGTCAGCTCGAGATCGAAAGAGCTTATGCTCCGTCCGGTCGATTACTTGCACAAGGTCAACAAAGGAGAACTGAAACCATGAGCCAAGCCTACCGAAGACTGGTCTTGCTGGAAGCCTGCATGAAAGGCATCAACACCGAGGTCATCAAGATAACCGAGCGGATACGCAAGATTGAATCGGTTTTGGATAACTGGGAGAAAACCCGAGAACCTATGATATTCACCGAGCCCGACATGGTTCTGCTCTCCAGCGCAAGCGAGGATATGGAGCTTATGCAAAGGCGGGTCGGGGAGCTGAAGAAAGAAAAGGAGATTTTAGAAAATGAAATGCCCGATTTGCACAACTAATTCATACTGTAAGGAAACAAGACATGTCGAAAAACATATCAGACGACGTCGTGAGTGCCCTGCTTGCGGAACACGCTTCACAACTAGGGAGTACTTTCAAGAAGACCTCGCGATCATCGCGGAGGAAACCAAAATGCTCCGGGACTTCTACGAAGCCCACCAAGGCAGACGTCCCGATAGTAAAAAGTGGGCAGGGTCTGACCGAGGACTCCACCGACGCCGACAACCGCTTGAGAGAGTTTATCCAGGGCTTAAGGCCGACCACGCTGCCTGATGGAACCGAGTACTGGTACGAACGGGAAGCCAGCCGAAGGTATACGCTCGAAGAGATTGGTGACATCATGGGGGTTAGCCGGGAGCGGGTTCGCCAGATTGAAGAGGGAGCGCTGCGCAAGATGTGGCGCATGCTCACTATGATGACCAAACGCGAAGGACTTAATACGAATGAGTGGCTTAAAATTGCAACAGACTGTGCCAAAGAAGAAGATACAATCTACTACCCCTCCTGAGCTCTTCGGCTGGCAGAAGGAGCATTGCGACAAGCTAGAGTTCGCATTGCGTAACTTTGGCTATGCGAAGGACGGTAGCGACACGGGTACGGGCAAGACGATCATAGCGTTGACCCTCGCCTACCGCCTCGGACTGACGCCCTTCGTCATATGCCCGAAGTCCGTCGTCCCGTCGTGGAAGGAATGGATGGAAAAATTTGGTTTCTCGGTACCCTTTGCGTTCAACTATGAGGCGATACGCGGGGGGAAAACCGAGTTCTACAAACGAAACAAACAAACTAGACGAAGCGATCTCACACTCAACCCTAAGAAGAGTTTGGTAATTTTCGACGAAGATCACAGGCTGAAAAGTCATAAGTCTGAGAACGCTAAGTTGATGCTGAGTGCCAAACGCAGAGGTATCCCTACCCTGTCGTTAGGCGCGACCAGTTGCACCAACCCGGTCGAAATGCGAGCATTGGGGTATTTGCTCGACATGCACGATGATCGCGGGTGGTGGGGATGGTGTCTCAAAAATGGATGTAAGAAGGGAACGTTCGGCGGTCTTGTATTTCAAGGTTACAAGTCCGTGCTGAAAAGAATCCACGACCACATCTATGGAGACGGCCGGGGGAGCAGGATAAGGATCAAGGACCTGCCCCCCGGTACATTCCCCGATACCATGATAGTCCCCCAAGGCTACAATTTAGGGGCGAACGACGACGTCGATTATATTTACCAAGAGATGGCTGCCGAGCTTAAGGAGCTCGAGGATCTGAAGAACCCGGACGAGGACTTGCCATTGACCATTCAGCTCAGAGCGAGGCAAGAGGTCGAGCTGTTAAAGGTTCCCGTACTCGAGGAGCTTACCCGGGACGCTCACGAAGAAGGTAGCTCCGTCGTAGTATTTGTAAATTTTAGGGCCACACTGGAAGCACTGTTGAAGAGACTGTCTGGGGTAAGCGGTATCTCAATGGTGTACGGAGCACAGGATGAGGGGACGAGATATGCTGAGGTACTTAAGTTCCAAAGCGACAAGAACCGAATCTGCTTATGCATGACACAAGCGGGGGGTACCGGATTGAGTCTGCATGATGAAATAGGCACGTATCCACGTGTGGCCCTAATATCCCCTTCTTTCTCGGCCATAGACCTGAGGCAGGCGCTTGGTCGAGTTCATCGCGCGACAGGCAAGAGCCCGAGCATTCAAAAGATCGTGTTCGCCAGTGATACCGTGGAGATGCGCGTATGCAAGCTAGTGCGATCGAAACTCAACAATTTAGATCTCATCAATGACGATGAGATGAACCCGATAATATGATTACTACACTAACAAACACACAACTCGCCAAGCTCTGGACAGTTTGGTTCGTATTCACGTTCGGCTGGGGCTTCTGGCACGGATACAATCAGGTAGCGATGACGGGGTGGATTAACTGGTCCATCCAGGCAGCCTCCGTGACCCTCACCGTTTGGGTGGTATCCCGTCTATGGAGAGTCGGACCCTGAACTTACGGGGGTCGGTGTTTGAGTGGAATCTAACATCTATAAAAAGCCCCCTCCTTTTTACTATGAAAAACAAAATACTAGCCTTCGTCCTTCGACCATTGACCTTAGTCCGGAGATTTTTAACCAAGCGCAATCCCAGTGTGGAAGCGCCCCCAAAGGATAACGCAACCAAACGACCGTATTTATGACTTGCTTTTGTAATACGCATGTATTACATCATGTAACACCCACACACCTAACAACCACACACCATGAGATTTGAACAAGAACACGACCCCGACCCATTACGCGATAAATACCGAGCTTTTGACGGTATTTCCAACCTACCCGCCGACATCCAGAAATTAGTTGATGTTTCGTATACCAAGATAGAGAGATCAATTGACGAGTACGAGAAAAAGAACCCCGACAAGATAGGGCCTCAAGCCTACATGGCTATCCAGGACGTGCAGATCACGGCTTTGCAGAGGGAGATAAAGAACATACTCAAATCCCTTCTTGATATAGCAACCAAGTTAGATTCCGCTTCAGATGGGGACTCCTGAGCAACATCACGAGCTTGGGCCGAGCACGTTGAAATACGTGGAGATCTGCCCCGGGTACAGGAGTTCCAACGAGACGAACATCTATGCGGAGGAGGGCACCAAGCTTCACCTCGCCGCCGAGACGGGGGATCTGGACGGGTTGGACGAGGAGCAGATCCGAGCCGTGGTCGCATGCTTGGATTACATCAAGCCCCTGGAGGACGAGGCTGACAACATTCACAAAGAGCTGAGGGTCGTGGTTAGATATGGAGACGCTTGAAGGGGTTGTGCGTCAGACAACGGACAGCCCGATAGAGAAATTTGAATTGGAAATGTTAACAAGTGGGAAAAGAGTGGTAGCCTACAAGGTGGTGGATCGAGGCGAGGGAGTGCTCATCGAAACTGAGGAAGGGGGCATCCCGGTGTACATGTTTAAAATGAGCCGAGAGCTTTTGAATCTACTGAGGCGGGACAGTGAGGTGTGGGATGGGTAGAGAAGAAGTATCTCAGAAGATTGTCGAAAAGATTTTTGGAACGGTTGATAGGGTTATTGTCAAGGGTTCGCACGTCGATCTCGTAGACTTCAAGTTCGGGAGGACCGAGGTCGACGATGCGGACATCAATATACAAGGCCAGGCGTATCTACTTGGGGTCATGGATAAATACCCCGATCTTGAAACCGCCACCGTACATTTCATATTGCCCCGGCGGGACGAGGTTCTGACTCACGACTATACTCGAGCTGACATGGAAGACGTAAGGCTTCGGATTGATCTCATAATCAATCGAGCCACGGCTGACGAGCCCGAACGCAAACCGAACACCGAGGGGTGCCGGTATTGCAAGCACAAGCTGAGCTGCCCGGCACTTTCCGACAAACTCCTACCCCTTGCAAAGAAGTACGACAAGGCGGTGGGTGACTTCGAGCTCAAGCTCTGGGGTAGCTACTCTCCCGCTGAGATCGAAGATCCCGACACACTTGCCAAGATGCTCAACGTCGCCCAGGTGGTTGACAGGTGGGCCGAGTCCGCCAAGAAACAAGCACTCAAATTAGCGATTGAGGAAGGGCTTGAGATCCCGGGATACAACCTGCATTTCAGAAACGCCACCCTGAAGATCGAGAGCGGGCAGGATGCTTACGACGCCCTGGAAGATCTTCTAACCCCCGAGGAGTTTATGGATGCTTGCAACGTATCCCTGACCAACCTCGCAAAGAAGTATGCGGAAAAGCTTCCGCGAGGTGAGAAAAAGAATGCACGAGCATTGGTGGAGACACGACTTGAAGAGGCGGGGGCTATCCCTCTCGAGGAAGACCGGGACCGCAGTCCATTCCTACGCAAGTCTCAAAATCTTTAAATATTGTGTATAACATTACACATACAACATAGAACAAACAAAATACAAAATACAAATGAGTAAGAAACCACTAAGTGAAACCGCCAGCGAAGAAACGGCAGTAGCCGAAGCAACCGCTGACATTATCGAAGGATCTCCCGAGACAACCACTCTGCTTGCGGGCGGAGGTATAACGGGCGACTTAGACGCGAGCGACATAAGCTTTCCGCGCCTGCAAATAGTTCAAGGAATGGGCAACTTGTCCGAGAATTTCAAGAAGGGTGAGATCGTATTGGACGGTGAGTCTTTGATTTCCGACGGACCGACTCCGATCGAGCTGACTGTTTGCCGGATCGGAAAACAGTTTGAGGAAAACGTAGATTGGGACGGTGGGGAGATTCCCCGAATCGTATCCAAGGCCGAGGCCATGGAGATCGGAGGATCTTTTGAATGGGGTTCAAACGGCCAGAAGCCTGACTGGATGCCTATTGCCGACGCGCTGATTTGCGTGAAGGGCGAAGACCCGGAAGTATTCCCTTTCGAATTTGAGGAGGCTAACTATGCATTCGCACTGTGGCGGATCAAAGGGACTGCGTACAAGCGAGCCGCCGTACCCATCTTCACGGCCGCCCGGATGTATTATCGTGACGGACTCCGCAACGGGAGCTTCTTGCTTAATACCGAGAAGGCTACCTTCGGAGGCAAATCCGTTCATGTTCCCAAGATCCGCAGAGGGTCGAGGAACACTCCCGAGTTCTCCGAATGGCTAAAGGATTTCTGCTAAGCAATTAGCAAGTGGTGTGTGAGAGAGGTGCCCGTTGTAAACGTAATTAGGCATAATTATTAGGGCGCCTCTCTTTACCACACTGACACATCAACCACATACACACCTTATGAAATTTGCAGCAATAGATTTTGAGACCTACTATTCGAAGGATTATTCGATAATGGGGTCGACAAATTTTCAGTACGTCAACCACCCGGAGTTCGATGCTTATTTAGTATCCGTCTACTGCGACGAGTTCGAATATGTCGGACACCCCAAGGACTTTGACTGGAAGAAACTGGACGGGTATACATTGATAGCTCACAACGCCGCCTTCGACCAACGGGTCTTCGAGCGATGCCAGGAGCTTGGGACTATTCCGTTAAAACTGAAGCCCTCGTGGGATTGCACGGCTGACATGTGCGTGTATTTCCAGTATCAGAGAAACCTGAAGGGGGCGGCCAAGGAAATTCTAGGCGTCGACATGTCCAAGGAGGTTCGTGAAAATCTCAAGGGCAAGACCTGGGATGATCTAATGGCACTCGACGAGGTCAAGCAGACCTTGGAGTACGCATTGGACGATGCGAAATACACATTTCAAATCTGGGAGAAGCTCCATGAGGGTTGGCCCGATGCGGAGAAAGAGTTGAGTCGCATGACCCGGCTTATGGCATGGGAGGGTTTGCCTGTATGCAGGAAAACACTCAGCAAGGGAATCAATCGATTGGAGAACGAGCTTTTTGAATCCAAGAAAGCTCTACCTTGGTATGGAGAGATAGATCCCGACACCAAAAAGGAGTACGTCGTGTACTCCAAGAAAGCCATGGCTATCGAGTGTCGCAAGGCCGGGGTGGAACCCCCCAAGAGCTTGGCTCAGGGGAGTGAGGAGTTAGCCCAATGGATATCCGAGCATGGGGACAAGCTTACATTTGTTTCCGCGATGCAGAATTATAACCGGATAAACATGCACCTTAAAAGAATCCGCGCTATGCAGGATCGGCTCACAGTCGACGACGACATGAGCTATTCGTTGAAGTATTTCGGAGCTGACGCTACCGGACGTTGGAGCGGGGATGCGGGATTCAATGTTCAGAACATGCCCCGGGAAGCCAAGTACGGGGTGGACATCCGCAAATGCATACGTGCCCGTGAGGGTAAGACTTTTATCGTGGCCGACCTTGCCAACATCGAACCCAGGATCACGGCCTTTGTGGCACGGGATCAGGATACGCTGACAATGATCAGAGAAGGTATGAGCGTATATGAAGCTCACGCTCGCCAGACGATGGGTTGGACAGGTGGAAAGCTTAAGGACGAGGATCCCGAGCTGTACATGCTGGCAAAAGTACGTGTCCTTCAGCTTGGTTACGGGTCTGGATGGTTCAAGTTTTCCGAGACTGTTAAGCAGTACGGTCAGCAACATATTTTGGATAACGATTTCAGCCGGAGTGATGAGCTGAGATTTCTAGATTTTGCCAAGGCTTACCAACCGGGCAAGGCTACTATGTACCCCACCCTCTCGACCGAGGACCGTCGGCTTTGGGTCAACGCCTTCATACAGGTGTCTGATTTCCGGGACAAGAATCCGAGCATCACCAATCTATGGAAGGTGCTTGACCGCGAGCTCAAGGAGGTTGCGGGTGAAGGTGGAAACTACCGCATAGAAATTGAGAGCGGGAGGAAGCTGAATTATTTCCGATGCCGTCATGAACCTGATGGGGTTACCGTAGCCACGCAAAAGGGAAGCATACGCCGTGTAAAAATGTACGGGGCTAACGTATTTCAGAACTGGATTCAGGGACTGGCAAGGGACTGTTTCGGGTGCATGCTGCTCAAAATTCAAGCGGCTGGGTTTAGAGTGGTTCTTCATGTCCACGACGAGGTGATAGTTGAAGTTGACGAGGAGGACGCTCTGCACGCAAAGGCGGACATACAGGAGCTAATGAGCCGGGGCCCTGAGTGGATGGAGGAAGTCCCGCTCGAGGCTGAGGCCATGATAACCCAAGAGTATACGAAATGATTGTAGGACTTTGCGGAAAGAAGGGGTGCGGTAAAAGCACCGTCGCGGATTTGATTGTCAAGAATTTCAAATTCTCAAAGGCGAGCTTTGCAACCCCGATCAAGGACATGCTCATGGCCATGGGGCTTACTGAGGAGGAGATCTGGGATTCGGAGCTTAAGGAGATTGAGATTGCGCGCTTCGGTAAGAGCCCGCGCGAGATGCTCCAGCTTTTGGGTACGGAATTTGGACGAGAGCTTATATCTCCCGATGTTTGGGTGCGAGCTTTGGAGCATCGAATAGAGGGCGTTGAGAAGGTCATCATTGACGATGTACGATTCCCAAACGAAGCCCGGATGATACGCAAAAATGGCGGGGTCGTAGTACAAGTTGTCCGGGCGGGGCAAGCAATGGGTATGGTCGACACCCATGTATCCGAGCAAGGCTTGGATGCCGAATTGATCGACCGGGAAATAAAAAACGTCAGCTGTTATGAGACCGATCTCGAGCTGGCTGTCAATCGTGTGATGGAGGAGATAATATATTATGGAGCTGTTCAGCATCCCGAATCTGAGTGCATCTCAGGTCAGTAGAACCAAACCTTGGGAGCTTAAGTTCAAACTCCCTAAATTTAGAAACAAGAGCGAGTACAAGCAGTGGGCCGCTCAACCCAACACCAAATACCTGGCCTATAGTACGGCTGAAGGCGTTGACCCCAATCGTCGGGTCAATACCGGCGGGGAGGATGGAAACCCCATGCGCTACCTTCACGGGGTGTGCGTTGATTGGGACGCGACCTTTAAGGATGAGGAGTTCGAGGACATCGTTCGCAGACTGTTGGATCTTGAGCATCCGGTTAACTACATATCTCGGAGCTACAACGGAGGCATCCACGCCGTGTGGTTTTTCGAATCTCCCATATACATGCACGGCTCGAAATCCAACGAGCGATTCCTTCGACGCTTGGCCAAGGAGCTTAAGCTTGAGGGCAGAGATGCCATAGCTCGCGGATTTGATCTCCCGATCTTTATCAAGCAACACTACCTTTTGCACGGTCACTCTTGGAGAGCGGTCAAACCTAGTGCCAAGATTGCATCGAGCGAGCTCCATTATTGGCAGTTCGAGACTTCAAAATCCGCCGACTTCCGGGGGCAAGGTCCGGAGATCCCTCTGGATGTGGTTTATGAGGAAGTGAAGAAGGTTTGGCCGGAGAACAAATGGCCGGGTGAGTTCGTGGAAGGAAGCCGTGGACCCACCTATTGGGATCCTGGCGGACAGCATCAAACCGCAAACGCCGCCATTGTCAGGGACACGGGCATGCAAGTATTCAACATGCCCAAAGGATTCTACACCTGGGCTGAGATTCTTAGCCCGGGGTTTGTAAGGCAGTACGAGGTCGGACGGATTGGCGACGCTATCGCGAACTACTGGACGGATGGCAAGAACTACTTTATCGAGGACGGGTCGGGTGACTTCTTCGTCAACTCCAAGGACGATGCTATTTTAGATCTGCAATGTCGGCATGACCTTTCAGCGAGACCCGGTCGACACGAGAATGTGAGTGAAGCCAGAAGGGCTTTGCACATGATCAACACGAGTAAACGGATCGCGGCCGGAATCCCTTTTTGTTTCACCAAAAGTAAAATCGTAACTCACGAGAACAGCAATTACTTTAACACGGCTCGTATCAAACCATTGACACCCGCGGACGAGGCCGGCGAGTGGGGTGAGCACTTCCCGACCATCGCAGAATGGATGGAGCATATGCTCGGAGAGGAGCAGTTGCCTTACGAGTTGGCTTGGTTGAACTACGCATACAAACATGCGTTAGCTGGCAAGCCTCGCCGTGGTCACGCTCATTTCTTAGTAGGCCCTCCCAACTGCGGTAAGACGCTTTACAACATGACCATATTCGGTGGGTTGTTTGGCGGCGGTATCAAGGCGTCCGAGTACCTGACAGGCAAAGATGACTGGACGGACTACCTATTTGAGTTCGGTGCCTGGCTTGTGGACGATGAGGCTCCTACGGCATCGAACGCCATGCATACGGCCTTTACGGCCCGCTTAAAGGAGCACATCGCTAACGACACCTTTTTGATCAAGGGCAAGTATGTGAAATCCGGTCGAGCTTATTGGAGGGGTCGGATCAGCTGCACCTTGAACGATGACCCCGTATCTATGAGACTTCTCCCCGATCTGGATATGTCGATCAAGGACAAGCTCATGGTATTTAAATGTAATGACGGGTATCCGTTTACGCAGAAGACAAAGAGCATAATCATGGAAGAGCTCCCGGCCTTCGCCGCTTGGCTGTTGGCTTACGAAATCCCGCCTGAGCATTTGGAAGTTCGTTTCGGTGTTAAATCTTACGTGAACGAAGATCTTGAGGAGAAGGCCAAGGCGGATAGCCGGTATTCTCACATGATCGAGCTGTTAGCAATGTTCAGAAAGACTTTGAAAGATGACTGCTGGGAGGGGACCTGTTCCGAGCTCATGGTTGTTTTGTCCGCGAACGAGAATAATCGCGTACTGCTAAAGGAGGTCAGCCCGAAGAAGTTGGGTTGGGGCCTGAGGCATATGGAATCCAAAGGGTTCGATTGGGTTTCCCGATCTGACAAGTTGCAGTATGGCTGGAAAATCTCCTAATAAATCGGCCGGCACCGCTTGGGAATATAATTTTTTCGCCCAAGCGCTAAACAAGGGGTTGGATGTTTTCATCCCGGCAGGGGACGATCTGCCTGTCGATTGCCACGTGGTCAACTCCGCCGGCACGATTTACCGAGTCCAATGCAAGGGCACCGGTGTCAATAACAAGACGAGAGACGAGTACCACGACCGGTACAAAATAGTTGCGGCTTCAGGCAGCAGCTCAAAAGTTCCGATAGACTGCACGAAAGTCGATGTGGTCGCCTGTTACATAGCTCCGACTAAAAATTGGTACTTCGTGCCGTGCCTCGAGCTCGAGGGCTCCGTGAGCATGTGGTTCTACCCGAACAACCCCGAATCAAAGTCGAGGTATGCAAAGTTCAAGGACAACTGGGAAGTATTCAAGTCCTGAAGTCTTTGTCGAAGAATCCGGACTTTCGCAATCTAACCCTGACGGTTTCTTCCGACACTCCCAGGCATCCAGATATTACTTTAGGATGCATTCCAGAAATGTATCGCGCGTAGATCATCCGCTCCCAATCCCGCATGCGTTTGTTCATACGCACTTGGTCGTGTCGAAATAAGTAACCCTTCTTCTTAGGTCTTTTCGTAGGGGGGTTTAACCCGAAAGCCGCCCGAACCTCCTCAGGAGTCAGTCCCAGACTCTCAAGTATCTCCTGCGTCTCCGTCATCTTTCGGGTACCCTAGCTCAAAACATTCCGAAACCGATTGCTTTGGTGGGAATTCCACAACCCCCTCGCTCCAGATCTCCGTTTTATCATCTTCAAATTCGAAATGCACTTTAACCCAGATGTCCGCGCACATTTCATTTTCCAAGGCGCACAACCTCACTTGAGGCACTAGCTCGTCTGCTACTTGCCGGCATTGAATTCCCACTGCATCAAGCATGGATTTCTCCTGCTTTTTTTGTTTTTCCAACCAATCTTTCATAATTATTTTTCCTTTACCACTAGTCACGAATCGGGTACTTTAACCCCATATTTTATGTATAACATTGCTTGGCAGCACTGTCAAGTGGTTAATGCTCAACACTTTGCCCGGATGGCGGAATTGGTAGACGCGCTGGATTCAAAATTTTTTCATTAGCCACTAGTTACAGTGCTTACCCGCATAAACACTGGACATTATGAAAAAAAACACTACACGTGGTGCTATGAAACCACACACCACTAGTCACGAATCGGGTACCCCCAAAGCTGTTTCAAGCAAAGGAACCCGTATATATAAACGCTACGCCCGAGGTACTTGGACTTACAAAACCGCTATGGGTGGAAAAGTCCGATATTTCCCTCTCGGATTCGAGAAGAAGGAGGCTCTAGATCTGGCTGAC
>Ga0098059_1000709_pt1 | contig 18405 bp, 21 predicted proteins | sample 20_taG_FD_92580 | JGI IMG/M metagenome (GOLD analysis project Ga0098059, IMG submission 92580) | Marine viral communities from the Subarctic Pacific Ocean - 20_ETSP_OMZ_AT15318 metaG | ecosystem: Environmental > Aquatic > Marine > Oceanic | place: Subarctic Pacific Ocean | collected 2015-01-19
AGATTAAGAGTCAACGGAAGATCATTTAAAACAGAAAGCACAAAAGATACAATGAGACTGATATTCGACGAAATTATTCCTAGGATTGCAAATGATCAGTAAGGAAATAACAGATAAAATAAACCAATTGTTAAACAATGGTTTCTCGTTTGGAGAGCATAAAACAAAAAAAGAAAGAGACGAAATAGAACAAGAGCTTTTAGATTATTATGGTAAAAACGGCTTTGGTGCTTTTACCGAAGAAGAGATGATTTATGTTGTCGATTCAAACCACGAACAGATCCTGATGATAGAAATTACAAAAAATTCTATTTACTTTAATCCTCATGAACATGTTTATCTGTTAGAAGCTGTAGTTGTTACTTTGGAATTTGTAACAAACAAATTGACTTTGCCTGATGATGAAGAAGAAATAACTGACATAGAAGACGAAGTAACTGAGGAGATGCCGAAGCCAAAACCAAACTTCGACATTTTATGAGATTATGATTATGAAAATTTTTTATTTAAATCGCCTTGAAGATGAGTCTGGTATCTCTGGAACCGGACGAGTTGCTCAAGGTTTTATTTTTGATAACGGAAAAGTTGCTTTGACTTGGTTGTCCGAGCACCCATCAGTAACAATATATGACAATATTGGAGAAGTGAGAGCAATTCATTCTCATGACGGAAAAACAGAAATCGAAATGATGCCGGATTTCAAAAGAGCCTTTAATGAGCTTAAATCGTTTGTTGAAAACTTCTCTCTAACAGAAGCTTGTATTAGAACGATTTCTTCCGAATCATCAGCAGGAAAACTGATAACTAAAAACTAGTTAAAGAGTGAAACCAAAGTATACTCTCAAGCTTGATGCATCGTGGAGACCCATAGAAGTGATTGACGCTTTTAAAGGGGTCTCTATGGTCTATGGAGGTCGTGCAAGGCCTTTGGAGTGGTATGACACTGGACCACATCCAACGCTTCGTTATCCGTCCGTTATCGTCCTTAAATCGTATATCCATAAAAGACCATTTACAATGACGTGTAACCGGAAAAACGTTATATGGAGAGATCAAAACACCTGCCAATATTGTGGAGGTGTTTTTTCGTTTAAGGATCTAACGATGGATCATATTTTACCTCAATATCACGGAGGACAAAAGACATGGGACAACATTGTTGCATGCTGTAAAAAATGTAACGGAAAAAAAGGTCACAAAAAACTTGAAGAAATTTCAATGATTCTCTTGACAAAACCAAAAAAACCTGCTATAACTATAAGAGACTACTATAGACAAATAGTGTTTCCCGAAATATGGGATAGATATATCTAAAGGAGATAATATGAGAGAAAAACCTTTGATTGCTGTGAGCGGAGGGTTTGATCCCGTTCATATTGGTCATATAAGAATGATAAGAGACGCTGCTCGTTATGGAGATGTAATGGTGATTATAAATTCTGATGAATGGCTTATGAGAAAAAAAGGCTATGTCTTTATGCCCTATAAAGAAAGAGCAGAAATTATGGGAAATATCAAAGGCGTAACTTTGGTAACTTCCGTTGATGATTCTGATGATACTGTTTGTGCGGCTCTTTCAAGACACAAGCCCGATGCTTTTGCTAACGGTGGAGACCGCAAAGACAAAAACACACCCGAAATGGATCTTTGTGATCATATTGGGATCCAACTGATGTGGGCTATTGGCGGTAGTGCAAAACCACAATCGTCTTCGTGGTTGGTCAATAAATTAAAGGAGAACAAAAATGGACCCAAATGAATTTTCAGAAAAATTAATGAAGTTATCTATAGATATACAAGATGCCCCAAGAGATAAACAAAAAGCTTTTGCTAGGTTGTTTTCGTTTACCAAGAATGCTTTAGAGAAAGGTTTTACATTTGAAGAAGTGCAGCTGATTGTTGTAACTGCTCAACAAGTATCAACAAACCCAGAACTAAAACAACTGTGGTCAATATTAATGGGACAATTCGAAATTGATCCCGAAGATGATTATCAATAATTTTAAACAATAAGCGAGGTGAATTCCTCGCTTTTTTGCTATTTATAGTATTAAAATGTGGAGAATCATATATGCCTAACGAAATAAAAGCCCCAAAGGTGCTTAAGGAAACAGTAAAAGAAGTTTATAACTTTATGAAAGCCGAAAGACTTGTGGAGGGTTTCGATAGAAAAACAATCCTTCGTTTGATTATCGAAGCGTTAAGCCCTGAAGAAATAAATGCTATGATCACAGCAGGAAGAAAAGGGGATAAAGATCCGTTCAAAAACTTGATGAAAAAGTATCACCCAGATCGCAACAAGGACAATCCTGAAGCAGAGGAAAAATTTAAACAAGCATCCACATTTCAGAAATATTTTATGGACGATGATAACAAAGATAATTTTGACACCCCTAAGTTATGGCCTACAGAAATACAAAACATAATGAAAAATGCTGGCGTTACAGGCAAACCAACTGGAGATCAACAAGCTCAAGGCGATCAAAAGGATATACCTCCTGAAGTTAAACAAACAATTGCTCAAATAGCTAAAAAATACTATGAGAAATACAATCCTTTGTTTCAAAAACTTATTATGGTTATTAATTTATATACTAAACAACCAGAAAAGTTTTTTCAAGATCAAAAGTTTATTGACGATTTGGTCCAAATTGCTGGTTCATTAAAAGAAGCCATCGATTCAGAGATAGAAAAAGAACTTGGATTACAACCAGGAAAAACAAAAGAAAACTTAGAAAAAATTGTTGCTGGTTTAGAAAAAATAAGAAATGCTTTGGTCCAAGCTTTATCCAAAAAAGGTGAAGAGTCCAAAAATAGGCCTCAAAGAGACAAGCCAAATTACGAACCAGGCCAAATAGGCGGCGAAGAGGAGAAAAGAAGAGGAGAACTTGATGATGACCCAAAACAATTAAGTGAAGAGAAAGAAGCTGTTCTTGTCGGTGCACAGATGAAACAATTGCTGAAAATAATAAGAAACAAAAAACAAGATGGCAAAAAGGTTTTTGCCAATTTTGATGAAAAAGCTTTTAAACAAGTTATTAAAGATGTTTTAGGATCAAGTGGGATAAACTATTTAAAAGAATATTTGGACAAATCGGATTGGGTTGAGAAATTTAAAAATGCTAATGTGGTGGCACCAAATAGAGTTGGAAGGCTTTCCGCAATAGTCGCAGAATTTATGAAGAAAATGAAAGAGAAACACCCATGGCCAGCCCCAGGGGAAAAAGGAACGTCAAAACAAGAGGCAAGACCAATGGCTCTCGTACCAGGATCTATTGAAAAAATTGAAGGTAACGCTTTAACAATTCAAGGAAAAGATGGTGGCGATCCTATAACAGTATCAAAAGAAGAGGCAAAAGCAACTTATGATATAATAACGGCTGCTACTAAATTTAGGAAAATTTTTGCTATTCTAATGCAATACTTATTTACCAAAGCTCCTGAAGAAGTAAAGAAGCAGATACCAAACATTCAAGATATAGAACCAACCCCCGATCCTGATCCTCCTACTATATTAATAGGCAATACCCCTGAAGAAGAGGACGACGATGATGACGAAAAAGGCGAAGTAAAACCAGTCACCGGAGACGATGGAATGAGGTATCCAAGAAAAGCACTGCTTGAAAAATATACTGAACTCTTAGAATTTAATTTTGACGAGTTTGAAAGAAGCTTTTTAAATGTTCCAATGTTGAATATACAATCCAAGTTGTATGCAGATTTAGAAGATGGCTTAATAGCTTTTAAGAAAGAAGCAGATAATATGGGCGGTGCAATCAGTGCAGGAGAAAAAGATACTACACGACCTAAACCAGCTTCAGAACCAGCACCAAGTGGAAAAAGAGATGACTTATATGAGCAGCTAGTTTCTAAAGTCTATAATCTCATAACAGAAAGAACCGAAGTTGATTTTGATGAAGAAGGAATGTCGTTATTCAAGACAGAATATAAGCAATTATTAAAATTAGCAAAATTTTTAAACCAAAAAGTAGAAAAAGTCGACAAAGATAACTTAGAAAAAGTTGGTGGTGATGAATTAGTTAGACAAATTAGAAAAATAGCTGAAATGCTTCAAGAGTCTATTGGAAAAGTGCACGACGTTGTCTTAAATGAACTAAGAATGGATGTTGAAGCAGGAAAGAAATTAACAGAAGAAGAAGGTGATGAAACACCACCAACTGATGAAACACCAAAAGATTCAGGAATTCAGGATCCTACTCCATATGATGCTCACGATACAGAAGGTGAAGCAAAAAGAGTTCAAGCAAATAAAAGATCTTGGGAACAAAAAGTAAAAGATGTTAAGAATGTTTATGAAAGAGTAGTAAATCAACTGACATTATTAAACCAATTGCTCGAGAGCAATGAGCCTAGGATAGAGGCAAGAAAGGTTAATCAATTGATCCAAACCTCTTTAAAGTCTTTGGATTCTATTAGGACTTTCTTCCCTTCCCAGTCTCCTTTCGGAAAAAGAATGCCTGAAGGGACGTCTCCGGATAAATATATAAAAGAAATGAAAAGAAAGGTCAAACAAGTTGTAAGAGATGTAATTGATATCGCAAGACAACTTAAATCAACAATTTCTAACAAACCCGCCTTGCAAGAAGAAATACAAGGAGTTTTTAAAGACTTAACAGATAAGCAAAATGTGCACAAATTTGCAGCACAATTAAAAATGACTTCTGCAATGCTCCAAGATTACTTTGATGCTCCATCAAAAATTGGTAGTGTGTTTGCAAACAGATCAGCTAAAATAACAAATCCTGAAAAAGCTGCTTCTATTAACGATGAAGGTGCTCAAGCTGCCAAAACAGGCAAAGCAGAACAACCAGAGTATGAAAAACAAGAAGAAACTAAACAAATAAGTAGTCACTCACAAGCAGTTACAAAATTAAAAAGTTACGAAAATGTTCTCAAAGACATTTTCAGTGACTTGAGTGATCAACAAGGAAAAATTAAAGAAATAAAAACTATAGGTGGAAAAGCATTTACCAGTGCACTAGTGGTTTTATTAAATGATTTTTCATCTGATAAAGAAAAAGTACAAGAGGAAGTGGGTGCAAAACTATCCACAGCCCAAGGAGCAGGTTTTGAAGTTTTTGGTATGGACAAAGAAAAAATAAAAATAATAAATGATTTAATTAAAATTGACCAAACTGGGGGCTTATCTTTGTTTATGTATGCTTTACAAAAAGACGGAATAGGTGCAACAGCTCTTAAGAAAAAAATTGATCAAAAATTGAAAGGCCTTTCTTTTAATCTAGATTTTAATGAAATGAAAAAGTTTTATAAAACTAAAGAAAAAGAGCCTCAAGAAAAAGATGATAAAGGTTTTGAAGACGGTAAAGAATTTGGAGATAAATTAAAAGGAATGTTTAAAGAAGAGATTGAAGAGCAACTAGTTAGTAAGCTCGAACCATTAATTGAACTATACATCAACAACAGGAAACTCAATGGCTAAAAAAAATTATGTGATCGATACCTCGGTCTTTCTAACAGATTCTTCTTGTCTGTTTAAATTTGGGAACAATGATTTGTTCATTGCCCACAAAGTTCTGGAGGAAATTGATAAACATAAAAAACGTCAAGACTCCGTTGGATTCCATGCAAGACAGATAATAAAACAACTTGATGAATTGCGCGAAAAAGGCTCTTTAAGCAAGGGAATTCGTCTTGGTAAGGGAATGGGTATCTTAAAGGTTGAAGAGGCTTCTAGGCCCCTTCCCGGCTCTCTATCAATGAGAGTTCCGGACCATCAAATACTTGGTGTTGCTCTTGCCGTAAAAGAAGCCTTTCCAAAGCGAAAAACCATCATGTTATCTCGAGATATCAACATGCGAGTTATTGCTGATGCCTGTGGTTTGATATCCGAGGATTACGAAACTCTCAAAGTCGTCGAAGATGTCAATAAGATCTATACTGGTTTTCTTGAGATTGTTGTTGACGATGAATTGATAGAACAATTTTATAATGATGAGGAAGTCTTTTTTGATGGGTTGTTCCAACAAGAAAGAAAGATAAAGTTATATCCAAACCAATTTCTTATTTTAATCTCTTCATCAAACCCAAAGAAATCTGCTCTTGCAAGATTTGTTCTTGATGAAAAACCAATAGAGAAAGTAAGAGACGACTATAAAAATCTAACAATGGGAATCTTCCCAAGAAACAAAGAACAAAAGTTCTCTTATGACCTCTTATTTGATGATTCAATAAAATTCGTTTCTCTTATAGGTAAAGCTGGATCTGGAAAGACTCTTATGGCAATTGCTGCTGGAATGGAGCAAACCCTTTCTTTAAACAATAAAAACAACATATATAGAAAAATCGTTGTGTCTAGACCGGTCCAACCTCTTGGAAAAGACATAGGGTTTCTTCCCGGAACAATGCACGAAAAGATGATGCCGTGGTTGATGCCTATACAAGACAATATGGAAACCATATTGGGCAAAGACAATGTGTATTTAGCTGAGTATGTTGAAAGAGGAAAGATACAAATTGAAGCCTTGACATATATTCGAGGTCGCTCAATAAACAATGCCTTTATTGTTATCGATGAAGCACAGAACCTAACAGCGCATGAAGTAAAAACGATCCTTACTCGAGTTGGAGAAAATACAAAAATAGTATTAACAGGAGATATAGAACAAATTGATAATATCTATACAAATGAAACCTCAAACGGTTTAACCTATGCTGTTGAAAAATTTAAACATCATGACATTTCAGGACATATAACCTTCTTAAAGGGCGAAAGATCGCGTCTAGCAACAATATCTTCAAAAATTCTATAGTTTAGAGATTGATGATTCTATTTAAATACTTGACAAATTTATTCTACCGTGTTATAATTATATTACAACTTTTGGAGAATAAATGAACTGGTTAGAAGAATCTATTAAAAGATCAAAAAAACTAAAGGATCACTATATGCTTAAAGGTATTGACATTTACGTTAAAGACCAGTTGCCACAAGAAATCGACATCGATTTCGTTATCAGGTATGTGGCTAAAAAATTACCTGACCATGTCCTTAAAAATATTGACATAATTTATGTTGGTCAATTCCAAGATCTAATTGATCGTGATGTAAATGCTCTGTGGCAAAATGGAGCAATTTATATTACAAACAATCAAGACTCTGAAATGGATATGATTGATGATCTTATTCATGAGATTGCTCATTCAAATGAGAAACAATTCGAACAAATTATCTATGAAGATGGAAAGCTTGAAAAAGAGTTCTTATATAAAAGAAAAAAAATAGCTTTAATTCTCAAAGATAAGGATTATGGATTGCCTCCGGGTTTTATTTATAATATTGATTATGATAAGACTATAGATGACTATCTTTATGAAAAAGTTACATATGATGTTCTTTGGCAATTAGTAACGGGAATTTTTCCATCTCCTTATGCTATTACCTCTTTAAGAGAGTATTGGGCTAGAGGGTTTGAAGAGTTCTATATGGGAAAAAGCCAAGAATTAAAAGAAATATGCCCAGTTCTATTTTCCAAGTTGATGCAGTTACATAACTTGGAGGATTAAATGCATATATCATATTCAGAACTTAAACTATGGGCAGAGTGCGCGTGGAAACACAAACTCGTCTATAAAGACAAGATAAAGAAATTCGTTGGAAACGAATACACGGCTTTTGGTAGAGCTTTACACACACTGTGTGAACACACAATTGAGAATAAAATACAAGAAGAAGATTATGAAGACTTTTTTGAAGTTGTATTTGAAAAAGAAGTTATGGATCTTATGGCAAAAGAAGTAGATCTCAATGAAGAGATGTTAAACGAGATGATTGATCAAGCCAAAAAGATATCACCTCAAATAATCCCTCAAGTTGTCAAGAGTTTTAAGAACTATGAAGTATTTTCAGTTGAAGAAAGACTTTATCTAGATATTCCTGAGTTGGATGATTGTAAGTTCAAAGGTTTTATTGACTTGGTACTAAAAACTGATGATGGAAAATATCATATAATTGATTGGAAGACTTGTTCATGGGGTTGGGATGCAAAGAAGCGTTCTGACAAATACATAACTTATCAACTTACCTTGTATAAAAAATTCTTTTGTATCAAGCACAACATTGATCCAAAATTAGTTGAGACACATTTTGCTCTTTTGAAGAGAACTGCAAAGAAAGATAACGTTGAAATCTTCCGTGTAACTTCTGGGCCTAAAAAGGTCCAAAACGCAACTGACTTACTAATTAAAGGAGTAAAGTCTATTTATAACAAAGCACATTTCAAAAACAGAGGATCTTGTACTTATTGTGAATTCAAGAATACAGAGCACTGCCCAAGATAAAGGAGAAAAAAATAATGAAATTAACCAATGATCAATTGATAAAGATAATAAAAGAGGAGTTAGAGAATGTGATTAACGAGCAACCAAAAACCCTAAGAGGCTCTATTACTGTTCCTGATGGCAGCATCAACAGATACAACATAAGACTAGAAGATGAATATGGTGTTGGTATATTTTCAGCAAGAATTCCACTACCTGGGTCTCCAAATGCAGTCGAATTGGCTAAGATTATATCTGACCTCCCCGACCTCCCATCACATATTTCTTTCGATGATATAAAAAACTCTCTTGAAAAAGGCAGTATTTACATACCACAAAGAATGCAAGATAAAATACAAAATAATTTTTAAAAAAAAACTTGACAACTCTTAAATAACGTGTTATACTATTATTAAAAAGAGGTAACAATTGTCAAAAATAAAAATATTAACACTTTCCGATCATCCTTTATCACCTTCCGGCGTTGGAACTCAAACGAAGTATTTCTGCGAGTCCCTTCTTAAAACCGGAAGGTATTCTATTATTAGTCTGGGTGGCGCGATAAAACATCAAAACTACAATCCAACTTTGGTTGAACCATATGGAGAAGACTGGAGAATAATTCCTGTTGATGGTTATGGGACTCAAGAAATGATACGTTCTATTATTAGAACCGAAAAGATTGAACTCATTTGGTTTATGACCGATCCCCGTTTTTGGGGCTGGCTTTGGGAGATTGAAAATGAAATACGTCCGATGTGTCCAATGGTTTACCATCATGTCTGGGATAATTACCCCGCTCCTCGTTTCAACCGTGACTATTATTTGTCTAACGACCACATTGTCACTATTTCTAAAGTTACTGATGATATTGTCAAAACAGTAGCGCCTGAAGTCAAATCAACATATTTACCACACTCAGTAGACCCAGATATCTTTAAACCTTTACTTGATTCACAAATTCAGGAGACACGAAAATTGTCTCTACAAGAAGAAGATCGAGAAAAGGTTGTTTTCTTTTGGAACAACCGAAACGCAAGGAGAAAACAGTCTGGTACTCTCATTTGGTGGTTTAAAGAGTGGCTTGATAAAGAAGACTTACACGACAAAGCTCAACTTATCATGCACACAGAACCAAAAGACCCACATGGGCAAGACTTGGAACATATCATAAATCACTTAGGCTTAGATAATAGACAAGTTATGTTATCAACTCAAAAGATTCCACCAGAACAATTAGCACAATTTTACAACATGGTAGATTGCACCATCAACATCTCTGATGCTGAAGGTTTTGGTTTAGCCACACTTGAATCGCTTTCATGTGGCACTCCAATAATCGCTACAATGACCGGTGGACTGCAAGAACAGGTCACCGACGGTAATGAAGAGTTTGGTATTCCTTTGATTCCAACATCTAAATCAATAATTGGTTCTCAATCTGTTCCTTATATATATGAAGATAGAATCAACAAGGCTCAATTTCATTCAGCTTTAAACAAAATCTATAAAATGGGTAAAGACGGAAGAAAACAACTCGGAACTCTTGGAAGAAAACACGTTTTGCAAAACTATAATTTTCATAACCTTCAAGGAGAATGGGTAAAAATTATTGATGAAGTGTTAGAGAACAAAGGAAATTACAACGGAATAAGATTCAAGGAGGTTGCGTAATGAAAAAAAAGATTTATGTTAGAGGACCTGTATTATCACAATCAGGATATGGAGAACAATCGCGTTTTGCTCTCAGAGCCTTGAGGAGTCGAGAAGATATTTTTGATATCTATATACAACCAATCAAATGGGGTCAAACCGGATGGATTTGGAAAGATGATGAATTTCGTCAATGGATGGACCATAGAATCACAGAAACTCAGATATTACTACAGCAAAAACAACTACAACCAGATATTAGTCTACAAATAACCATACCTAATGAATTTGAAAAACTGTGTCCTGTGAATATTGGATACACAGCAGGAATTGAAACTACAAAATGTTCTCCAATTTGGTTGCAAAAGTGTAATGAAATGGATAAAGTGCTTGTTGTTTCCACTCATGCAAAGAATACAATTGTAGACACAATTGTTCAAGCGAAGAATAACCAAACAGGTGAAACCTTTCCCTACCGTTGTGAAACGCCTATCGAGGTTGTTTGGGAAAATACTGAAAGACAAGAACCAGAAGAGATCTCAAACCTTAAAATAGATTATGACAACAATTTTCTTATGGTATCCCAACTTGGACCCCGGAAGAATTTTGAAAACACAATTTGCTGGTTTGTTGAAGAATTTATCGATCAAGAAGTTGGATTGGTTGTGAAGACCAACTTTAAAGGAAATTCTATAATAGATTTCACACAAGTCGAGAAACACCTAAAATCTCTTCTTGTACGTTACGATAATCGCAAATGCAAGGTTTATTTGCTTCACGGGGACCTTACCCCTGGGCAAATGACTGGACTCTATACAAACCCCAAAATCAACGCTTTAATCAATATATCTCATGGAGAGGGTTTCGGTCTTCCAATGTTTGAAGCAGCAAGAGAAGGTGTGCCTATTGTTGCGTGTGGGTGGTCTGGGCATTTAGATTTTCTAAATCAGAATGGAAAAGATTATTTTCAATCTGTGGAATATCACTTACAACCAGTTCAGCCTCAAGCTGTGTGGGAAGGGGTAGTGGAAAAAGATTCAATGTGGGCTTTTGCTGACCAAGGTTCTTTCAAAATGGTTCTTAGAAAAACTTTAAAAAATTTAGATAAAGTAAAAAAGACAGCAAAAGAATTACAAGGACTAATTGGAGAAAACTTTGGTGATGAAAATTTGTTTAAAGGTTTTTGTGATCACTTTTATAATGAAGAAACGGTTGATATAAATTCTTGGCTAGAAGAATTGGAACAGGAAATACAGGAATTTGAATGAAAATTTGTTATGTTTCCGATTTTTTTCTATCTGATTTGATTGGTGGTGGTGAATTAAATGACCATGAGTTATGTTCCATTTTATCAAAACAAGTAAAAATCAATAAAATCAGATGCAGAGAGTTAACCATAAATAAAGTACAACAATATACACACTTTATTATTTCAAATTTTATATCTTTATCTCCTTATGTAAAAGATTATATAACTAAAAATTGTAATTATGTGATATACGAACATGACCACAAATACTTGAAAAACAGAAACCCAAGTGTTTTTAAAGACTTTAGAGCACCCTCAGAAGCGATAATTAATGAATCTTTTTATAGATCTGCAAAAGCTGTTTTCTGTCAAAGTTCTTTTCATGAAAATATAATAAGCTTAAACTTAGATAATGTGACTCTTGTTAATGTTTCTGGTAACTTATGGTCAACGGATTCGTTATCTATTATGAAAACCTTGTGTAACAAAGAAAAGAGAGAGTGGTTCTCTATTTTAAACTCTAAAACAGAACACAAGAATACATCAGGATCTTTATTGTATTGCGATGCAAAAAACTACAAAAGTGAATTAATTTCATCGCAAAACTACCAAGAATTCCTTTCTCTTTTAAGCAACAACAATTCGTTTGTTTTTTTACCTAAAACCCCTGAAACACTTTCGAGGGTTGTAGTAGAATGTAGAATGATGAATATGAGGACTGTTATAAACAAAAATGTTGGTGCTTCATATGAGCCATGGTTTCAAATGAAAGGGAATGAACTTATTGACTTTATGGAGTCAAAAAGAAGACTAATACCTGATCTTGTAATCAGAGAACTACAAAAATAACAAAGGTAAAACATGAGAATAAAAATAGAGGAATTGATTAATAAACATAAAAATACTCCTTGTGTTGTGGCTTTGCATGGCCCTAGTTTAAATAAAGATAAAGAAGAAATAAAGCAATTTCAAAATAATAAAGGAATGAGAATATCAGTGAATGAATGGTATGACTATTTTAGTGAGAAACCTGACTATTGGGTAGTCTCTAATAGTGAGTTTACTGTTTCTAATAGTATGTTACCAAATTATATTTGGGACGTATACCGTAAATGGCCAAAAGATATATTTAATAAGTTTAATATTCCATTATTGTATAACTGCACAGCTGATTTAACGGATTCTGCTTTTGTTGATGAGAATCTTAAATGTGATTATTATCCTTTTGATTCACGACACTTCATGCAAAAAAAATGTAGTGATATTTTGAGATCTTTCAAAGCACACTACGAAGAAAATAAGAATTTTGACTTCAAAAAGTATGGCAATAATAGTGTTATGTGGCAACCTAGAAGCGTTAAAGGAACTTCTTGTTCCAGAGCTTACGCTGCCTTTGGTGGTGGATGGTCTAGAGACAATAGTTGTTGTCACAAAATAAAAGAAAACAACTTTACCCTGCAAGAAATTTTAAAAACACACACAGGTCATGAAAAACACTTAGGACCGGGAACCAATGGTGGTACTTTTGCGATTGCTTTTGCAATTCTGATGGGCTGTAACCCAATTTATGTATCTGGACTAGATCTAGACTATTCTTTAGGATATGCCAGTGCTTTACCTGAAGGACAAAAACAAACTCCAAACCCTATGTCTATAGGACATTGGAAACACGTATACAGAAAAACAATCATTAATGATTTGACTATTTTAAAAGAAAGCGCTGCGTTGGTTGGAATAGAGTTGATAAATTTAAATTATGATTCATGGCATAAAGTATTAAATTGTGGAAATATTTTAAAATAATTGTTGACAAATAAAAAAAAGTATGGTATCATATAAACATACAAATATACAAAAAAGGAGAAAGAAATGACATATATAATAGCTGAGATAGGTATCAATCACAACGGCTCTATGAAAATTGCAAAAGAGTTGATAAAAAAAGCTCATGAAGCAGGTGCAAACGCAGTTAAATTTCAAAAAAGAACATTAGATCTGGTTTATACACAGGCAGATCTGGATAGACCTAGGGAAAGCCCGTGGGGAACTACCAATAGACAACAGAAAGAAGGCCTAGAATTCAACAATGAAGACTATGGTGCTATAGACTCCTATTGCAAAGAGTTGGGCATTGACTGGTTCGCCTCAGCTTGGGACTTAGAAAGTCAGAAGTTCTTACAGCAATATAATTTGAAGTATAATAAGATTGCTTCTGCAATGTTAACAGATATAGGGTTGTTGAATATGGTTGCAATGGAAAAAAAACACACCTTCATATCAACCGGAATGAGTACGATTGAAGAAATACAACAAGCAGTTGATATCTTTAATTATTATCAATGTAGTTTTGAGTTGATGCATTGCAATAGTACCTATCCTATGAAAAATGAAGATGCAAACTTAGCAGTGATCGACACATTAAGAAATAAATTTAAATGCAATGTAGGATACAGTGGACATGAAGCAGGAAGAGTGGTATCAATTGTGGCTGTTGCACTAGGAGCCACATCTCTCGAGAGACATGTGACACTAGACAGAACTATGTACGGTTCAGATCAAGCTTCATCTTTAGAAATCGAAGAATTTAAAAAATTAGTCACTGACATTAAAACAACTAAATCCTCTATTGGTAAGCCTGAAAAAGTGGTTTATGAAAGCGAAATTCCAATAAGAAAGAAATTAAGAGGAACCTAGGATGTCCAAGAAGAAATTGAAAGTAATAATTCCTGCAAGAGGCGGTAGCAAAGGAATTCCTAGAAAAAATATTCGATTATTAAATGGAGTTCCTCTCGTTGCTTACCCAATTTTAGCAGCAAAACGTTGTAAAAAAATATCTATGATTTATGTTTCTACAGATGATAAAGAAATAACAGCAATAGCAAAAGATTACGGGGCTGAAGTAATAAACCGACCTCCACAATATGCTACTGATACAGCTTTGGATATAGAAGTCATGAGACATGCTGTAAATTTTTTAAAAGATGATAGCGATATGATTCATTTAAGGGCCACAACACCTATAGTCGAACCTTCTATGATTGATGAAGCTGTAGAATATTTTCTTGAAAATCATGATTGCACTAGTCTGAGATCCGCACATGAAAATTCAGAAACTGCGTACAAACAGTTTAAGAAAAATAACTTATATTGGCAGGGATTGTTTGATAAAGAGTTTGAAGGAGAATATTATAATAAGCCTCGCCAAAGTTTACCAAAAACATACCAACCTAATGGATACGTGGATATTCTTAAGCCTTCTTGGTTTATGAAAAATAATTCACTGCATGGTGATAGAATGTTAGCATTTATTACGCCACATTCCCATGAGGTAGATACACTTGAAGATTTCAGACTAATAGAGGCAATTTATGGTTAACACTAAGTATCGTTTTATAAGAGATGATTTTTTTATAGAAACAAATATGGACAAATATCATCCTAGTGATGAAGAATCGAAAAACTTAAGATCTCAATTACCAATGGTCTGGCACAAAGCAATAGACTTTAGTGTTTACGACCAAGATGGTAACAAGTGGATAGATCTAACTTCTGGTATTTTTGTAACAAATACGGGCCATTCTAACTCTGTGGTCAAAGATGCCATTAAAAAACAGCTTGATAGTGACTTGTCGTTCTCTTTTTTATACCCTACAGAGATAAGAAGAAAATTTATAAAAAGAATTTTAGAAATATCTCCACCTCATTTTGAAAAAGCTGTTTTGCTAAACACAGGAAGTGAAGCAACTGATATGGCATACAAGCTTATAAAATTTTGGTCTGTTGGTAAAAAGAAGAAATATATAGTATGCTTTGAGGGTAGTTATCATGGAAGGGTTCTTAGTGGAGATTTGATTTCGGGTGGACCCAACAATTCTTCTTGGTCCGGTGTGAAAGATGATAGTTTGGTGTTTTTGAAATTTCCTTATAATCAAGAGGACAAGTTTGATCCTTCTCTCCTGCCTCCACCAGGTGAGATTGCTGGATTTATGTTAGAAACATATCAAGGCTGGAGCTCTCAGTTTTATCCAAACGACTTTATATCTGCTCTCTACAGATTTGCTAAATCGAACGGAGCTTTGATTTGTTTTGATGAGATACAAGCAGGTTTTTATCGAATGGGATCCTTATATGGTTATATGCAATATGGGGAACAAATAAAACCAGATATCATTTGTCTTGGAAAGGCGATGGCTTCTCCTTTACCAATGTCTGCGGTATTATCAACAGCAGAATTAATAGATGGCGCTCAAAAAATCGGAGGTACACACGCTGGAAACCCTGTCTGTTGCGCTGCTGGTTTGGCTAACATAGATATTTTAGAAAATAAGAATTTTCAAAATAGACTTTCTAAAAAAATAAAAGTTTTTGAAAATAGAATGAAAGAGTTGGAAAGCTTTTCATCTGTAGATTACACAAATGCTTGTGGTATGGTGGGCGCTATTCTCTTTAAAGAAGACAAAGTAGCTACTGATATTGTGATGGAACTAGTCAGAAGGGGTGTAATGCCCGTAAACACATGGCACTCTTCAATTAAAATTGGCCCTCCCTTGACCATCACAGTAGAAGCTTTAAATGAAGCCTTTGATGTTATAGAGGGTGTTATAGGAGATCTATATGAATAAAGAGCTTTTAAAGCAAGTCGGTCTTGAACACTATAAACATCAAGATTTTCAACCCGAGAAAGTTATACTTAGAAAGGGAGAAGAAGCTACCATTTGGGTTCACCAGCATACAGGACATGCTGTGTTGGATTCGGAAAGTTGGGTAAAAGAAGATTACTATAGTGAAGATTATAGAAATGAATTTTCTGGGAATTCAAGTGGCAAAAAGATCGAATCAGAAAAACATTTGGAAATGTACAGAGATTTAAACAGGCGTCAATTTGAACAATTTAAAGATAAGATTGACAAAGATTCTAAATTTTTAGAAGTTGGTAGTTCTTTTGGTGGTATTATTGATAACGTTCTCTGTTCGGGTGTTGAGGTCTGTCATACAGTCGAACCCAATTTATCAGATGCTAATTTTTTAAAAAACAAGTATCCTGATATTGAAATATACAATGATACATTAGAAGACACAGATTTAAAATTAGACTATTACGACATTGTTGTAAGTTTTGAAGTTTTAGAACACATTGTCAACCCGAGACTGTTTCTAGAAAAAATTAAAAAAAGTCTTAAGTTGCGAGGTATTATTCATCTTGAGGTACCCAATCACAGAGATGTTCTTTTAAGTTGTTACAACAAAGATACCACTTATAACAAATTTTTCTACCACAAAGCACATATTCATTATTTTACTAAAGAATCACTTTATGATCTTTTATCATCTTGTGGGTTTGAAGGATCAATATCTAGTTTTCTAATGTATCCTTTTTTTAATCATGTTTATTGGCACTTTAACAAAGGTCCCCAATTAACTGGTAATTCCGCGCTTAATCTGCCAATTCCAACAGAAAACAGATCTGTTGTTGAAGAAGAAATTAATAATTTTTATAAACAAGCAGAAAAAGAATATGAAAAATTAATTAACAAGCACGTCGTAGGAGACTGCCTAATATATCAAGGAAATAAAATAAATGATTAAAAATATTAGACACATAGGAATAACGGTTAGTAATGTCGAAAAAGCTATAGAATTATATAGAGACATTTTTGGATTAGAGATCGTGTGGGACCAGATCGAACATGGTAAATTTATAGATAGACTATCAGATATTGATAATATTAGAGTGCGAACGATTAAACTAAAAGATAGTACTGGCTCAATGATAGAACTATTGCATTATCTTTCCCATCCCGAAGACCCAAAAAACGATCAAATCACTAGAATAGGTTGTTCTCATATTGCAATTACTGTTGAAAATATAAATGAAATGTACAACAAATTATTAAACTTTGGATTAAAATTTAACTACGAACCACAGACTTCTGTTGACGGAAACGCAAAAGTTGCGTTTTGTAGAGATTACGATGGAACTTTAATAGAAGTTGTTCAGGAGGTTAAATAATGAATCTATTTTCGGTACACAATAAAGTTATTATAGTAACAGGTGCCAACGGTGGTATTGGCTCTGCAATCCTTGAGGGCTTAAAAGCCTCTGGAGCAATTGTTTTCGGGGCAGATTTGCCCGAATATGATTTAACCAAGATAGAGGATTTGAATAGGTTGGTTCATAGTGCGCTAAGCCATAGTGGTGAGATTCACGGTTTAGTAAATTGTGCTGGAATAACTTGCTCAAATCATATATTTGAGTACTCTGAGGAAGACTGGGAGAGGACCTATAGCATCAACGTAAAAGCTCCCTTTCAATTATCCAAGAAGGTTTCAAAGTTTATGCAAAAAACAGGTGGTTCTATTGTCAATATAACCAGCATGAATGCAGAGCAAGCATTCCCAAACAACGTAGCATATGTCTCTTCGAAGGGTGCTCTTAAGCAGCTGAGCAAGTCTTTGGCACTAGATTTAGGTTCTTACAACATAAGAGTGAACAACGTAGGTCCCGGCTATATCAAAACTAATATGACAAAGTTTGGTTGGGAAAATAATAGAAAAAAAATAGAAGATAAAACAATTTTAGGTCGTTGGGGGGAACCAAAGGACTTGGTTGGTCCTGTTTTATTCTTACTCTCCTCGGCATCTGAATATATTACCGGTCAGGACATTTATGTCGATGGTGGCTGGCTTTCTAAAGGATTATAAAAAAATGAAATTTGTATCAAAAGGTTGGGGATGGGAACGATGGATTGTTAATAAAGAACAGTATTGCGGCAAATTATTATTTTTCAATAGTGGCAAAAGGTGTTCTTGGCATTATCATAAATTAAAAGATGAGGTCTTCTATTTGCAATCTGGGAAAATGTTAATCAAATACTCGGATAATGATGATCTAGAAACAGCAAAAGAGTTAATTCTGAATCAAGGTGAGAATTTTCATGTATATACCGGTCTTCGACATCAAATGATCGCTCTAGAGGATTCAGAATTATTTGAATTTTCAACAGAACATTTCGATTCAGATAGTTATAGGATTATAAAGGGTGATTAATGATAGTATATGTAGACATAGATGAGACAATATGTTTCTATTCTGGTAAGAGAGAGTATCCTTTGGCTAAACCCATCTCAGAAAGAATAGAAAAAATAAATGATCTATACGACCAAGGCAATACTATTGTGTATTGGACTGCTCGAGGGTGTACAAC
>Ga0098059_1000710_pt1 | contig 18331 bp, 12 predicted proteins | sample 20_taG_FD_92580 | JGI IMG/M metagenome (GOLD analysis project Ga0098059, IMG submission 92580) | Marine viral communities from the Subarctic Pacific Ocean - 20_ETSP_OMZ_AT15318 metaG | ecosystem: Environmental > Aquatic > Marine > Oceanic | place: Subarctic Pacific Ocean | collected 2015-01-19
ATGGTTGTAGAAACACCTTGGTATCATGAGAAAAATTTACCATGGTTTGACGAGTTCGGATTCCGACCTATGATTAATGTTTATAATGATGATCATACCCTTTCACCTACACAGGGAACATCTTTTTATAAAAAAGTCTTACAAGGGAGAAACACTTTACCCCCTAATATAGCGTGGGAGATTAACCATACCCCTCCTAAATGGGCTACACATTATCAATGGGTAAGAACAAAAGAACAAACATTAGGTTATTATATACAGGGTGTTACTGGAGGAAACAATACCCATGCTGACGACGAAATATTAAACGAACAATTTATATTTGTAAGGCATAATGATATAGATAATTACCAAGGTCAGCTTAATGGACAAACATTTAATCAGTTAATAAATAATGCTGGCACAGTAGACGATATAGCATACATGGCTATAAATGTTACTAACTTTATATTGCATGATCAAAAAACAGATGACGGAAAAAACAATACCGTTATGAACTACTCTTTCAAAAAAGGGGATGTAATTAGATTTAAAGGATACCTGCAATACCCTGACGCAATCAATGATGGGCCTTACAGGGCCTCTCGTGGTTATGGCGAAGCTTTATATCAAGAATATATAGAATTTGACATACAGGATCTTATAAATATAACCACCGCTACCGTTAACAATGAAAGTCAATGGTATCTAAAGGTTACGGGAGATTTTAATATTCTTAAAAAAGAAATATCTTATTACGGTCCGCCTGAAGCAAGCACATATCTTGATCCGCAAAGCCAAGCGCAACGCTATCAAGCTTTTGTAAATAATACTACTTTTGAAATATATAGAGTGAAAGAATCGCTACCAGATAGTGATAATATATATTACGAATTTGGCGAAACATATAGAATAGGTCATCCACATTCAAGTGACAGGTTCCATATGGGAGAGGTGCAAGATCAAACTAGCGCACTACCTGCGCAAGGTTTGTTTGGAGCTAAATACGAAGTAAAGCAAGATGTTTACAACTCTACAGGCCAAAACGTTCGTGGGTTGACATGTATCGCAACGCGTAGTCATGGTGACATGTATATGAGACCAAGAATACATGGTGTTGAACATTTTGCATATGATAATTCGGGGACACATTATATACCTACGATAAACATGGCTGGAGCTGTCCTATACTCTACCCTGGGTGGTGACAACATTTACACAGCTGGATCGTCTTCAGCCTACCCTTCATCACCAGAAATAGCAGATCATTTCTTAAGTGGCATATCTCACATACAGGATGGTATAATAATAGAAGACCCACACATATACGACTATGTTCCTAAAGACCAATACACAAGAAGTGTAGGTAGGCCACATTTTAGAAACGATAAGTCAGGCGAAGTATGGCGATGGGGAACCGTAAGATTTTCTGATATAAACATAGAGGACACGTCGACAAGGCAGTTAAATGTTTTCTATGAATCTACAAGCGCTTTACTGGGTATAACATCAGGGTTTGTTGACTACGAAAAAGATTATGGCGCAATACAAAAGTTGGTTTCTAGAGAATCGGATTTAATATTATTGCATGAAAATAAAACTAACAAAGCTATGGTTGGTAAAGATATTTTTTCTTCACCAACTGGATCTGGAGAGGTCGCTGTCTCTTCTAACGCTCTATCAGAAGGGGTGCCGTTCTTAGGAGACTTCGGAGTAGGGTTAAACCCTGAATCCGTAGCCGTTTACAATAATGTTGTGTATTATGTGGACGTAAGAAAAGGTAGTGTTATTAGACTGTCTAGAGACGGCATTACGCAAATATCAGAAAACCAAATGCATAATTATTTTAACGACAAGTCTAAGTGTCTAATTATGAGTGGAAGTTCTTTTAAAGTGCATGGTGTATATAATAGAGAATATAATGAGTATATTGTTACTTTTGAAAACCCTATAAACGCTGACCCACAAAACAAACCTAAATCATCAAGCTCAAGCTACTCACTACCAGTTCCTTACCATGTAGATGGCAATACTGAGTCGTGGAATGATATGATTACTAACGAATCACAAAATTATTAATTATGCCGATGACTACAAATTTATCCGTTACCACTAGAGCTTTCCCAGGAAGGGCAGGGTTTGCAGCTTTTGGTGTTAACGAAGCGATTGAAGCAACTCAGCCTAGCGAGGATATACTAAACTCGCTTTGCACCCTCATGGACCACACATTTGACGAGGTTACCTTAGCATTTAGCGAAAAATCAAACAGATGGACATCTTTTTATTCTTTTATTGGAGAAAATTACAGTTCTAGCAATGCGGGGTTAATATCTTTTAAAAAAGGTAAGATATATAAACATAATAACGAGGCTACTTCAAATATGTTTTATGGATTTCAGTATAATTTTGGTTTTAGCGTATCAAACAATGCTAATTCTACACTTCCGAAAACTTATAAATACACCACTATACATTCTTTAAAGCCATTGAATACTTACCTTATAGATGAAAGGGGTTTTTATACCTATATATTTTCTCCAGAATTTAAGAAAAAAGAAAGAACGTTTTACCATGCTATTATGAAAGACAGCGGGACCCTTACCGTTCCCGATCCTTCAGGATTTGCAGCAAGGCACCGAAATAAAGATATAAGAGATTATTTTTTAATGCAACATGTATGGGGTGATGTTGGCGAATACAATAAGGTTATGTCGACATCGGTAGGGTACAAGGTTAGTAGAGGCCATCTTGATTAGTTTTTATTATTTAATTTTCGTATATTTGTAAAAATTTTTACCAACCTTGAAACCACTAACAGTTAGAGTATTTAACATGGATAAGGACTATGAACAAATGGTCTCTTGGCATGTAAGTTGGGGTTGGCCAGAGCTACCTAAAGCAATGTTTCCTAAAAATGGCTACATTGTACATAGAGGAGAGAAGGATTTATATAGTTGTTTTCTTTATGAATCAGACTCAGCTATTAGCTGGATGGAGTGGTTTGTTGGAAACAAAAATACAACAAAGCAAGAAAGGGATGGGGCGAAAGATTATCTCATAAATTATGTTTCGGAAGAAGCAAAAAAACTAGGTTATAAAGTGCTTTATACGTCTGTAAGAAAAGGAGCATTACTAAACAGCTTAACAGACTCTGGTTTTGTGCCAGAAGCAGGAATGATAAATTGTACTAAACCACTATTATAAATGGCAGCAGTAACAGCAGTAGTAGCAGCAACAGCAATATCGGCAGGTGTATCCATACATCAAGGCAACAAAAACAGGCAGTTCATGGAAGAGCAGTCTGCTTTGCAAAACGAACAATCACAAGAATTACAAAACCAAATACAAGCACAAGCATCTGCGATGGCGGATGAGTATGGAGCACAAGCAGATCAATACGGTCAGCAAGTGCAGTCTATGTTCGGTAGCTCTCCTCAGTATCAGATGTCACAGACATATCAAGATACTCAAAACCTTATGCAAGATGTTTATGGTGACGCAGTAACTACAGGTCAAGAGTCAGTGCAAGATATATCCGCCTTAAGAGACACTCTTACAGGTAAGCTAGAAACAAGAGAGGGCGACTTACAACAACAAGCTGATGCGGGGCTTAGTGGTTACACTGAGGCAGCTATAAATAGAGGAACGAGAAGAACGCAACAAAGCATATCTAAGCTTATGCGTTCTGGAAACGTAAAAGATGCTTATGCTTTAGTAGATAGAATGGCAGAACAAGAAGGTCAGGCAGGGTTTTTACGTGAGCAATCTATGGATATTAAACAGCAAAATCTTTCTAGCTTTATGACGCAGAATGTTGCTGCTCAACAAGGTTTAGCACAAACACAATTAGGAGCACAACAGTTCGCAACGCAAGCACAAATGAATGCAGCTAATCAATTAGCGACCGCTAACCAAGCGATAGGTCAACAAGAGCTACTACAGTTTCAAACTAATCAATTAAACCCTTACCAACAACAACTAGGATATTACATGCAAGGCGAGCAGTCGGCACAAAATGCAGCACTACAAGCGCAACTTGGAGGTATGGGGGCTAACGTTACAATAGGAGGTCAAAACATGGCTAATCAGTCTCTGCTAGCTGGTAACCAGCTACAAGCTAACAGTGCGCTAGCCGCAGGATTTACAAGTGGAATGACGAATATGGTCGGAGCCGTAGGAGCTTCTGGAGGGTTTGGCGGAGCACCACCACCAGTAACACCACCACCAGGTTCAGACAGAAGGTTGAAAAAGAATATAAATAAAATAGGAGAATCATCTAGCGGATTAAATATTTACGCATTTGAATATATAGATGAAAAATACGGCTCAGGTACATTCCAAGGTGTTATGTCGGACGAGGCCCCACAGGAGGCTGTAGTTGTTGGCGTCGATGGTTATGACAGAGTGGACTACAGTAAGATTGACGTAGACTTCAAACAACTATAAATATGGCAACACCAGGAAGAGCTGTAGGAGCATCACAAGTAGACATACAGGGGGCATTCGAGAGAATGGGTCAATCCGTAGCTAGAGGTATGGGTCAGGCTGCGCAATACACCGCACAGGCAATAACTGGGTCTACAGAGTCAGCCTTACAGGTGCAGCAAAGTGTGTTTAATGCAGGAACAAATTTTGTAAACACTTTAGCTCAACAAAAACAAGAAAGAGAGCAAGGTTTGCAAAAACTCATAGAAAACAAGCAAACCGAATTAGAAGGGCTAAAAGGAACTGAAGCGTTTACTCCTGAGCTAGAAGGAAGGTACGCTAAAATTATGGGTGAGATAGAGGATTTGCAGTATCAGTTAAATCAAACACCTATAGATAAAAGAAAAGATCAGCAAGCGATAGAAAAACAAATAAAAGAAAAATTACGCGAAGGCATTACTTTGTCAAGCATTGCGGAAAAGACGCAAGCACAGATGAAGGCGGTTTGGAAAAACAAAAAGGACTACAATACTTCAGGGCAACAATGGTTAGCAGGGTTATCACAAACACCCTTATTCATGGAGGATGATCAGGGCAATACAACAACTAATCCTGCATTTAACAATATACTACAAGACTCAAACAATTATATAAAAGCAAGCGAACAGTTACACGAAAAAGATTTTTCTAAAAACGCAAAGCTTTTTGATAGTCAGGTATTCAAGGTTAATGATAATGGGGTTGAATACATGGATAAAGACTCTTTGCCAAGAGTTAGAGAATCATTAAGTGCTGAAGGTCAAATGAATTATACTGATCGAATGGCAAACGGATATGGAAGATTATCTAGAGGCTTTACTTATAACGGAGAGGAACTTATAGCTCCTATACGTATGCAAGATGTTGGTGATGCGGTGCTGGCTGAAAATCAACAGATATATGATGATCACCCTAACAAACAAAAACTAAATGCCTTAGAGGTAAGATTGGACGACATGATAGCTGGGAAGCTAGAAAAGTTAAAAAGCTTAGACTTTGCTACGCCCTCTGAAGATCCAAACGCTAGACAATTTGATAGAACACAGTTAACAGATCAAGATTTGTCTGCTGACGCTATAGATGTAGCAGACTTGTCTTTACTAGAAGCTGATCCGCAAACATTAACTGCGTCAGAAAGAAAAAAACAGCAGGTACTTAGTATGGTTATGGAGGAGATAGGGGCTGATGCTAGAGAATTAAGAAATGAGCAGTTCCAGTTAGAATCAGAAATACAAGCAAACTTTGCATATCCCGACATAGGCGGCTTATTAAGAATATCAGGACAAGACGACACAATAGGTCCTGACGGCCAACCTGTTATCAACAACCAATATAATCAATTATTATTAAGGCAAAACTTCCTTGATGCTCAAGGCAAAAACGCTGTACCAGAATTATTAAAGATGATGGATGAGGGTGTTAATATGGGTAATGCAGATCAAAAAGTAAAATTCCAAAAATTACAACAAAGGTTTAGCACTTATTTTGAGGAAGGTTCTGAGGACTCATATTTAGCAGAAACTTTAAATAGAATGCCCCATAATAATGACAGTAAATATAAGTCTGCTAAAGCTAAGTCACGCTTAAGAAGCAGCGGTGGTAAAGATAACGTTCCTTTCCAAGCAAACGCCGAAAAAATAGAGTTGAGAAATACATTGACAGATCAAACTACATCATCAAATAAATATGATTTTGATCACTTTGACAACACGCCTTACAACTCTAGCTATAAAAATGTAAGTGTTAGCGGATATACCTTAACTGGTATTGATGGACAGTCAATAATAGGTGATGATGTGGCTACTGCTAACAATGTATCACATTATGGCTGGGCAGTAATGCCTGTTGATTCTAAAGGGCATCCTATACCAGAAGGATCGGATGCAACTCCAGTGAGAAAAGATATAGTTCGCGTCATGGCAGCTATTGATCAGAGTAAATACAACGAGTTGATACAAGGTAATAAAGAGTTATCTTTACAAGAGATATTAGCAAATGATGCTACTATGTATTTTATGAATAGTAGTGACTCCAGAGCTTATTTACAGAACCAAGGAGGAGAGGAGAAAACGTTATACCAAAACCTTAACTCTCTAACTGGTAAAATAGAAGGATCAGAAAATAACGATCCTTTAAAATTAGGTATATAATATGGCGATAGCAGACGACAAAATATACTCAGTAGAAGAGTTTGCTTCTGAGATAAAGAAAAAATACAATCAATACAAAGATGTTGACGACTCTACTCTAGTTGCTAAAATCATAGAGAAATACCCTCAGTATAAGGATAGGGTAGATATGAATAAAAAAAAAGTCGAAACTGTCGTCAATCCTGGTCCTTCACAATCTTCGGGTACACCTTCAGCGTCTACAGAAGTAGATAATTATAATCAGTTTGCACAAAACTTTAACAACAACTTCAATGACATACAGTTGTTGGGTAGTGATTACGAAAAAGATCAGTACGATAGCTACAATGATCCTAAAAGTAACGCTTTAAAATTTACAAAGACGCAACTAAGATCGCCAAAAGAAGTTTCTATAGCAGACAATGTCGCAAACGAAAACTCATCTAAAATACAGAGGTTTCATAAAAAAAGAAAAGAAGCTGGAGACACTAGAATAAAAACACTTTTTGATTATACAACGAATTTTCTAAACGAGGATCGTAAAAACTTTTACAAAGGCACGTCTACATACTGGGAAAGCCCTACAAAACTAAAATCTGGTATAAAATCAACAGCTGTACAAGATTACTTTGCTGGGCAACGTGAAAAAAGATTACAATATGAGGCTGATAAGAAAACAGCTAAACAAAAAGGTTTACAATCTTACAAAAGCTACTCTTCTGACAAATCAGAATATTATACGTTAGATGAGATAGCACAAGTTGAGGAAAGAATACACAACTTTTACAAGACTGAAGAAGCTAGAAATTTTGCTCATCAAGAAATGCAGTTAAAATTTAAGGAAGAAACAGGTGTAACCTTGAGTGTTGCGCAAATGCAAAACCAAAAATATGAAGATGCGCACAACAGCCTAATAACAGAAGTCAACGACTCAGAGTCAGCTTTTAACATTACTATCAATGATAATTTAGCTAAATACGAATCTGAAATATCGACTAACTTAAAAAATAAATTTAATAAGCTACAAGAGCAGGTAAATGCTGGGAAAATAAAACAGTCAGAAGCGCAGGCGGAATATGACAAAATGAATGAAGCCTCTTCTAAAATGTATAGCGAAAGAGCAAATAAGTTATACAATGACAAGCTAAATATAGAGCTATCTAAACTTCCTAAAAGATACAATCTTTCCGAAGGCGATAAAGCAAAAGCTGAAAAGTTATACAAGCAAGGTATAAAAAGTTATTACGCTAAAAAGCAAAAAGAACAAATGACCTACTGGAAGTCTTTGTCTTTGCCAGAAAAAATAAACAAGACACAAGAGTACGGATGGAATCAAGTAACTTTAGCTGTGGGTGGCTTCATCGCAAAGCAAGGTTATGACGCTGAGTTGCAAAACGACATGGTGACTTTAGGAAACAAGCTTAGACAAGGTTCACAGGGTAGAATGGATGAAATACCTATACCTGACGTTGGAGAGTTTAATGTAAATCAATTAGCTAATCCTGATTGGTGGCATTCTAGAGTAGGAACAACAGTTCCATTTATGATGTCTCTCTTACCTTTAGCGATAGGAGGGGCGTACGGAGGTAGCGCTGTTGCTGCGACTGTTGGGGTTGGAACTATAGGAACAGCTGTAGCTGGTGGTGTTACTGGTGCTGTATTATCTAGACCGATGGAAAGCGCTATGGAAGCTGGTATGACGTTCGATCGTTTATTAAAAGAAGGTAGATCGTTAGATGACGCCTCTATTGCGGCCTCAGAGGTTTTTAGTAAAAACATGAACCTTGCTTCTTTGGACGCATTGCAAATCACAGCGGCCTTAACACCAACAAAATACTTTAAAGGTCTCCTAGGTAAAGGGGCGGTTATTTCGGGGGCTTCGCTAATAGAGGGTGGAGAGGAAATATACCAGGGTTATTCTGAGGAGAGAGCGGTAGCCAGGCTAGACAAGGTGCCTTTTATGAATATATTAGAGTATGCAAAAACACCACATGGTATGGAGCAAGGTGTTATAGGTTCTATTTTTGGCGGTGTTATGCATACAACACTTAGCGCATTAGCTGCAAATCCAGAGCTTCTAGATGGGAGATCTATGGCGTTTGATTATTTTTCTAGAACATCTTATGGTATGGACCAGGACGGAAGAATGATGTTACCGATTACTGCAGAAGAAAAATTAGCATTCTCTTACGAAGAGCATCAAAAGTACATCAACGCTAGGTTGACTGAATTTACAAACGGAGTAAACGCTGAGTACGCACAAGGAAATATAAGCGCATCGGAAAGAGATAATGCTATTAGAACATTCTCGCAAGCAGCCAAGGTAGAGGTTAGTATGATGAATGATGCTTTGTCTAATTTACCACAAAGAACTTTAAACACATTGAAGTTCGCTAAGTTTGCTTTAGCACAACTTAAAGATGAAGAGCAAAAACTTATAGCAGACACTGATGAGCTAAATCAAGGTGTAAACCAGGAAAAAATAAAAGAGCTGCAAAAGCAGATAAAAGAACAAGAAAAGTTTGTAGGCGGTATAATAAATGGAGATGTACCGACATTTACCATAGATAATACGCCAGTAGGTAGAGAAAACTTCTTAAACTTTTTAATGATGGAGGGTGTGGATGAGGCATTATTGAATGGCGAAGTTGATATTACGGTGGACAATGATCCAGTTATAGAAGGGTACTTACAGCAAATAACTGACGGCACACTTACATCCGAAGAGCTTAGTAATGCAACACGTAAACGAGACGAAAGCAGTAAGGATAAAGAAATCAGACTAAAGGGTGTAGATAGAGCTGTACAGCTTATAAATACAGCATTGCCTGAGATTGAGGTTGTAAAGGTTAAAGATGACAAGGAGATGATACAAAAAAGAGGCGGCCTACAACAATATAGGGGCGCATCTGGACTGTATATAGGAAAAGATAAAGATAGCGGTAAACTTACTATACTTATAAATGAAAACAGAGCCGACATGGGAACTGTGTTTCATGAAGCCGCTCATCCTGTAACGGAAAAAATACAAAACGAACTAGAGCTTACTTACGGAAAAAAGAAAGGTAAACAAATATACTTAGAAAGATTAGAAAACTTCTTTGTAAATACGCCAGAAGCACAACCATTCTTAGATTGGTCAAACAGAAGATATAAAGTTAAATCTAAATACGAAATATATGACGAAGCTTTTGTTCAATACCTATCTGATGTAGCTAAAAACAAGATAGAAGATCAGGGAGTGCCTTCTATGTTGAAGAAGTTTACAGAATACTTAGGTGGTCTGAAAGCTAAGTTTGTAAAAAACGAAAGTAAAACAAGCTACACTGATCAAGACTTTAATGACCTTCTTGCTTTTGCAGACAATGTGGCTGAGGCTTTTGTAACAGGACAGCAAATAGATGTAGAGACACAAGAGGTAGTTGAGCAGCCAGTACAGGAAGAAGCAGTTGAACAACCTGCAGAAGAAGAAACAACCGAACAACCTGTGAAAGAAGAGGTTGTTGAGCAACCTGTATCGGAAGAGGTGGTAGAGCAACCTGTATCGGAAGAGGTGGTAGAGCAGCCAGAGACCAAAGAGTTTACCGAAGAAGAGGTAGAGCAAGCTATGGAGGAGAGAGAAGCAGAGCAGCAGCCAGTCGACTTACTAGGCGACCCTTCCCCTTACGGTAAAGACGTAAGCCCGAAAGATTCATTCTTAGCACAATATTTTGGTAAAATAAGAAAAGAAGACTACATACAGCATGGCGACAGAAATAACCTACAAGGATCTGGCCGTAAGTACGGCTTATTGTTTGATGGAAATTCTTCACCACTAGACACTAGGGTTGAGGAATTTAACGAGCAATACTTTGGAGGGAAAGAGGAAATAACAATACAGGATGTTATAAATTACATAGATGATCGAGCAGGTGCGGTTCCAGGAAAGTATAAAAAGCAAAAGCCAAAACAAGAAAAACCGTCATTTGACACAGATATAGAGACATACGATGATGTGCCGTTCCAAAAAGACGTTGTAGTCCCTGAATCTTATAATAACAAGGCACAGATGGAGCCAGTGGTTATTGAGATACCTTCTCAAAGATATTGGAAAGAAGGTCAAAAAACTCATACATTTTTATCTTCAGGATATGGCGGTCAATTTATAAACTTACCTAAGTCGGTTACAAAGATAGAAGAGTTAAGTAATAACAAGATAAGAGTCACAATACCTAGATGGCTATTTAATAAACAAGGCAACTATATGCATTCTGGTATAAACCAGATACTCAATATAAGTGGGGTTAGACCTATTAGTGGATTATCTAGAGAAGATCTAACGCAGGACGAGACTGGGTATGCTCCTGGAGAAGTGCCATTACAGTTTACTGATTTAATTGACGGAATATCGGAAAACGGCACAACATCTGATGTTTTAATAAACTTAACAGAACCTATAAGCCAAGAGAATAGAGATAGGTCAGAGCAGGAGCCATTTGTAAAAGAAGAGGTTTTTCCCAAGAAAAATGCTGTAGAGGAAGTAAATAAGATTGCTGAGAAATATAACATCAATCAATCTGGTTTTTCGCTAAGTAAAAACATAAACAATATACAGTTAGCAAAAGAATTAAAACCTTATGGTTTTGGTGTAAAGCAAGCCAAGTCTGGTAACTGGTTCATAACTAAAGGTGGTAGATTTTATAAGCCTTACGCAAAAGCACAAATGGACCCTGTGGTTATACCACAAGAAGAAATAACTATGCTAGATCCCTCAGACTTTCAAGGGCAGATAGTGGGATTTATGGTGGGAGACAGGTTAGCCGTAGGGTCGTATACAGGTTTAGACCCAGAGTCAGGTATAAATGTACCCTTACGTGGCGGCATGATGTATCCATTTCAACAGGGTTATCATGGTAAAGCTGGATGGGCTTTTTCAAATGAATCAGCACAAAAAAGGCACGCTAATAAAGTTAAGTTCACTACTAACGGAGTTTTCTTCGTAGGTCTTATGGGTAGCGGCGCTGTCAAAGGTAGTAGAACTTTTGGACACGCATACGCAGCAGAATTAGAGTATGGAATACAGAGCGGAAAGATAAAAGAAAAAGACGCGCTACGTGTTATAAATCAATTTAGCCAGTTATCGCCGATAAAAAACCAAGCTATAAAAAGCGCGAGCACAAGAGCTGGCGTCATACAGGCTGCAAAAGATTTTGTGGAAAATAATTTTCAGTTTGACAGCGTGCAAGATTTTGTTGCCTTTATGAAAAGCGATAAAATACCTTTTGCTTTAAGACAAGAAATACTCAATGCTTTTTATAGTCCGCAAACAGGCAACCCTAAAGTTTCTTACAAAGGCGCTAACATGCCTGATGTTCCCGCTATGGTGGAATTAGTAGAGGAGCCTGCATTTAAAGGTTATCCTAACGGGACTATAGTTTCAGCTGTTCAGTTTGATCAGGCGGACACTAAATCTTTTGATGCTAAGACACTAGGTGTAGAAACTCACACATCATACCCTAAAGTTTCTAAAGGTAGAGGATTAGGTATGTTTGAAAAACCGTTTGAAGCTAGAACTTTTATAAACGATTTTGCAGCATACAAAGGTGTAGACAAAACAAGATACGAGTCGGCTAGCGGATACTTCTTATATCCATTCCCTACAGCTAATGTTGTTGATGGGTCAGCTAATCTAGTAACAGGTAAAGCACAAATGCAATTTGTCCTCCCAACAGATCTTATACCGCAAGCGGTAAAACAGTTTTATCAAGAGCAACTTACTACAGAGGGTTTATTGCCTAGAAATATTTACGAGCAAAGAACAGAGATGGATGCGGCTGTAAGAGCAAAAATGTTTACTGTAGACAAAACTTTAGGTAGACTGCGTGACGCTATAAAAAAAGATCCAAACAGTAAAGAGGATGTTGTTATGGCTATTAATGGTATACTAAACCCCGTAGAGTCTCAGGGCCTGCCAGGGAAAGCAGATCAAAAGGTAATAGAAATAGCTCGACAAATGAGAAGCGACATAGATGGATTATCTAGACAGTTATTAGACGGTGGGTTTGTGCAAGGGGATTTGGAGATGAAAATGTTTAATAATTTAGGGGCATACCTAAACAGGTCATATCAAGCTTTTGATGATGCTAATTATGAATCTAAAGTGCCTAAAGAAGTGTTTAATAGGGCTGTAGCGTTTATTAGAAATGAGTTTGAAGGTATGCCTAAAGAAGAGGCTGAGGGTATGGTTAAATCTATACTTTACGACGCAGTGAATGAAGGCGGTGTTTTTGAGGGAGCGATGTCTGGTAAAATCACTGGTAGAAATTTAGATGTTCTTAAAAAGAGAAAAGATATACCTTTAGTTATACGAGAGCTGCTAGGAGAGTACAAAGATCCTATGCTTAACTACTACAAGACAATGAATAAGCTAGCAACACTTGTAGAAAAAACTAAATTTCTATCTAGCGTTAGAGAGATGGGTGATGGCAGCATATTCTACGACAAGCCTACAAACACACATTATGCAGAGATAAAGCCTTCGGAATCAAACAAACCTTTAACACAAGGAAAAAGCATATATACCACACCTGAGTTCGCAAAAGCTATGGAAACCTTGGGTAGTAAAGAGTTGCCTAGTTGGTTTAGACAATACTTAAAAATTCAGTCTTTAGCTAAGTATTCTAAAACTATATTGTCACCAATGACACACACTAGGAACTGGGTTTCCAACATATCTTTAGTAATGGCTGGCGGTCATTATGATATACTAAAAGGTGTTTTTGATCCAGACCTTAGAAGACTTTTTGGTGGCGTGACAGAAGAAAGTATGCGTAGATATATTGAGTTAGGTGTAGCTCAAGATGGAGCTTACTCTGGAGAGTTTCAGGCTCTTATGAAAGACGCAACAAAGGGTGACGCTGATATAACAAGCATGACAGACAACCTTGTAGAGAGAACTGGTAAAAACGGTAAGCGCTTTATAGAAAAGCTCTATCAAGCTGAGGATGATTTTTGGAAGATATACGTTTTTGAAAAAAGAAAACAACTATACACAAAGGCATATCCAGAAATGTCAACTGACGAGATAGAAAAAATGTCAGCAGATTATGTTAAAAATCATATGCCTACATACAGTAGGATACCAAAGCTGGTGCAAAATATTAGAAAAGCACCTATAGGAACTTTTGTTTCTTTCCCTGCTGAAATGATAAGAACGACAAAAAACAATATTATAACTATCGGTAACGACGCTAACAGCGACAACCCTGTGTTACAAAAGCATGCTGCAAAACAACTTGCGGGATTGACTGTAGCTATGCTGGGTACAGGGGCTGCGGCGACCTTCTTGAATCAACTACTTAAGTTTGACGACAATGATGACGACGATCTTAGATACTTGTTAGCTGACTGGGATAAAAATGCGCAATTATTACTATTAAGCTCAGAGGATGGGGTTGTGGATTATGTTAACACTAGCTACACTGATCCTTTCGCTATGTTTAAAAAACCAATATTAGCAGCCATAGGGGCAGGAAAGTATAATTCTGATAGTATTACTCATGAGATGTTAAAATCTTTCTTTGATCCATTCTTATCAGAAGATATGTTGGCTGAGAAGATTTTAGACGTCACGAGAAATCAAGATAAAGATGGTCGAAGAATATATAATCCTGAACTAGAAACTGTAGATAAGGATTTAGAAATTTTAAAAGCTAAATTTTTACACATTTACAAAGCTTTAGAACCAGGGGCACAGTCACAAATAGGAAGGGTTGCAAAAGGTTTTGCTGGCGAAACACATAGAGGTAGAGAGTTAAATCCTTTTACGGAAATTGCAGCAATAGTTACAGGTGTAAGAAAAACAAGAGTTGATCTATTAGATTCTTTTACATTTAAGTTAAATGATTTTGAAGACGCTAATAGTAACTCTAAAAGACTATACTATAGTGATTACTTTAAATATTTTAGAACACAAAATGATAAAACTCCTGGTGGAGATCCTGATCTAAAACAAAAAGCTGTAGAGGCATTTGAAGATGCTAATGAAGCTTTAACATTAAATGCCGCAAAACAACACAGAATATATAAAGCTGTAACAAATCCAAAATTCCAAATAGACAATAAAAAAGTAGAAGAGACTATACGAAAAAGAGTTAGGAGTCTGAGGGATAAGACGGCTATATATACGGGTCAAACATATAGATTATTACCTTTCCACAGAAAATGGAATACTGATGAGCAGCAATACTTTGTGGATATGGTCAGCACATCTATAGACGGCCTACCACCTTTAGACTTCTTTACACTTAGAGAGCTGCGATCTTTTGATAAGTCTGGAACAATAAAAAACAAAATACTTAGGATGGTTGAGTCTGAGTTTGTTGCTGACATAATGAACAATACAGATCTATCACAATCAGAAGCAAGAAAGATAATGGAAAAGAAACTAAGGGAAGAGTTAGACTTCTAGTTTCATTTCTCCCTTAAATTTCGTATATTTGCAATAATAAAATATTTTATAATAAATAACAAATATAATGGCAACATTAACACCTACATTAACATTAGTTAGCACAGACGCTACAGCTGATGCGTTAAGTATATCTGTTACTGATAGCTTGTCAACTACAAACCCTGCTATTAACGTGGCAAGACAGTCGGTTGCAACATCTGGTCAGTTCAATATTTTAACCACAAGCAACTCAAGTATCACATATGTTTACGTAAAAAACATGGATACAACAAACATTATAACTTTAAAAGCTGATGACGGAACTTCAGTTATGGATCTTGGTCCAGAAGAGTTTGCATTTTTTCCAGTAAAAGGTGCTGTTGGGCTTGAGGCTACGGCTAACACGTCCGCATGTGTTTTAGAGTACGGATACTGGACTAAATCGTAATAAAATATGAAAAGCATCCTACTAACATTAACTATGTTGTGGGCGCTTTCTGCACAGGCGCAGGTAAAAAAACTTTTTAAGTTTTCTACATTTTATGTAGCTGTTAACGGGGGGACATCTTTATCTGATAGAGATGTTTTTTCAGTATCAGAAGAATTATCTAAGAATGTTGTAGAAACGCCATACGACTACTCTTTTATTGCTGGAATAAGAAAGATACAACGCTTTCAGTATGAGGATGTTAGCAAATTTAAAGATGGAACAGAGACGTCTTATGGAGATGCCGCTACAGTAGGGCGTAATCCGTTTGAGTATTTGTTTGAGGTGGATTATAAAAGACAAGAGGGTGTAGAGTATTTAGACCAACAGCACTTCTTAAGATATGTTAGACCTTTATGGTTAACAAAAATAGAATATGTTAAAGATGGGTTTGCTGATATTGAATATTACGAAGCTACACAAAGGTTTAGATTACGGGGTAATAAAAAATTATCTTTTAATTTTGGAGGTGTAACGAGGCTGGCAGAGCCTTATGGATATGATGCTTTAGAGCAATGGGTATTATCTAACGGAAATTTACACTACACACATCTAGCTATACAAGAAGGTTATAGTGTAGACGTATATAATAATCAATATAAAAACCCTGCTGGGGATGTTGTAGCGACTAGCGCTGCGGTGTGGCAAGAGGTTGTAATACCAGAAGTTCTTGCGGATTATGTGCAGAAAAAAAGAAACGAACTTCCTAATCAATGGGTTCACTCTTTAGTGGTTGGTTTTGATTATTATACGTATAAGAAAAACTTTTGGTTACACTCATGGGGAAATTTGTTGCCTTATCATTACAATAATGGTGGTGAATATTCTTACCACAACTTTAACAATAATGAGCAATGGTATGATTATTCTGGCGGTATAATATTTGGCGTAAAGCTTAATAAAAGTTTAGGTGCCTTTGTAGAGGGTAGATATAACAAATATTGGAACAGAGAGTGGTATGATTTTAAGTGTGGCATTAATTATATTATATTTTAGTATGTATACGTATAAAGCAAAATTAGACAGAGTGATAGATGGTGATACAATAGATGTCAAAATAGATCTTGGGTTTGATATAAGTGTTAAAAAGAGGGTTCGGTTTACTGGCATAAATACACCAGAATCCAGAACTAGAGATCTAGAGGAAAAGAAATTAGGTTTAGCTGCCAAAGATAGGGTTAAATCAATACTAGCTGAAAACAGTTCTTTTGTAATTGAGTCTAAAGAGGTTGGTAAGTTTGGTAGGGTACTTGGTGAGATTTTTATTAATACAGTTGATTCTGTAGAGTCTGAAGAGAAAATCTCCTTAAACGAATTATTAAAAAAAGAAGGTCATGCTGTGGAGTACCATGGCGGTAAAAGATAAAATTATGGTTAACTGGATAAACGGTTTTAAAGCTGGAAATAAAAAAGAAAAATATCAATTAGAATTTAGATTAGGAACATTTACTGTTTTAGAAATCAAAGTATGTTTTTGTGCATCCTGCGATATGAAGTCGTGTTCCAGATTTAGATTTATGTTACTTAATTTAGGATTTGAAATATAAAATATAATGGCAAAAGAATTAAACGAAGATACAAGCTTTAAAGTAAGTCTAAAAACATTAGGAGGTATTGCAGCTCTAATTTTTACATTAGTTGGAATGTGGTTTACATTGCAGGCTGATATAACAGAAGCAAAAGAGCTTCCTAAACCTGAAATATCTAAAATGGAATTTGATATGAAGGATGTTAATATACGTAATACTATTCTAGAGACGAGAGACGATGTTAAGAAGCTAGAGGATCGTATGATCAGAATGGAAGATAAAATTGATCAATTAAGATAATGTTTGAAATATTTAAAAACGATAATAATTGGAATGAAAAGTCTATTGTGGGCTTTATTGCTTTTGCTATTATGGTACTTGTTATGTTGGCTGATGTTATTTCTGGCTATACTGGTAAAGATTTAGTAATTAATGAATTCGTATATGACTCATTTGTATGGGTTGTTCTAGGAACATTTGGCATAAGCGGAGTTGAAAAATTTGCAAAAAAATGAAAAATACTGCTTTAAAACTATTTTTGGTGTATTTGTTTTTTATAGGACTTGTATTGTTTTGTAATCTATCTTTTGGCCAAATTACAGCAGTGCATTTTAATGCTGATTGGAATTCTGGTAATAACGTAGAGTGGTTTAATCAACTATCGGATGTTGATAAAGGTAATATGGATATAGCTGAGGGGGGATGTCAAGAGAAGTATAAAATAGCTGTTGTTCCGACAATCGTAATATTTGATGATGGGGAAGAGGTAAAAAGATTTCAGGCAGATTTGAGTTTTAAATTACTAGCAACTAAAGAAGAAATACAAGATTATATCGATGAATTAATAATGAGTAAATTCTAATGAAAAAATTAATAACACTTTTATTTTTATTTAATATAGCGTTTGCTCAAGACTCTTGGGTTAATTTTAAAGTACAGTACGATTTCTATGGTCCATCAGAATCTAATTTCTTCATGGTGGAGGATACAGCAAATGGTGATACAATTATGTTTCACGCACCATCTGTACCATATGAACTTCTAGACACCACGATAGATTTAAACTCTGGAGACTATCTAATAACATTAACTGATAACTTTGGTGATGGTTGGATTTCAAGTCAACCAGCTTGGTTTAAAATGGAGAACACCTGTCAAGGGGAGATTGTTAACTTCAATCCTTTAACCCAACAGTTTTTCACCCTAGATACTTTAGTAAATATTTGGCCTTGTGCTCCACCTGTCGTAGGATGTATGGACGCTAGCGCTTTAAACTACGATCCAACAGCTGTAATTGGTGACAACTCATGTA
>Ga0098059_1000713_pt1 | contig 18302 bp, 29 predicted proteins | sample 20_taG_FD_92580 | JGI IMG/M metagenome (GOLD analysis project Ga0098059, IMG submission 92580) | Marine viral communities from the Subarctic Pacific Ocean - 20_ETSP_OMZ_AT15318 metaG | ecosystem: Environmental > Aquatic > Marine > Oceanic | place: Subarctic Pacific Ocean | collected 2015-01-19
AATGATGGCTTACCTTCAAAAGACACGTCTACATGCTTTAATAACTTAACGAATTTCATTTGTTTGTTCCTATATAAATTTCAAACCTATTAACACTATCTCAACCATATCTCTACAGGAAACTGGCTAGGTCTAAGAAATCTACTTTCATTATTCCGGCTTCTTTGTGCCTAACCACTCCTGATCCTCAATCTTGCAATCTTTGCAGATATGGCCCCAACTATATCTGGCTTTCCACTTGATTGCAATAATCAAAATTATTTCGGCTAGATTTATCCCTCAAACCTCTAAATCAATGCCAAACTCGGCGTGAATCCGGTCAAGTAAATTATTTTTACGCTGAATAGTTGCGCCGATTAGCGCCTTTTTCATTCCAGGCGAACCCTTAGTCGCTTTCTCAATGAGAAGTTGAGTCTCGTCACACTCATCAATCTTATCCATTAGGTCGCGAAGTTTGTTTAGCGTCATGTTATCCTCTCCAAATGTTAACCGTTATCGCGGTCAGTTTCAATAATGATCTCAAATCCGTTATTCGAGACATACCAACCATCACTATTAAACACTCAATTCCAGCCCGTGTAAAGTACTTATAGTTTGCAATCCATTGCTAGTTGCTTGTGGCATTTTATTTTTACTTTTTAGCCCGTGTAATTAGCGCTGTTTAATATTTCCCACATTGCTTGCTATAGTCTGCGGAATGCGGTTATAGGTAATCCTTGATTAAACCAAACTCTGATTCATTTAATGTCACTAGGCCTTTGCAGCATAGCATTTGTTTTAGTTCAGGTTCCGAATTCCAAGTTTGTTTATATTCCATATAGTCTTTAACAGGCTGAAAACTACATATAAAATTTGACCAAGCCTTGCTATTAGGAATTTTAATATTATAGTAACCATTAACCGCCAATTCCGGATACGTCTGCTGATATATTTTAAATAACTCGATAGACTCTTTACTACCAAATCCAGAATCGCTTATTAACCCTAAAAAGTAATCATCATTACAGTACTTTCTTTTTAAATAATTATTAACAAGACCGCAAATAATATGCCAGCAAGATTTTCTTTCCGCTTCTGTATATTTCAACTCTGGCATATCTTTTAGTGCCATGCTAGCCGCCTCAACAACTTGTTCGGCAGGTAATGTGATCTGCATGCTTCACGCTCCTAGAGATTGTTGTAATCTTGATCTGTAAGCAACGATACACACATCGAGAGTACAAATCAACCCCTGATGCCCAATTTTCACTTTTCTCCCTTAATTTGACTAACTCACACACCAAAAGCCACTAGCAAAACAGCGCATTGGTTAATATTTGCACAACTGTCCACACCTTTTGGAACCCATGTTACTTTTGGCTCTCTAAAAACGCGCCATAACTAACCCTTTAAAATCAATACTTTACGGACTTTTAGGCTTTTCACCCTTTTGGAACTTATTGCCCTAAAGTGTATAAGTGTGTAAGTGTAAGAAAGTGTATAAATACCCTTAAATACCCTAAAGAGGGGGTGTGTGTAAGTGCCTATATAAAGTATGTATAAAAATATATATAAATACTGTTACTAGAATATAAAAGTACTATAAGTATATTTATTAGTTGGAGTAAGTACTTACTAACCTTGAATGCCACTAGCTACGCTACGCTCAAAATTTTGACGGAAAAATACTTTTGCCTAGGATTTTGGTGCTAAAAGGGGTGCTAAAAGGGCTTTTGGCTCTTTTGTTACTTTATAACAAATAGCTATAGATTATAAGATTATATCTATAAGTTATTAGACGGTTGGCGTTAATTAGTGATAAGCTGATCGAAAATTAACCAAAGGACCAATCAAATGACACCTGAAGCGCTGCATTATGCAACCGGAAAACTACTGGAAAGCAAACTAACCATATCTAAATATGGCTATGAAACATCGTTCACTCAGGAGGATTTAAAGGATTATGTAGAATTCGATACCGCGCTGGGTAATGATCTGGCTGAATTGGAAGTAAGATTTATTAATCCTCTAAATTCAGATGATATGGTTTATGAAATGAATAACTTTTGGGCAAGGGCTGCGGAAAGTTTTGTGTTAACTAATAGTGAAATACGTGATTATTTTGCGGGATGTTAGGTCTTAACTAAAGGTAAATTAAATGAAATACGCATACTACAGAGTAATACATTCAGAAGACATGGCAAGCATACCTTATTTATATTACTGGCGATCATCGGTAATACTAATAGCGGTAAATATTTGGCGCGATTTAATTTGTATCATCAATGGCTCGGCTACTATCAAAGCCGCAATGATGGCTCTATTGGCAGTCGTTTTGTCTCCGGCCATCCTGATATCTAGTCCTTTATTAGCATGGCAGGATATGGAAACATTAAAAAGTAATTCCGGGCCTGATTTTTTTTATGAGAATGTCAAGCTGTATTATGTACCTCGCAAATATATTAAGAAGTCAGACTATTGTTCGCGGAGAAAGTAATGGAGCTAATACTACTAGCCCTAATAATATATTTAATTGGCGTTCCGGTTGCTTGGTGGAGTGAATACATGTGGCATCACGCGCTATTAGATACATTTGATATAAGCACAGTTGCCACTGTATCTGGTGATAGCTGCTGGGAAAGAAGCTGTGTCCGAAAAGCAAACGAAGCTTGCTTATTAAGCTGGATAACTGTAATATTAAACTCTATTGATTATGAATGGATGGACTAAGTAATGGAACAAATACAACGCGGAATGCAAGATAAAACTATTCGTCGCAAAATCAACGAAAAAGTCACTAAGTGGATCGACTCCATTGAAGACGACGCGGTTCGAAAGGCTGTAGTCGGCGATGTGATCGTAACAGGGGGGTGCATTGCATCAATGGCAATGGGCGACAAGGTTAATGATTATGATATTTACTTTCGCACTAAAGAAACTACAATCGCTGTAGCTCAATACTATGCAGACCAGGCGCTTTCTGATGGGCTGATTGACTACCGGTCTGATGTTGATGTGCGCGTAGAAATGAGAACCAACATCAAGGGCGAAGAAGAAGAGCGCGTATTGTCTTTCATCCAGTCATCTGGCGTAGTTGGCAAAGCACCAGAGAATGCAGAAGGTGAAGAGATCGAGACTCAGGAAGAAGACTGCAAGTACCGAGTCCGATTTATCTCTGAAAACGCAATTACGCTAAGCAACAGCATCCAGCTAATAACGCGATTCTTTGGGGAGCCTGACGAGATTCACCGCAACTATGACTTCGTGCATGCCTGCTGCTATTACGACTACGGAAAAAATGAGCTAGCGATGCCACAGGAAGCATTGCGAAGCATGATGTCTCGCACGCTGGTTTATCGGGGCAGTCTTTACCCGATTTGCAGCCTGTTCCGCTTGCGCAAATTCATTAAGCGCGGATGGAAGATTTCGGCAGGCCAGATATTTAAAATTGCGCATCAAATAAGCGAAATAGACTTGACTGACCGAGAGACTTTAAGGGAGCAGTTGACAGGTGTGGACCAGCTTTATTTTGATCAACTAGTTAATGCCCTTGTTTCGCACAATGGTCATATTGACTCAACGTATGTCGCGACCATTATTGACACAATGGAATCATAAGAGGACTAACCATGTACTACGCAACCCTAAACCAGAGTGGCACGACTGCTGCGTTAAATGGGCTAATAAGGAATGCAAGTTTAGCTGGATAGCGGTGTTTATTAACACTTGACGCTATGAACAGATTAATATACCATCCAACGCGATTGATTAATTAACCAAACCAAAGAGGTATTTATGTATTACGCGATCATTTCACGGAAGCACAAATTCTCCAGCTTTGAAACGATGGAATTTGTTAAAGTTGGAGAATTCGAGCACGACGAATCTGCCGCTGAACAATTAGCAGAACTTGGCCATACGCATTTCGAACTACTGAAGTCAGCAGGCAAGTACAAGCCAGCCCCGCCAGTTCGTGCTACCGTTGTTAAGTGCGAGGAGTAGCTAATGGCAGAATTAAGAAGATTAACCGATAAAACAAAGCGGGAGAAACAAGATGCGTAATACTGAAAATTATTGTTATAGCCTTAATGACGAATCCTACGAAGACTGTTTTGAGGATGTGTGTGAAAAAGCATTTGATTATGAAGGCGTCAAAGTTGGGGATACTATTAAAATTAGTCGAGGCATTCCAGTCAAGACATCAATCTCTGACCATTTTGATCTTAGTCTTATGCTTGACAATATGGGAGAGGATGCATATGAATCCGCTGGTGAATACGCAGAGTACTGGCCGGAATGCACTGCCCAGCAATACGAGCAGCTTGAGCGCGACATTTGCGACGTATTGACTAGGTGGGCTGACAAATATAATAAGCATCCGACGTTCTACAGGGTTGAAGATACGAAAGACATAGTTGTAGAACTGGCTGCTGAGGGCGAATACAAGGTATTATTCGTCGAGCTTTGATTAGCAACACCCGCTTCGGCGGGTTTTTGTTGACAGCAGGTTATAGATCGGATAACCTGCAACAACTAACTAACGCGATTCATAAGGATGTTGACATGTACAAAAACACAGAAGAAGCCATCGGAGCTTTGTTTCTTAGCAGCTACTGGGGTGCATTCAAAAGTTATGATGTTGAAATGTTTGCAACGGTAATGTTCCTTTATGAGTTGACTCCGGAACAGGCATTTGCTAAATTTAAGCCAGACTGGGAGCGAGATGAATAAGTGTTGAGGATCGCAACCATATTAATCACGCATTAAGGTAGATATCTGACATATCTACCGGCTTGTATATCAGTACAGCCTTGCTCGAAAACAATAAACGTAAACTGGCATAATCCCTTTGCCCCTGAAGTTGAAGAGATAATAGGCATGAGCGCGGATTAATTGCGTAAAAAGTATTGACGCGATCAGGTGTCATATCTAAAATAGACTCATTAAATACACAATCGTAAAAAGAGATTAAATAAATGAAAAGTGATAACACTGGCCGCAGTAACACTGGCTACTATAACACTGGCCACCGTAACACTGGCTACTATAACACTGGCCACCGTAACGCTGGCCACTATAACACTGGCCACAGTAACACTGGCCACAATAACGCTGGCAGCGGAAACGCTGGCCACTGGAACAATGGCAGCGGGAACGCTGGCCACTGGAACATTGGCGACCATAATACTGGGTTTTTCAATACAGAAGATCCGGTCCAAGTAAATGTTTTCGACTCGCCTGTAGATCGCAAGGATTGGGATGAATTCAATAAGCCGGATTTTATTTTCTTCGATCTAACTGAATGGGTTCCTATGTCAGAAATGACAGTTCAGGAAAAGAAAGATAACCCGGATTTTGAAAAGACGGGTGGTTATCTCAGGTTTTTTGATTACAAAGAAGCGTTCCAGAAATCATACGCTAATGCCGATGAGGAGGACCGCAAGAAGATTCTGAATTGCCCAAACTTTGATGCTGATAAGTTTTTTGAAATAAGCGGCATTGATGTCAGAGTCGATGCTGATAAAGAAGCTAAGAAAGCAGAGCTTATCGCTAAGGCTGAGGAGTTGCTGGAGCAAGCCAGAAAGATGTAATCATTAACTTGCGCCGGACAAGTATAAAAACCGGCACTTTACTAACAGGGAATAAGAAATGAAAACAAAACCAAACGAATGCGTAGATGCTTTCCACGGACTAGATGCTCACAAGTATGAATCCTCCGCTGGCCTAACAAAGCGCGAGCACTTTGCATCAATTGCTATGCAGGGCTTTTGTCAGATGTCAATAATATTAACAGAATTAGCTGCCAAAATACATGCAAACCCATGGGGGGGAGAGACTCGCATTCGAATCTGTTCGGCTGGCTGATTTTTTGATAGCTGAGTTGAATAAAGGTAAACAGAGTGACGCCGATGAATAATTTATTAAGGGCAAGCAAATGAACAACTACGTAGAACGCGACATAATGGCCCTTGACGAAAAAGGCAATTATTATTCGCGGCATGTGCAGTCCATGACATCTGAAGGCCTGCATTGCAAGTCCGATATTGCGGCTGAACTTGGTTGGCGGGATTATAAGATAGACAGACTAAACCGAGAACTAAAAAACTCAAGAGCATTGCTAGCCGTAGCTTACGGCAGGATAAAAGACCTTGAAGTGATTATCAATGACTAATTGAAGATACGATATGGCAGCCAGCACTCACCCGAGAGTTTTTTTTAATGTTTGACACTTACAATTAAAGCGTTTATTATTTTGGTATTGATTAGGAGTAGTTATTATGATCGACAAAAAAGAGCAGATCAATATTGAAGATAACAGTTTTCAAGAAGGTGGATTCGTCACAAATCCTAAAGTAAATCATAACCAAGTACACGCTGTATTGCGTGATCCGATCGACGACTCCAACGGGTTGATTTTCGTCACCAACCGCGCCGCCAATAAAGACTTTGAAGTAATTACCATTGACGGGGATGCTGATTGCGATTACTACTTAGCGCGCCGTGACTATCAAGCTAAAAAAGGCTTCCGTCAGCGTAAAGGCGATATGCCTATTGCGCACGGACCAGCCAAACATAAGAGGTGGTAATATGAACGCTCCAACAATATTGGCACTGTTAGCCATGCTAAACCAAGGCTACGACTATCCTGTTGATTTAGCTCAAGCTGGGTGCATGGCTACAGCTATATATCACGAATCAGCAGGAGAGCCTATTGAATGCAAAGCGGCCATTGCTAACGTGATTACTAATCGCATGGCGAAGCGCAATCTAAGCGCCTGTGACGTAATATACGAGCCATATCAGTTCAGCTACACGCTACTGGACCCTGAGGAGCTTATACATAGGGAGGCTAGGCGCGACAATGCTACGCAATTAGCATTGTGGGAAAGTTCTATAGTGGCCTTACAGGCGCTCACAAGCGGCCTTGACATTCACCAAGCAACGCACTACTATAACCCTTCAATAGTCTCCCCTAAGTGGGCTTCTGCTTTTAAGCATGACTTCACTTGTGGCGGGCATAAATTTGTTTACTAGTTATGGTGATTGCATGAACACTTGCAAGCAGATCTCAAAGGGTAATAAAGTATTTTTAAGCGAAAGGCATGACGAACATGCTACTGTTAGCTGGTTTGTCGGCCCGCTATCATACGGCGAACCGGCTCCTTGGAAATCAGATGCGGAAGTCCGAATAACGGATTGCTATAAAGCGGCCACTATTGATTTTTCGTACAGCAAGCACTCAACCTATGAAAGTAGGCTTAAAAAAATAGACACTCTAATCAGCGAGCTTACAGCTTTTCGCGAAGCTCTATTAGACTCATGGGGTAAAAAATAAAATGACCATAACATACACGACGCTAGTAATATTTGTATTATCAATATGCGCACTTGTTTTAATTGCGTTCGCTGATGAGTTATCGCACACCTTCAGCATAAATCGGGCGAAGGCTGCTGACTTATTCCTTATTCTGTCGGTCGCATCTATTTGCGGGTTCGCTGCCGCTTGGGGTATAGGGGTGTGATCGAACGACTATATCAACCCGCAACATGGGTGGCAGGTATTTACTTCAAAGACACTGACGAATGGGCGAGCGGTGCGTGGATAATGGAGTCAGAGTTAGTAGAGAATCTTGACACCTGCACAAATATAGATATATACTTAGATACACATATGAAGCTAATTTCCGTTATAGAGATTGACGGCGTTATTGAGAGGATGATGCAATAAGTGAGATACGTTTGGAAGCACGAGATACACTTAACAGATATTTACATATTAAAGGGGAGTAGTGATGAGCAACCAACTATATAAACCAAACGGTAAGCGGCTGGAAGATATAGGCCAAGTTAATAAAGCTAGCGAGATATACAGCAAGCACATACACGCCATGACCTCGGAGTTACTGCATAGCAAGTCTGATATTGCTGCCGAACTAGCGTGGCGTGACTACCGGATTGCAGCGCTAAAAGAGCAGCTTGAAGAGATCGAATCTGAAGCTAGAGTGATGTGCGAATGGCTTGATTGCTAATAAATTTCGCCGCATTGATTGAGGTTGATGCGGTTATTGAGGAGATGATGAGATGAGTAATATTAGACTTGACGGTAACAATATTAACAACGTACTTGAGCTTCACGAAAAGTGGCTGCGCAATGAGCCCGGTGGAAAACTTGCCGACCTGTGCGATGCCGACATGAGCGGTGCCAGCCTGAGCGGTGCCAACCTGCGCGATGCCGACCTGAGCGGTGCCAGCCTGCGCGGTGCCGACCTGCGCGGTGCCAACCTAAGCGGTGCCAACCTGCGCGATGCCGAACTGTGGGCTTGTGCAGGCAACAGAAAACAAATTCGCTCGTTATTTATTAGTGACGTTTACTCAATCACATACACGTCTGAGCATCTTCAAATCGGATGCAAACGTTATTCAATTAAAGATTGGTGGGAATTTGATGATAAAAAAATATTAGAAATGGATGGTAAAAGGGCGCTTAAGTTTTGGCGAGAAAACAAGGAATTTATAAAAATGGCTATCGAGAAATTTCCAGCCACACAAACGCCGCACAACACTAACGATAATAATTGAGCGACTAACGCGCAAAGGGGATTGGTATGAGCAACACAAAATGGTACTCAGTGAAAGTTAAGACGACCGTTGATTATTTTGTTGAGGTCGAGGATGACGGTGAGTGCTACGGCGATTCATACAATGAAGCCATAGAATTTGCTTCTGATGAGTGCAGAGAGTTTGATTCTATCGAGGCAAGCGTTATCAGCGGCAAAGAGCTGGAAATTGCTTTGCGGGCCGCTGATGCCGATAAGGTTTCGTACATCTAATCACATAGCCCCATTATGGGTACAGCAAGGGTTAAATAGTTCAATTAATCCTTGCTTTATAAAGGGGTAGAGTGCATTATTAGCACTACACAGCACTCATGAGTATCGTTAGATCAATAGAGGATATGATTATGAACGAAAATCTACAATCAGCACTTGCTGAACTAATCGAAAAAACAGTAAGCGGAATTGATGCAAGCGCCGCTTTCTTAGATGCAGAGTTGCCTGACTTTGTGTTTCAATGCGCTACTGTTTGTGTCTGCGTTCATGCTTGTTGCTCTAGGCATGTACTTTACTAAGATACTCATCCGATATGTGGATGATGAGGACAAGGGCGAGCAAGGCGAACTGATGGTGCTTTTTTTGTTAGTCTGGATTTGCATCGCTGTAGTTTTTATGTATTTAATAAACCTCGAATGGCTGCAAATCTGGATCGCGCCTAAAGTGTGGCTTGTTGAGTATGCCGCTAAGATGGTGGGGTGATCGCTATATAGTAAATAAGGAGGTAATGCTGCTTGAAGGTCGATAAATACGCACATATTCAACCAATGAATTAGGGGAGCAACGCTCCCCGTTATCCCTAAAACTGAGCGACTGTTGTGCCTTCGTCGTTCATAACGTAGATCTTTGTGTCGTCGGCCACAGAAATAAACTTCTCATCCCCGTTCTCATCCGCTATAAAACAGATGCGATTTGTACCATTCTCTTTAGCGTTGTCTAAAGCCTCCTGCAATCTCGCATTGTCGCCGTACACTTTGATATCATCCGATTTTGCCACATCAATAGATGCGCCATGATACACTGCTCCGGTTCCATCGCCAGCTACTACACTAACTAAAAACATACTCTGTTACCTTTACTTTGTTGTTGAAGCAAGCATTGTAGCACTTTACCCGTAGCTTACTTTGAAGGTGCCCGGAGCATTAGCTAATGCTAAACACTGATCAATAGCATCCATCATTGGGTCTAAGCAGTCGTCATGCTTGCCATTAGGGAATTGACCAGCCTCTCTAACCAAATCACTAACACACTCATGTTCTTCTGGCAGCCACACTCGCCCCGCTGCGATGAAATCGACCACATCATACGCACGCGTCACCTTGTCAATGACGCGCTGCACAGGGCGTATAGGAAGGTTTGATCCGCGCTTTAGCTCTTGTATTAAAGAGCTTCCGCTAGACTTATCCTCTATATAAACAGTCCTAACTCTCATTCTCGCTTGCTGCTTAGCGTAAAACGAAAGCATTTGCTGCCTTAAATCTGGCGCTTCCCATTTTCCGCGAATCATATCAAGCATATACAGGTTTTGACCATCACTTGAAAGCCCCCAGCACTGGATAACCGTGTAATCGTTTTGCTCTTTGGTCTTCTGAGCTGTATCAGCGGTGATTATCTGGTATTTAAGCTCAGGCAGTGCATTGTATCTATAATATTTCCACCATGCATCTTTAAACAAGCCGCCCCCCTTAGGTGCAGGCAACTGCATGTATTGACCAGCGAACACGTAAGGACTTGCCGCCTCCATGCGGCGCAGCTCTTCTATTGGGTGCTTAAACGGCCACAAAGCGCCCCCGTGCTCGTCTATAGCTGGAAGCATTAAGTGATGCCATTCCTCGCCATTGCCGCCACCTAGCAAAAACCCGCTCAAATCGTCCTCATGAAGTCGCTGCATAATTACAATGATTGGCGTTTCTTTCTTATTAAGACGCGACTCCATTGTCTCGACAAACCATTCATTAACATTGGTCCGCATGGTGTCAGAATTAGCGTCGCCAGCCTTTAGCGGGTCGTCAATAATAACGGCCCCGGCAAACTTAGCGCGCATCTTCCCTGCACCAAAACCTGTAATCGTACCGCCCGCACCTGTAGCGTACACAGTGCCGCCTTGCTCAGTCTTCCAGTAGTCTTTAGCCTTAGTATCGCCAGTCAATCCTGTGTAAGGAAATAATTCTTTAAATTCTGGAGAGGCAACAATGTTACGCGCCTTGTATGAATTGTTTGCAGCCAGTCGAGCAGAATATGAAGCATGGATAAACTCACAATCAGGGAATAGACCGATACACCACGCCATAAAGTTAACTACTGCTAGCTCAGTTTTAGAATACCGTGGAGGGATGTTGATTATTAGTCTGGTGATATCCCCCAGAACAACCTTCTCAAGCGTTTCACAGATTTCCCTGTGGTGCCAGTTAACCTGAAAATCAGACCCTGTCTGGCGCTTAAACATATACTTGGCGAACTCTTCAAAATTGCCAATGATGTTTGCTTTTTCTTGTGGTGTTAATTTTTGATCAGACATAAAAAAGCCCCTTTAAGTAGGGGCTTAGTATACATTAGGAATCGTGCTTGGCTCTTAGCGCTTCTACAACCGGGTCGCCGTATTGCACGGTGTGATTATGCTCAGCCTTAACAGTTTGATCGACCTCAGCCTTGTCAGAGTGGCCATGCTTAGCAAGGATCAGCTTGCTAATGGTCGGATTAAAGCTGCCGTTAATGCCGCCTTCAGCTAGCGCAAAGTGCTGCATATCCATGATTTCCTTGACAATATCAGAAAATTCTTCCTTATTAGGGTCTCTAGCCCATGCGTAAACGGTTTCTGATGTGATTTTAAGCTCTTTGCACAGCCCAACTACTGATGGAAATGAATGTTCATATTCCTTGAAGTTGTAGGGATAATTCCTAGCAAACTCCAGCAGTTCAGGCGTATATTTTGTTGGTCTGCCTGCTGGCATAATATAACCCTTTGTTTAGTTGTATATATAACAAAAACCCCATGCGGGTGATGGGGTTAGTATAGCATAGTGGCCTACAGCGGCTCCCAGAGGCAGCCCGGCAACCAGTGATCGTTTTCATTAGCCTCAAATGCGCAGCCGGATGTAAACACAAGATCGACAACTTTACCCTCAATGCTCTTAAGGAATTGCTTTGTTGCGAAATAATCCTGCATCCCGTGTGTCGCCTTTGCTGCTAGGAGTTCATTCGGATAATCTGAATGCCGGTCATTTCTATAGTCGAACTCTTTACACATCTGATATTTAGTTATCAGATTGTTTTTCATGCGTGCCTTCATTGCCGCCTCTCCCAAGCCGTAAAGCGGCTGTTAGTTGTTGTTTGGTTGCGTCGAACTGTTGCCGACTTGATGGTTGTATCATGCCCCGCTGATGCAGGGCTGCCAACTGTTTATTTAAAAGTCATCTCCCGTAGCTAGCCGCCAGTTAGCACCTTCAGTTTTACTTACCATTATTGAGAATGTTGCATTATTGTAATGAGTTTTGATTTCAAAACCGAAATTCTTTTCTGCAACATCAAGAACCTTGTATGCGCGCTCACCAAAAATAGCAGACGCAAAAATAAACCCGTGATCTTTTATGTTTTGTGCGGTAATAGTCATAATCGTTTCTCCTAAGTAATTAAGGCTATTATGCCTAACGGATTAGGCTGTGTCAACCTCATTACCTAAGCGATCGCAATTAAATTTTTAGCATCTATTAGCGCTTGATCCGTATGTTTGCGGCACCAGCATCCGTAATTGCGCGACCACTTAAAACCCTTTGCTTTGATGCCGCTGATTACTTCTCTACTTGGTTTTTCGTCATGCTTGATGATAACTCGGTCATTCTGGATATCTACAGATCCACCGGCAAACTCGATAGGCTCGAACGTGCCAGCTGCCGATTCACGACGTTCCGCAATGATCACGTTCTGTTTTAGTCGCTTGATTTTAGCGTTGTTGTTGGTTATCTCAAAAGATGCATAGCCGAGATTGCCGAAGCAGTTAGGGACCAGCAGCGATAGCGCCTCTTGTTCTGTTAGCTCTAATTGTTGCAGTTCAGTTAACTTATCTATGGCTTTATTACTGCGAATAATCTTATTAGCTGCCTTCATTGTGGCTTGGCGCTTTTCTGCGACCTCTAACTGTGCTAATGAGCTATTTTTCCACTCACTAGGTGATTTCATAGGCTGCCTGTTAATCGCCTTAAATACGCGGCCACGCCACCGCATAAGCTCGTCGCATTTATTGCTAGCTGATTCAAGGCGTTTGCGATTACGTTCTACTGGGAAGTTTGCTGGGCCTGTGATCATCCAGTTGGCGCAACGCCCTTCAGCATTGATCCAATCAAGGAATAGAGATGTGAATTTTCTAGCGTAGTCTGCGTTTACGGGTTGTTTTAGATCATCTTCAAGCATGTCGCTAAAATCTTTGATGATTGATTTTGCGCGACGATCTGGGTAGTGTGTTTGATTGCTGAATGCGGCATAAACTTTATTGTAGTGTTCTTGTAGCATAATATGATCCTCATTTATTGAAGCTATTATGCCGCCGCCACGCGCTGACGTCAATATCTTATGTCTATAAAAGTCAGTTTTTTCGCATTACGCTTAATTATGTCGATAATGCGCTATTTTGCGGACGTTAAAGTCATAACTTTGAACAAAAAAATCCCGCCTATTACAGCGGGATAAAGGAGGAGTTATGAACGTGTCGCTTCACAGCGAGATTGCGCTTAACCCTGCGCGGGAGATAGCACCTCGTGCCGATTAGGGCTGGTTGCTAAAGATTCGTTTGCCGGTCTTTCCCGGCTGTCACTCCTTGGCTATCATGACTGGTCGGAGTTCGCCAGATTCCATCTTAGGGTTGTTGCCATAACGCATCAGATTCTCACTGCGTACTTGCGTGTATCGGGCCAGCGCTGGTTAACCGATCCCTACAATACCATAGCGAACGTGACTTTAAGGTATTGACGCCCATGCTTCGCCAGATTATCGCTGACTGCTGAATTACAGCTTAGTTATGGTTGCCGGTTACGCTTCCGGCGTGCCGCAATTCATAGCACCGGTTTAAACACTTCGCCTAATTGTATAGGGGTGTGTTTTGTTATGTGTAGTATAACACTAATTAAAATTTCTGTAAGCACACTCGTAGACTGACAGTGCTGCATACGCGATAAAGATTAAGCAGAAGATCGGATCTAGCCAATGCTCAAATCGTTCTCCAAAAACAAGTCTTTCTATCGTCGCTTCAAAAGCATAGAAACCAATATAAAAAAGCATTACAACCAGTGTTGATATGAAAGGGTTGTATCCAGATGCTTTAGCTAGAATAGCCGCTGATTTTAGAATGTATTCCATATCACTCGCCTCCCGGCATCTTGAGCATCCCTGCGTCATATAATTCTTTAACAATATGATTAGCATCCACTACGCTTTCGGCTATGCTTCTTGCCTTAGATAGGATTCTTTCCTCACTTGACAGCGCTTCTTTAAACTCAGTAGTGTTAGCGTTAAGACATATTTCTTTACCTTTACTGTTACGCATTAAAATATATACTTCTCCTACATGTTCGATGGCGCATGCTTTAAAAGCATTATTTGACTTCTTACGATAATAGCAATTATCGCCTTTTTTGGGAGTATACTTTTCCGATGTTTCGGGCTTTTTAATGCTCAGACCTGAGTTGGTGGCGTTTATGATTTGCTCGTAGGTTAGTCGGTTTTGAAATGGATCATTTTCTGGACATATTTGTAATATTTCACCGCAAATAGAATTCCACTGTAAAACTCCGTAAATAGAGAATGTTTTGTAGCTTCTTTGACTGTATGGGGCGTGGATTGCAGCACCCGCATTAACAAACGCGTCATACACGTTGTCATATTCTAATTCTGTTAATTTACCTATGAAGAAGTCGCCCGGCCTTAGTGTGATTTGTTTCATTTTTATATCCTCGTTAAATTGTTGATGCTCTATTTTCTTTCTTCAATCAATTCAATAACCTTTTCCGCTAATTCGACAAGATTTCTTGCCTTACCTTCCCCGATTTCACCTGACGATGGGTTTAGCGTTGCGACTTCTTTTGCTAAATGCTTAGCTAGCGAGGCTAGCTTGGCTACACCATAGAAAGCTTTTATTGTTTCAACCATATCAAAGGCAAGCACATAATTGTCATTATGAGCGTTTCGATATTGGCTAACTGCTTGTGATAATTCTGCTGGGAACTTTGCTTCTGTTTGCATTGGTGATTCCTTTTTAATCTATGTCTCTATTTGATAAACCTATTATATACACCATGAATATAGAGTAAATACCCAAATGTTAAAAAAGCCCCTTTCGGGGCTTTATGTTTATATATCAACCTTCACATGCTTTACAGTCGCGTTTCAGGTTCATTTGTTGCGCCGCATTCATGCTATGCTGATAGTAAAGTGACTTCACACCCATGCGCCAAGCGTTAATATATAGCGCGTTAATATCCTTAGTCGGTGTGTCGGGGTGAATCATTACATTTAGCGATTGCCCCTGATCAATGTAAGCCTGCCTAGTTCCAGCTTGCATTACAATGCTGTTCTGGTCAATCTCGGCAAATGTTTTAAATACATCTTTTTGATCGTCGGTCAAGAAACTAAGGTGTTGAATTGATCCGTCGTTATCTCGAATACTTAGCCAAGTGTCGCGTGTGTTTTGGCCTAAATCTTCCAGTAACGCCTCAAGGAATGGGTTTTTAATCGTCGTTTTAATCTTCGCGACATCTTTTACGTAGCAGTTGGACCAAACCGGCTCTATACCTTGTGACACCTGGCCTAAGATAAACGCCGATGAAGTCGTAGGGGCGATAGCGTTTAGAGTGGTGTTGCGTCGCCCGTAGCCTTCAAGAACTTTAGGTTCGCCTAGTAAGCTAGCAAGGTCTGAGCTGGCTTTGTAAGACTTTTCCTTAATTAGCTTGAACACATCCACGTTAATTTTGGAGGCTTCGGTTGATTCCCATGCGATCATCTTGCTTTGCAATAGAGAATGCCAACCTAGAACCCCTAGGCCAATAGCACGATTTTCTTTTGCGAAACGGTATGCTTTTTCCATAAATTGGAATGTATATCGGTTCTCTTTTTCTTCTGAGTCGCGATAATCCTCTAGCTTTTCCAGGAATTCGCTAATAACGGCATCAAGGAAGTACGCCAGCGTTTCTACAGCATCAGTATCTTTCCACTTATCATAATGAAGAAGATTAATTGAAGATAGGCAGCATACGAATGACCATTCGTCATTAGACGGTAGCATGATTTCTGAGCAAAGGTTGCTCGCTTTTATATAATGATTCTTGTCCCTATACACATCAACCGTATCGGTATTAGCGTTGCCAGTAAACAGAATATAAGGGTATCCCATCTCGCCACGGCGCTTTAGTACTTTGGCCCATAGTTTTCGCTTATCGCTATCGCCGTTAATCATGTCTTGCATGAATTTGTTGCTGACAGACACGCCGTGGTTTAATTCCTGAATAGGGTTTCCTTCTGTACCAATATCAAGGAATTCGTCCGCGTCCTTGTGAGTAATAGGCAGGTATGGAGAAAACCTACCTCTACGCACCGAGCCTTGACTAACCACGTCTGCCATCTTATCGAATAGCTGCATAAAATGTACAGCTCCCGATGATGTGCCATTATCGGCAATGCCAGATCCGCGAGGCCGAAGGTTTCCGAAATACCCAGATGTGCCACCACCCATTTTGGACATAATCCCAACTTCTGATTGTCCATTAAGGATGTCGCCCAAGTTATCTTCGATTGACGATCCATAACAGCTAATCGGCAGCCCTTTGTCTTTACCGAAGTTTGACCATACGGGGGAAGACAGGGAGTAATAACCTTTGCTCATGTAGTCATAGAATTTGTCAGAATATCCCTCAATACCTAAGATGGATTCAGCTCGATCCGCAATATCTCGGATTCGTGATTCTGCCGTTTCTCCGTCGCTAAGGTATCCGCCTGACAGGAATTTACGGCTGTTTTCGTTTAACCAATACATTTATTAATGTCCTTTATGCTTGCAATAAATAGTGTTATCTGATGTGGATCGAACGTCTATAGCCCTTCAATCCAATTGATAATAATTTCTTTCTGTTGATCTTCCGGTTGCCTCAGCAGCCTCAGCATAAGCAATATAAGCAGCAGCATAAGCAGCAGCAGCGGCAGTATAAGCAGCATAAGAATCAGCAGCAGCATCAGCATAAGAATCAGCAGCAGCATCAGCATAAGAATCAGCAGCAGCATCAGCGGCGGCAGAAGCAGCCTTGATCAATGCGGCTCTGCTAATCTTTCCACCGATATAATCTCGGGATGCCTGTATAGCCAGTCTCGGACGATTTTCACTTTTAGGAACATGATTTAGTACAGCTTCAGCTAAATCACAAGCGAGAAGCTTAATATCGTTTAGCATTTCTTTCGGCAAAACACGTAAACACCATAAAGTATCCTGAACACCGAGAGATTCTAATATTGTACTGAATGATAATCGATCATCATCAGCTTTGGTTTTGTTTAAGTGGGTTAGTAGTTTTTCCCATAAAGATTTGTATGGCGAATGTTCGCGGATTTCATTAAGGGTTGTGTAAAGCATCGTTATTTTTCCTTAAAATAGATCATCTTCTGTCACTGATTTAGATCGCTTGTTGTAGTTAATAGACCGCTTAACAAAGAAGTCGCCGTGTTTTGTCCCAATGATTTCATCATCAAACCAGTCCGTACATTCAATAGCGCTTTGATCGACTTCAAACGCATGATCTATATTAATACTTTCCAAAGATTTATTAAAGCGGTTTTTGATAAATTCTTTGATTTGATATTTCGAGAGAAATGAAAGCTCTCCCTTTTCAAAAATCCAGTCAATAATACCGCTCTCAGCATCATATGCTTGTTTGCAAAGCGTGGTTACTCTTTCCGAGTGGGCGTCATCAAACCATTCTGGATTCTCGTCCTTAATAATGCGGATAATATCAATACCGAAGTTGCCATGAACCATCTCTTCTTTGCTGGTAGCCTCAACTACGTTTGAAATGCCCTTGAAGATATTTTTATGCTTGTTAAAAGCCATCATTATAAGGAATTGCGAAAACAGCGAAACATGCTCGATAAACAAAGAAAACAGCAGAACGGTTTCCGCATAATCCTTATTACTATCGCTTTTAGCATTGGTCATAGCGCTATCTAGGTATTTTACTCGATTGATAAGCACCGGAACGCTACCTATATTATCGAACTCGCTATTCAATCCCAGAATTTCAAGTAAGTGTGAATACGCGTCTTGATGCCGAACCTCTGACTCAGAGAATGTAGCACCTACTGAACCTATTTCAGGCTTTTGCATTTTCTCATGAATGCCACCCCAAAATGTTTTGACAGCAACCTCAATTTGAGATATAGCCAGCATCGTACGCTTGATTGCTTCACGTTCTGATTCCGTTATCTGGGTTTTGTAGTCCTGAATATCACTAGTGAAATTGAATTCAGAATGCACCCAGTAAGAATGCCTAATAGCGTCAACATATTCCAGCAATTGCGGGTATTCGTAAGGTTTTAGGTTAACTCGCTTAGCGAAAATATCAGGCTTACGATTACGCGCTCGCTCATTTCGATAAAGGATATAAGCCTTAGCAGCTTCGTTATACCCTAGATTCATTAAGCTGTTTTCTACCTTGTCTTGTATATCTTCTACGCTAACAA
>Ga0098059_1000714_pt1 | contig 18286 bp, 41 predicted proteins | sample 20_taG_FD_92580 | JGI IMG/M metagenome (GOLD analysis project Ga0098059, IMG submission 92580) | Marine viral communities from the Subarctic Pacific Ocean - 20_ETSP_OMZ_AT15318 metaG | ecosystem: Environmental > Aquatic > Marine > Oceanic | place: Subarctic Pacific Ocean | collected 2015-01-19
ATTTGAGTCTTTTCAATATTCAAGTCTTCTTTTGTTTCTTCAAACCTAACTTGTTTTTGATTTAGAATCATTAATGACTTATCAAGTAATTCTGACTGAGTTGCCGTTGATTGATATGCTCCAGATAAGAATCCATATATACCACCACTAGTTATAATCATAAGAACGAAACAGGCTATGGCTAAGTAGGCTCTTAACATCTTGTTTATAGTATCCCAATATTGATACAATAGAGATGCAACGATTAACTTTGCAAATTCCAAAGAACCTGCCATTATAATTACCTGTAGACTGGCTCCTGCGAATAGCTTACTTAGTCCAAAAACCGAATAAAACGCTGCAGACCCTGATACAGCTAGTGCAGAAATTGCTATTAGTATTGGAAGAATTTTAGCTTTCATAATAAATAATTATAGTTTTTTAATTGAAAAGTGATAGGTATATAAAATAACCTCTTCTCCATCAAGAACATCTACAACATCTTCAGACTTAGATTTAAGTTCATTTCCATTCGTTTCAAATAGTTTTTGTATGTTATCTAGTACATCTTTATTTGTTGAACAAAGAGATAACATACCAAAACTTGTACTAACATTAACAGATGTTGGAGATAGATTTGCAGCCTTAAAATAGTCTGAATAGTTTAAAGATTCTTCTATTGATTCTCTAATACTTTCCCCTTTAGATAATCTTTCGACATATTTATCTAGTAGCTCCTTTGGGCAATTGTCAATCCAATCATTAAAAAAATCGATATCACCGTGGAATAGGTCTTCTTTATCTTCTTTTACCAATAGATTCCACAACACCCTTGTGACTATATCTTCAGCATCTTTTATTTCTTTATATAACGTTCTATTTGCTATATTGTTAAAATATTCTGTGAAGTCGGTTTTAAATTTTTCAGTGGATATTGAATTAACCTCTATTTCTGTCAACGATTCAACATACGTTTGCATGTCTTCTTCAATATTATCCCAAAAATTAGAGGTGTGGTCTAACACATCATCAATTTTCCACACATGTCTTTTTCCTATTCCCATAATAATTTTAATGCCACCACCCAACCCAGCTGAACTTCTTTAGCTATCCGTGACGTCTCAGACGCGAATTTAAGAAGGTGAGTTCCTAATATACCTTCTTGGTATTTTATACCTCAAACCACCGAAGCTTTTACGATATGGCTTCTTTTTACCGTTTGCTTTGGGTACCTAAATTAGGCAGCCATTGCTAGTTCAACTTGTTCGCCAGTTATGCGTTGACCTTCCCTATATCCTTATCATCGTGTCAAATCCAGTCACCCCCATGTTGTTGTTCTATTTAGTGGAGGTGGAGGGTATCGAACCCTCGTCCAACAATGCAGCTAATATAAGTACTAGCAGTCATATATAAATATCGTTTTACTTGTAATTATTCTATAATCTGAGCGTCTTTAATAGTTTGGCAAAGTAAATACTTATCTCCTTTGCGCAATACATGATCGCAGTGGTGGGATTCTTTCCACAACTTAAGTATCTGCATTGCCACCTGATCAGACGTTAAACCATATTTAGACTTAGTAATACCATATGTTAAAGGATCTATAGCATTAAAATTAATCTTTCTAATGACTACGTATGCTTTTCCTTTATTGTAAAATATTTTTCGCATATAACATTTAGCCTGCGGGCCGGCTTATTTATTGTTTATATAACCTATTTAATTGTAATTGTTTTAGGCTTACTATCTGGGGAAACAGGTACTTCTAGTCGTAAAAGACCGTTTTCCATAGATGCCTTAATTTTTGTTAAATCAAACTTAGGACTAATCTTCCACCCTAAATGAAAAGACCTTTTTGCAATACCCTTATGGATATATTCTCCTGCGTCTTGGCTTGAATCATTAGATTCGATGGTTGGTTTAGTGTATGAAACCTTTAACGTGGTTCCATCCTCTGTAGAAAGATCGATGTCCTTCTTATTTAATCCAACTGCAGCTATTTCAAATATTAAGGCTTCTTCCGTATAGATAATGTCGACAGGATGGTTTATTTTCCTATCAACATTAGTCTCAAAAGCCGAGGCTTGATCGAAAAAATTCTTAAATAATAAATCAGTTGGGAATAATCTTGTGCCGAAAGGCGTGTTCACTCTTAGTGTTGTCATAATAATCTCCTTAGATAATTTTAATTTGTTAAACTTAGTTTTAACATATAACCTACCGACCCGCAGTGCCAATTGTTATATAGAATAAATATCAAGACTTAACCGTTTTAGTCACAGTTTTTGTTGATGGTTTACCATTTCTTTTATTAGACGTGTATTTCTTTTTGTACGTTTTCTTAGGTCTGACCTCTCTTAACGCTTGTTTTAAAAGATTAACGATCATTCGCTTGTCTAATATAATAGATTTTAGTTCTTTAATTTGCTTGCTTAGCCAGTAGGTAGTACCTAAACTACCTACTACTATGCCTATAATTCCTCCTGCTATTAACAGTTCATATTGAAATATTTCCATTTTTTTCTCCTATTTGTTTTGTTGCATGTCAGAAACAACCTCCATAAAGCCAACGTGAGGGGTAGATGTTCTATCCATTCCTAATCTTTTAGATGTACGAGCAGCCTCTTTAGCATCAATAATAGTTTCAATTAACTTATTACATTCTGAAAATGTTAAATCAAATTCTCTACCACCGATATTTAATGAACCAATTATAGGTTGATTTGCTTCTCCTTGAGGGGTTAAGCCAGGTTTTCCTTTCCAAAAGATACTTGCCCATGTAGGACCAAATTTACTTGGATTGAACTTTGTTCTTTCTTGTCTGTTGTTGTAATTTTTCTTGTGCGCCATTTTAATTTGTTTTAGCGTGATGCTTACTCTATTTCCTTTGTGGACGGGTTTTCAGCTTAACCCCGGTATATTAATCTTCTTTCAAACACTTTAAATAATAAAGTTATATAGAATATAATCTATTTCCATGACATAAAAAAATATTTATCACTTTATTTTATCTAATTGTTTAAAAAATTCTCTTTGTGCTTCGTCAAAATGCCAGTCTATGTCAAAAAATTCACCACTACACATTTCTCCCGACTTCATTTTTTTTCTGGCAGTCTTAAGATCTTGCCAAGCGTCTATAAATTTATTGAATGCTTTAGTTAATCTACTCATTACCCCATTCAATTCCATCACTTGTAACAAATGAATCAGGTTTTTCAATATAATCAGTTGGATCGTATGAAGAATTATCGCTAGAAACTACTATATGGTTTAAAGACTTTCTTAATTTCTTCTTGTTTCTAGTATTTATCCTATTCCAATACTCTACCGTGTCTAGATTGCGCCAAGCCTCCCAAGCCGTATTTGCAATTGCTAGTGAAGGATATTCTTCGCCTATTATATTTTTACCGTTTTGGCTAATATAAACTTGGCCTGAGGGGGTTGATGAAAGCTTTGCGCCTGGAAATTTCTTTTCTAATCTTTTTTTAGTTCGTTTGAACGTAGACATAAATGCCTCTTTCGAATTTATCATATAACCTGTTTTTAGTTTAATCGTTGTAATATTTTGTTAGTGTCGTTTGCTCATTTTTTGTCAGCTTATGAAACCAAGACATAAATTCTGAACCAGTCTTAGTTTTCATTTCTTTTTCTAGTTGCTCTAGTCCTTTATCAACAGAGTAATCTCTTTCAGATACACCCATTGAAACACGTTCTCTATTCTCAATAGGAGCTCCAGGTTTTCTACGATAAACCTCATTATTGTCTGGATTTTTTTCGTAAATATATGGTATTTCTTCAATGCTGTTTACCCAATCTTTCTGTTCTCTATTCCTATTGTATTGTTTCACCAACCAACCACCTCCATCTTCAATAGTATCTCTTAGTTCTTGATTGTCGATAGCTGAATCTGGTATCTTATTATCGTGTAATTTAGCAAATTCATTCTGTGATATTACCACCTGTACCCACTCTTCATGTCTATCGTGGTATGGTCTCGTGTAATAGTGTTGAGTTATATTACCACTTATTGCTTCGTTTTTGTGAACCCAAATTTGTATTTTCATAACGTTTTTCTTTTTTTGTTTTTACTATATTATAGGCAGCTTCTATTTTATCTCCGTAACTATAGAATCGTTTGCCATTGTTTTCTAGATATTTTGATTCATCTAATACTTCTTTCCATATGCCCTCATTATGGGCTTGATATAATATATCTTCTACTTTGTCTGACATGTCGTATTATATTCCTCAATTAGTTTTTGCAATTCAGCACACTTCTCATATTCTTCATACTTTATAAAGAATTGTATCAACTTATTCGCTAGCCCAACTGGATCTTTACTTCCCATTTCTTTCTTCATACCACCTATTCCGTGTACTAAGAACAGATCATATCCAGAGTCCATAGCTCCTCTCTGTATGTCTTCAAAAAAGTTTTCAAGGTTTAACATCTTAAAGTCTCCAAATTCGTGATCAAATATGTTCATTTCAATATAATATTAAATTGTCTACTGCTACTATAACCATCAGCAAATTCAGCTGTTGATTTTATATTTATTGTATCGCCCTTCATACTTCGTACAGGCGCAAACATAATATTTATTTCCCCATCCTCAGTACTATAACAAGTTTCATTTATGGTTGGAACCTCAAAACCGTCAAACCAGGTTATGTATGATGTATCAACAGTACTGTATATATAAGTATCATTTAGCATATTATTTAGGTGTATGATATAGCCTAAAGTATCTCCAATATACCAATAGTGAGAGCTGCTCCAATAAACCTTTATTAGTTCATATGTATTATCTACAGGTGATACTTTACCTGAGATTCGGTGTAAGGTTTGCCAGCTCTCTGACATTTGTAAATGATAATAACCCATAGAGTCGGCATTTAACCTTACATCTAACTCAAATTCATGGCCTAAAGGGGCTACCGCTTCTTTATTACAACTAAATAAGATAAACAATATTGGTATGTATATTAGTTTATTCATTATACTGTTGCAAACATTTTATTAAGTGTATTTGCTAGTGGGATTAACTGTTGAGTGTTGATGAATTCAGCGTCTTTACCGTACATTGTTTTGAAACTTGAGTCGTTTATTTTATAACCGCCAGAAATAAAGTAGCTAAGTATCTTAATACCTTTAGACCTCATTGAATCTACCTGTTTCTTAGTATGATTAGCAGCTTCTTCTCCATAGTATTGAATATCTTTATTTTCAAAATATGGTTCTCCATCAGAAAAATTTATAAAGTAGCTATCAACACTAGAAGAACCTCCAACGATTTCATTTTGTATTGCTTCAAAGCATAGTCCTTCAGGTGTAGTACCTGGACAACTTATATATTTGAATAGGTTTAGTATTTTAGATACTTTGTCTTTTCTAGAATCATAAGCTATAAATATTGCTGGGATATTTTTGTTTCCAACTCTCTCTGTACTTCTGTATGATATTACAACATCTAAGTTTTGTACCATTGAAGAGGCTTTTGCAATAGCAACGGTAGCTTTTTGAGCGTTTACCCATTTTATACCTCCCATTGAACCACTAGCGTCAACACTAATATGAATTACACCAGGATTAAATCTTTCTTCAAATACTTGTTGGAATACATTTTGGTATCCATGGCCAAGACTAGCAACCAGTCTTCTATCAATTTTACCTTTACCTAGTCTATTGTATTTTAAAGTTCTTTCATCGTTTCTAACCTGTAACTTTTTACCTAATTTAGTACCCAATATTATACCTTCAACTATAGCATCTGTATTGGATTCAACTCTCCATCTGTATTGGCTAGATACAGTGTCGTATATATCAGAATCTATTAGAGATTTTGTTAGGTTCTTAACAACTAAACAATCAGTACCGATTCCTTTTTCTCCGTGCCATGATTTTATAATTCCATTACCAACGGTTTTTGTAGCTGAACCAGACTCTTGGATTGCCTTTACGTTTCTATTGTCTTTTTTACTAAGCCTTGTCTTCTTAACAGAACCATTCATTAACTGTTTTTGCTTTTCAATAGCTTTTTCTAGACTTCTTTTTTGGGAAGGATTCAGCTCAATTGTGTTTGCACTTGTACCGTTTTTAGCTGGAGAACCTTGAGCAGTAGAACCGTCATCTTCTACAATTTGCTTTGCAATATTATCAATATCTTCTTGACTTAATTCTTTAGAAGAACCATTACCACCATTATTACAATCATTGGTAGATTCTTCTTTATTGTCTCCGCCATCATCTTTTTGCTGTTTTTCTGGAGTAGGTATATTTGACTCTATGATTTTATATACGTCCATTGCAACATCTAATGCATCAATTGTATTTTTTAATCTGTCAATATTTTTAAGGTCTAAAACTTTCCAAATATCTAAAAGACCAGGTAAAGCATTAAGATTCCTGTTTACATTTGTAATATTAATTAGTCTAAACATGTAAGAATCTAGGTCTAGACTAGTTTTTTCGTCAGACTTAAGGGCTTTATCTATGATTGATGCATAAAAATATTTATCATATAGAGCTTTATAATATCCTTGGTAACCAGGAGCAGATTTGTAGATAAAGTTATCGATACGCCTATCTTCTACAAAGTTTAATATTTGCTTAAGGGTAGATGACACACGTTGTTTAACTGCTCTGGTATTAACAACACCAGTACTCACATAAGCTTGGTGTTCATCAGACCAATCTTCTTCATATAGATTGTATTTATCTGCTATAGATTTAAGATCAAGGTTTGCCTCGATAAATTCATTAAGGTTTGCTGGTTTAATAATATCAAAGTCAGTAAGTAGACAGTGAGAGCCTTCGTGAAGAGCCAATCCAACAGTAGGATCGAAATCTTTATCTTTAATATTTCCTGATATAACTACTTGCTTTCCATCAGTAAAACTTTCGTCAGAGTTATTGTATTTTACAGGTATGTTTTCACCAGTTACAATACGAACAAAGTTTGATATGGCTCTAAGAGTAGCGGCCATTTTTACGTAATCTTTACCAGGTTTAATATCTTCTCCAGTTAAAATATCGACGTTGTCGTCTTGATCGAAGTCGTACCAGAATGAGGAGTTTGAATGAGTGTTTGACATAGGTTTTGTTTGTTTGTTGTTATTTATAGTATAAATATAATAAAAATAAATGACATAAAAAAATCTGAGGTGATTATTTTCAATTTATTTTCAAAAGTTATTAACAATTTATTAACGTTTATTTTTTCCGTTAATAAAGTCTTGTTGCCTTGAGATTGCATCATCTAATTCAGATGTGGTATCGTTAAATTTATTTGTGATTGCTTTAGACTTTTTTCTAGTAGAACCACCAAATACATTCTTCTTTGTGAAGGCATATTCTTTATTGGTTATACCGTTAGACTCAATAATTCTATGCGGACCAACAGATGGGTATACCATAAAACCTCTGCTATCGTGTCTATCAGGTACCTGCATAGTATATAGTGGTTGCTTGTAGTCTGTTTCCAGATGATCCCATGAGTCACCTTGATAAGTCTGCTTGATTACTACTCCAACGTGAATAGATCCGTCAAAGTATTTGAATTTTACCTCTGTACCTACTGGGTATTTGTGCTTAGCTTTTTTCATAATTAATGTTTGTTATTTATAGTATAAATATAATCAAAATAGTTGACCCCTGAAAATCCGGATGATATAGTTATTAACAATTTACTGGTAGTTATTAACAATACCGTGGGGCGGCGCGCGCGATTAACATGAGGTGGTCTCCGACGCGGTGGTTTCGCTCGATTCGTTTGTTATGCCTACGTGGCTCTCGCGAGCCTCTATTAAATCACGTATTACGGCACATTTTTCATATTCCTCGGTTTGTATAAAGTAGTTCATTATACCCGTAAGGTCTTCGGTCTCAGGGTCAAATGGGTTATGTACCAACTTAAACTCATTTTCAGTTACCCGCTTCATATCAATACTTCCAGTTAGGACGGCATAACTATTACGGTTAGCCTTGTCAAGCATTGATAGCTCAAGTTGTCTCTCTTCCCAACTCTCCATTACTTAGCGATATTTCCCATTAACATATCTTTTTGTTGTTGGATTGCGGCCTTAAGGTCGTCGATAGATTGGCGAACAAGGTATCTATCTCTATCCTCTTGGTGAACAGGCATTTTTTCGCCGCTTATATTACCAGCGTAGTATTGTACGCCCTTAACCGCTTGTTCCCATCTTTTAGGTTTAATAGTGTATCCAATAGGTGGAGTCATCTTTCCTACTTTAGACTTGTCGCCAAGACCGACGATACGGTCAGCATCGACTCTAAAGGATTCCTCACCCATAACACACCAGCATCTCCCATTCATTGCATAGGATGAGGCAAGATAGCCATGTAAATCTACCCAACGCCAGTTTGGTAGGCCTTTCTCATTATAAACTAGTCTCTTGATTTGGAATTGGATTAGAGTACCGTGTTTGTAGTCTAATTTTGTGCTTTTTAACATCATAGTTATTGTTTTTATTATTGATTAATTATAAGTAAATATAAGAAAAATAATCCACATAAAAAAATCAGGGGTGAATTATTTAAAAAAGTTATTAACAATTAGAAACTACTATTTAAGAGTGGTAACTTATTGTATTGTGTATAATGGTTGGATAGAAGAGCAGATTCAATAAGGGTGGCTACTTCTATAGGTAGGGGTAGGTATTCAACAGAGACATGATTCATTAGGTCTGTATAGGTACGACCAAGCTTAAATACCCAAGTCTTACTGTGTTGCTCGTTACATCTCAACCTACCGTCTTTAGTTAACTCTTTGCCATCTGCAAATCTGGTATGTCTAATGAATTTATATGTACGAGCCCTGATACTGCAGACAGACTTTCCATAGTATATCCTCTCCCCATTACGGGTGTCTGTATATCTATAGACTCCAGGTACATCATTGTGTGTAGCACCGCGAGTCCATGCATCCTTTAGGAGGACAGGTTTACCCCAAGGGGGTAGGCCCTGGATAAGGTGCCTATTCATATAGACCAATTCGTCTATCCAATGGGTCTCCTTATAGAGTTCATCTACCCTATCCCGACCCTGTTTAAGCTTACGTTCTCTCTGTGTCAACCCTACTTTTTTGACCCTATTCATTCTTTTATGTTTATTCCATATACTAACTGGGTCATTCTCTGAACGCCCACTATTGTTATCTTTGTATTCTTGCATAGTATTTTATTTTATTATTAGTTTATACTCACCTGATAGAAACTCTTTACGCCCACTCACGTATAGGAAAGGATTTTCTTGATGGGTACTAAATGAACTATATCCATCTGGTCCATCACTTAATATCTTTACCTCACCATAACCTGGCCAGTAAGGATTGTTATTGTAATCCACTATTATTTCTTTTCTTTCTACTGCGCCAGTTTCCATATTTAGAAACAGCGTCTTTAATTCGCGTCTAGTCATTGCTTTTATATTTTAAATTATATACTCTACTTAATGTATTTACACCGAAGTGTATTTTATCCCGGGTTACTCCGGGTGTCAGGTATATCAAAGTGCACTGAGCCATATTCCGAAAAAAAATATTTTTTACTGTTAACAAATAATTATTGGGCATTCACTTTAATTTTTTTATTATATTGGTATTAGTGTTTGGGGGGCATTGGGAATTATTATGTGGATTATATCCATTTTGGCCCATACGCATTAATCCCTGTGTAATATCACTATATGCACTATATATACCTAATTTTATATATTTAATAGCCGAATTAATTATTGGCCTATATCGTATAATACACTCACTCACCTTATTATTCTGTGCGTTTATATTACTATATGTAATTATATTATTATGTGTATTACCTGTATTTATATTATTATGTGTATTTATATTACTATATTTAGCAGGGTCGGTATTTGTGTTATATATAATATTAGTGCCAACAGGACGACTATTATAAATTATATTAGCCGAACTGTTCGCTCTGTATATACAACCACTGTATATTATATTATTAGCCGAATTATTCATTACGACACTTTTGCATATGTAAATGATTCAACATCGCCCTCACCATCGGTATTAAATAAATCATCATCTAATTCGCCTTGTGGGCAATATTTTTGCACTATTTGCTTTATAAAGGTACGTTCACTATCTATACCGCCTGCATTATCGTATAATGGATAAACACATACCTCACTGGCCTCACTTAGTGTGAACCCATCGTATATTAAGGAGGCCATTTCGACACTTGACCTGGTCGATATATGGGTTGATAATCGCGGCATTTCGCTCTGTAATTCTTTACGTGTGGCCGATACGATTGACGCTATATTTTCGATTTTGGTATTATCAACCAACGGAAATAGCATTTTTAATAGGTCGGCCTCTTCGTCGTAATTTAATACGTCCATTTCCACTATAATAAATCTGTCCAATAGCGCTCTATCCATCACTCTTGTCGCTGTATATTCATTACCTATATTAGCAGTCGCAACGAACGTTACGCCATCTGCCACTTTAATAGTTGGTGCACCATCGGCCTCATCCAACCTTAAATATCTTTGACCCTCATCTAATACGGTCATTAATATATTATGTGCCTCTGGATGCGCTCTACTTAATTCGTCTAATAGGATTATCGCACCTTCGGTCTGTATTGCTTTAACGAATAACGCTTCGCTAAAAAACGTACCGCTCTCTTTATTAAAATGTGTATTACCTATAAGGGTTGCACGTGGATCTTGTGTCGCACCTAAATTAAAATAGAATTCCGGTCTACTTAACGAATTAGTAAGTGCCTTAGCGGCCATCGTTTTACCACAACCAGCGGGACCGGTCATCATTATATTTTTGCCTCTCATCGCTGATCGCACTAGGAATTTCCATTTGGTTTCCGATAGGAATAAATCATTAGGTTTAAGATCAGGTGCCGCTTGGATAAACGACATTAATTCGACTTGTTCCTTAGGTAGGTTAACCTCAACGTCGGGTTTTTGTACCTTAAGGTTATCTAATCCCTCCCAATCTGATCCTTTATACCAGTTGGGACCTTCCATAAAGTATTTAATATCGACTGTACCCATAGTGAGGGTACCTTCTTTGTCCATAATCTTTACAGCACGATCACCTTCAGTGAAGGCGCGTTTTACCCTCTCTTTAGAGGTTGCATCTTTTGGGCACCTGTATTCGGTACCATTTCCATCTACTAGTACAGTAGCGCTAATAGGTGATAGATAAATCTTTTTTTCAGTGGTTGCTTTTTTTGCCATTTTTTGCGTTTTTAGTTATTGTTGTTATTTATAGTATAAATATAATCATTTTATATCAATCCGGAAACTATTTGGTGGTAAAGTTATTAACAATACCGTGAAAGTTATTAACAGTCTAATAGTGAATATCCAGGATACATAGATAGAGCGATAGATTTAGCCTTCGCTAGGTTATCGGCCTGTACAGTTGATGTTCTTAATTTGCCAGGAAAGGCAGGACATGTAAGGTATACCGTCCATAGGTTTTGTTGATTCGTCATTGCAGTATTGTTCATTAGTTATTTATTTATATAGTAAATATAAACAAAATAAACGACATAAAAAAATTATTTCACCATTATTTTCAATTTATTTTTAAAAGTTATTAACAATCGGGTATAGGTGCAGAGAACACCCAGGCTGAGTATGTCAATATTGGTAGGTAGGGATAGGCCAGTAGCGGATAGGGTGTATGCCATTTTGTCATATCGTCCAATTGCCCATACGTGTGATAAACCGATAGCAGCTGGTGACCCAATCGTACACAGAGGTACCCCCTCTAATACACTATTTAACACCAATTGGTATCTTAAACCCGGTAACCGGTGTAATCCAGGGGCGCAGGAAATACCACCGCACATCAAAATGCACTAATGGCTAATCACCCCCTAACACCAGTCTATTACTAGACCAGCTGGAAGGGTATTATTAAAAATGTATTGGGGACACCCTCGTTGAACAGGTATACTGGGTATATCTTTTTACCTTGAGGGGTTTTTGGTTGTTTGGTCTGGTTGGTCTGGTGACGGCTCAGGCTTATTAGGGTAGTCGTCTGGATATACTGGCGATGTGTACATCTCCCAACCTATGAATCCCCATACTACTACTATGCAGATACCTATTGTTATCCATATACTACTATCCATTACTATCTCTTTTACTTCTATCCATCTTACGGATATTATCTATAATATCGTTACGTTTACCTATACCTAATAGTCTAAATATATAACTTATAATCTGATTCATCGTCTAATCCTTTTTATATTCTTGTCCGTCTTCAACTGCTCTACGGTCACATTCTGCAAGTACCTCTTTTAAAAATCTTTTACCCTCTACACCTATATCTCCATACTGTGATTTCATAAGTGCGTTCTGTATTGCTGTTCTAACCCAAACCTTATTATATGTTGGATTCCATTTCTTCATTGGTTTTCTTGCCATCTTAATATCTCCTTGCTTTTAGTTTGCTTTTTTCTAATTGGTCTAATAGCCTGTGTGCTATCTCTTGACTAATTTTATCTTGATAATATAAATCATATATTAGTCTTCTCATAGCCATGTCCCTATTAGGATTGTCACACTGAGGACTATAACCCATATAAGCACTATATCTATACTCTCTAATCTACTCTTCATCTTGTTCATCGAATTCTTTTTCTATCCATTCTTGGTATAAATCCGTGCTGGATTGGTTGGGTAGTGTAAGTGTTAAGACCCAATATATCAATAGTCCACTAACTGCACCACCAATAAAGATTGTTCCAAATACCCTGGCAAATGCTAATGGATCCCCAATTGCTGCCTTTACTGTGATGACAAGAAATACCACTGTCATTAATAGTATAATCCATCCTGTTACTTTGTCTGTTTTCATAATCTTTTCCTTTTACTTATTACTTACTACGCCTCGCGAGAGGCCTTAGTGCGACTACCGCATTTCTCTACCGCGTGGTTTTTCGCGCGCGCCGCCATTTTTAATCCTCGTCTTCTAACGTGCCCCATACTATAGCTAATACTATTGCTAAAACCCATTCCCTACTAATTAATAGTAGTGCGACTATTGCTAATTCTATACCTCTGCGATTTTTATTTATCCAGTTTTTCATGCTTATAGTTTTATCATCCATTTTGGTCGACCAACCGATACCTTTATAGTTCCTCTTGGTGAATAATATACATCATCTTTGCTGTCTAGTATATCTTCTCTAAACGTACCGTCGAAGAAAGTTGTTATAACTTTTCTTACTCGGTTTTTATCGTCACTCAAATCTAAACACAGTACGTCACCATATTTTACTTCGATATCGTAGAATTTAGTTGTTTGTTCTTCCCACCATAGGATTGTGTCCATTTTGTAATCAAACTCATAGACTTCTTTTCCTTTAAAATACGTACAAGTCGTATCTTGGGCTTGTATTTGTAATGATGTTAAGACTAGTATTGTTGTTAATAATTTATACATATTATTTTTGTTGGCATTTTTTATTTATTTTAGTTCCTGTTCCTACGTGGTAATAGGTAGAACCACAGCTCGAGATAAATAAACCTATTGCTGCTATTATTGCTATCTTTTTCATTTTTTCTCTAATCGTTTTGGTTCTGCTTTTGCTCTACAATGAGGGCATGAAATATATGGTCTATCAAATATAGGCTCCATTCCTTTCTTATCCTTCATTGACCATTCTCCACCACACTTATAACAGGTAAATACATATTTTGTATCTACAACTAGTATAGCTGAATGCTTTGATTTTTTTAATATATCCATTGACCATTTATTTAGATTTGCAAGCATTATTTGGTTTCTTCCCACCATATATTAACTATGTTTGGGTCTTCTGATTCTGCTATACTGCTTATGAATTTGTCTGGGTAATGTATGTTATCATACTCTTTTATTACTCCGCTCTTATAGTGTACAAATACCGTTACTCCTCCATCTTTAAAGGATAGAGAATTCTTTCTATATTTCTTAGCTACTTTAAACTTTTTCACCTGTTCCATCTCTTTATAAAACCTATTACGAATATTACTGAGCATATTGGCCAGAATACTATTGCTAATATTCTCAAAAACGAATTCCATTCTAATCTATCTTCTAACAATTCATATTTTACCCTGTCAACCACTATTTCCATGAATAGGGCAAATAATATTCCTATTGTAAAATATAAAATCATAATAGTATTAGCAGTATCATAATTATTATTATTCCAATTATACTCCAGCCAACAGCCATTGTAGAGTATTTTATTTGATCGTCTCTTTTACCTTGGTTATCGTTCATTTTATAACTTCTTTCTTTACTATTTTTCTATCCCATGCAATAATCTGTTCTAGCTTCCATTTTGCGCCGTCATAGTAAGATGCTCCAATAGGACCGTTTTGATTAATATCTAGTCCTAATTCTCTAGTCCACGAAGACATCCATAAAAAAGTCTTTTTTCGTTCAATAATATATTGCACTGTGCTGTTAAGCCTATTTGTTTCTTTAATGATTCTATACATCATCTTCTCCTTTTTTAATATAATTGTACCACAATCCAGAAACCATTAACATTAGCATAATTGTTCCAAATGTGTAAACCAACATCCAAGGAGTATTTTGCGATCCAAAAATTATAGCTGGAATTCCCATTACTACTAGCCACAATAAGAATATTACTCCAGTATTGGTTTCTAGCTTTCTTTCAACTTTAACTGTCAACTCTTTTTTCAGTAATCTACTTAAGGCTCCTTGCATATCTTTACCATAAGCTGGCTGTTTATGTATTGTGCCATCCATCTCAGCTATTGTAATCATGTACTTACAATATCCTTCATGGGTGTCTGATTTTTTTAAGAGCTTGCAGTCTATGGCTCTACGTTTTGTGTATTTATTATTGGCCATTTTCTAATATTTTACAGATTTCTGACTTTTTTACTTCTACGACTTCAAATTCAATACCATCATCTGATAGATCTTTAACTGTAGTTGCCTCTGCATCTGTTACTGATAGTGCTTCTACTAAATAATATTCACTGTTAGTCTTTACACCTTTTCCAGTGTCTATTGCTACTTTTACCTTTACTCTATAATACATACTAATTTCCCTTTGTTAATTGATTAATAAATTTATCTATTTTTTTTGACAATTGTTTTATTTCAGAAACACCTACTTCACCACTTGAACTGTCGTATTGTTTTTTTAATTCTATTATTTTACCTTCAGCTGTAGCTAATTTGTCTAATTGTTTCATAGCCTCTTCAACGATCTGTGGGTGTTCTCCTATCCCTACAGGGTTGCTCATGTATACGTCTAGAGTTGCTATTGCTTCGATTCTGTCTGCTTCACACCTTGCTAAAAGTGCTTCATAAATTTTTGTATTTTCTGCCATTGTTTTTCTCTTTTATACTTTAATATAATAAATTTTTTTCAATCGGTAAAATTTTATTCACCTTTTTTCCAAGATTTGTTTGTCTTTTCTATATTTAACGTACTTGAATAATCGTTATAATTTACAGTAATCTCTTCACCTATCTTCATGTTATTAATTGATAATATGGTGTATCTATTATTGATATAGACTGCTTTGCAGGTTGGATTGTCTGAATGGTTGTGAAATTTTCCTATTTCAGTTATGGCAATTGCCAAATTGTCTATAGTGTAATGGCTGTCACCTATTAATTCACCCTTATTTATATCCTTAGAACAATACGCTCCGAAACCTCTGCCGTCGTGTACGTCTTTTATTGTCCAAAATCTTTCAGAATCTTTTTGTGGGATATAAGTATACTCTGTCATATAACCTTAATTTTAAAATATGATAACCATGATGGGTGGTTGGATTCGAACCAACAGTTTTTTACAAACCACTTGATAGGGTAAAAACTTAAAAACCCTTGTTGCAGCTTCAGTTTGCTTTTGAAACTGGGACTTGGTATTACCGCTGTCCATTTGCTGTCACCGTTATGGTCAAAGACCTGGTGATGGCGTCTTGCCGTGGGAGAGTGTTCAGGCTTTATATACCCTAGTAACGCTGTATCGACGGAACGAATCAAGCCAATACAAACTCCACTTCCGCTACACCCATCATAATCGGTTATCATATATAAATATCTATTTTTTAACAATTTCTTTCACTTTGATACACATGTTTAATCACTGGAAACCTTAGAGAGTGTTCACCATCTTTATTGGTACTCTCTTCGAAGTACTGAATAGTCACAACTTTTCCCATTAATAATTCAGGATTTTTAAAGTATTTTTTTCTTTCGTCTATTGAAAATCCAGACCCTACTCCAACTTCATTTCCTTTATGTTCTATTGTTATATTACTAACCATTTCTTCTTCTACCTCAACTCCTTCTTTAATATACCTCATATTACCGAATTCTATACCTTTAACTGTGTATTCTTCATCATAGAATTTCTTAACCTTTAGAAGGTCTTTACTTCTTTTACCAACGTATGATACATTTTTTCTTAACATTAAGCCTTCCCAACCATTTTCTGACGCTTTGTCAAACATAACCTGAAAAGAGTCTGAGTCTTTTACCCATAACTGTTCTAATACCTTTATATGTTTTACATCTTCTCCTTCTGGATATGTACCAAATGAAATAAGGGTTTGTAATGCCGCTCTTAGAAATGTTAGTCTCATTCCTAATTCTGTATCTCCTTCTTGATTATTAAATTCATCTAGTGTAAGAAAATCAAATACTTGGAATAAAGGATTCTTAATCGTATGGTTTTTTTTATTTATTTCCTTCATAACTGATTGAAAGTCTTCATTACCATCTTCATCAACCATACATAATTCACCATCAAGTACAACATTACTAAGTTGTAATTTTTCAAGGTCTTTTTTAACATTGTCAAGCGTTAGGAATTCATTACCTCCTCTAGAATAAAACTTAATATTTCCAGTATCATCTATCATAGCAAGACATCTAACTCCATCAAGTTTTCTACTACATAACCACATTTCTCCTTCAAAATCTACTTGACCTGGCTTGTAAGAATCTGCAAGGGCAACCTTAAATACTGGAATTGTATTTGGAAATACCTTATTAATCAGAGAAGTAGACACTCTACATTTCATATCTCTATCAATTATTCTCCAAATCAAGTCTTCATATTCTGCGTATTGACTTATATAACCATTTACCATTGCAATTGCATCATGTCCCGTGTAGGTTCTATTATCTAAATCGTCTAGTAACTCGAATATATCTATAAATCCGCATTCTTCATCAATAATGTGAGACAGTTTTTTACAATTCTTACTTGTCACATAATACTTTTTGTAATCTGAATTGATATACTCCATTAGTTTGAGTAATTCAGGACAGCCTGTACCGTGCTTCTCTAATATTTCTTTCTTTTCATTGTTTGATGTTGTGTTTGATAGTTCTTCTACCATTACACTGAAGTTTTTTAATAAGTCTATTGTTTTCATATATTATTTATTTATTTATTATATTTAACATGTTTGTCATTTGTTGTATAACATCTGTTATTTGTATCCAATTCATTTTATTGTTACCAATACCAAAATGTATAAACTTTCCTTCAAAATCCTTTTGACCTCTATATGTAGTGTCATCAATAAGAATATCACCTTTTAATAGGTTCTTATGGTGAGTCAAGAACATTTTTCTTTTTAATTGTGGCAACCATGTCACAACCCAATCTCTTTTTTGAGCCCACGCAGATGGATTATCCCATGGTGGTGTTGTTGCGATGTAAACATCATGACCCATGTCAATCAATTTTTCAACAGCATCTATTGCTCCAGGCATTGGTTCAAAGGTTGAGAAATCTAAATGTAAATCGGGTCTTTTAACATCAGGAATGAGTGATGCAGCTTTTTCAAAGTTTGCAAGTACTCCATCCATATCTAAAAATATTGTTAATTTTTTTGACATAGTTATATTGATTCGTTATGCCATTCCCAGTCTAATTCACTTGAACATGGTACGTTATCGCTAGATAATCCAATGTAAAGTAAACCGATACCAGTCATAATAGAACCTACACAAAAGGCAAGTTCATTTAAGGGGTCAGCAAAGTTAATGTAGTTAAGAATATCGCCAGTACCAGTAAGATACGCGATGTAAAGGGAGGCCAGACCTAAGGTTGAGTAGCCTAATTTTTTGATAATTTTCATTCTTTATTGGGTATTGATTTATAGTATAAATATAAACAAAATAGTTGACACTGGACAATCCTGGGTAACTATTTTCTAAAAGTTATTAACAATTATGTATTAACTATTAGTTCGGCTTCTGTATATCTGTAAACACTG
>Ga0098059_1000715_pt1 | contig 18277 bp, 17 predicted proteins | sample 20_taG_FD_92580 | JGI IMG/M metagenome (GOLD analysis project Ga0098059, IMG submission 92580) | Marine viral communities from the Subarctic Pacific Ocean - 20_ETSP_OMZ_AT15318 metaG | ecosystem: Environmental > Aquatic > Marine > Oceanic | place: Subarctic Pacific Ocean | collected 2015-01-19
AGTGAACTGGACAAAGCCATTGCCATTCAACCCAATGACGGCTATTTCTGGGAATTGCGCGGCCATGCCTGGGCCATGCAGGAAAACATGAGCAATGCCGAACAGGCTTTTACCACTGCCATCAGTAAAAACCCCGACTATTTCAGCCACCATCTGTCTCGGGGCCTGCTGCGTTTTGAGGAGGGCAAAAAAACTGCTGCCCGCAGTGATCTGGAAAAGAGTTATCAACTGCTGCCAACACCCTATGCCGGATACTATCTGGGTGAAATTGCACTGGAAAACGGCGACCAGAAAAATGCCATTAATTATTTCCAGTCCGCTGCCCAGGGTGGCGGTGAAATGGCCAAAAAAGCCCAGGCGCGGCTGGCGGTACTGGAACTGGCCACCGCTCCCCACAAATACATCATCAGTCAGCTGTCTCTGACGAATGATGGCTATCTTCGTGTCACCGTTAAAAACAATAGTCCGGTCACTGTCACCAATGTGACGTTACAGGTTACCGAAATGGTCAACGCTTTTATTGCCGGCAGTAGCTCCACCATGAACGGGCCGAGACAGTTATCGCCGGGCCAGCAGGTGTCCATGAAAACCAGCATAGGCCCGTTCAAGGATAGTAATGATGCCGCCCGCTACCGCATTCAGGTCTCGTCTGTTGAGGTGGCCGAATAAACCGATACTGGCGCGAGGCCCCATGCCCGAGACCGGAACACGGTTTCCAGTTCGAGGTCTCCCCGCGCTAAAACGTCCGGCTCAATGCCTCCACCAGAAACACCAGGGTGGAGGACAGCATTATACGCTTCGGGTTGGGACCGACCCGCACAACCCAGATCACGGCAACAACCGACGTCGACCCAAAGAGGAAAGCAGAGGTTAAGCCGCTCGACCCCAGTCCAAAGGCCAGTGCCAACAACCCCAGCGAGGTTGCCAACAGCACCGCTGAAACGCGATAGGTAACCACGGCTCCGTGACGCACCGCAAAGCACTGTTTGCCCGCCTGCCGATCTGTTTCGATCTGCGGCGGCTGGTGGGAAAGCAGCAACGCCGTGGCAAAGGCCGCAAACGCGCCCATCCCCAATAGTGAGCTCCAGCCAAACGGCTGTTCCGCGACAAACCACAGGCCGCCAAACACGCCGGGGCCATAGCAGAGCGCCGTGGCCCACTCCCCGGCGGCAGTGTAGGAAAGTGGACGCTGCCCGGCGTTATACAATACCCCCAACACCGCAAGAGGCAGGGCAAAAACCAGAATCCACAGCTGCTGGACAAAAAACAACACCAGCAGCCCAAGGGCACCCCCGACTGTCAGACTGATCAGACCGTGATAAAAGGCGGTGCGGACACTGCCGTCGTGAATACGCACCCAGGAATCGTACTTGAAAGTGTCGGCGCCCAGCTGCCAGTCCTTGGCATCATTGAGCAGGTTGATACCGTGTTGCAGCAGCACCACGGCCAGGGTCGCCAACCCTAGCGCAGTGTGACTGAACGGCTTTTCCGCCAGCAGCCAGACCGCGACGCCGGGCAGTATCGATACCAGATAGACAGCAGGGTTGAGCGCCTGCCACCATCTGACCGATGAGAATTGCTCTAAACGCTCAACGTTCAAACAGGCTGTCAGGCCATTGCCCGGGCTTGTGGTGAACGCAAATTATCCAGGGCCGCCTGAAACCAGTGGGCGTGCTGGCGCTCGGAATCGATCACCTGTTGGTAAACCGCTGCGGTGTCGGCGTCGTTCGCCGCCAGCGCCTGGTCGCGGAAGCGGGGATAGATATCCTGGTATTCCCGCTCTTCCACCCGAATCGCCACCTGCAATGCCTTTTCCACTACCCCGTCGGGATTCAGGGCAATCAACTCGTCGCAATTGGCACGAATAGCTTCCAGGGCGTCGATAGCGCGCTGGGTATCTTCACCCCGTTGTGGCACACCGATATCGCTGTACAGCGCCCGCAACCAGACCGCGTGCAGCTTCTCCTCACCGGCCACCTTGCGGAACAGGGTCGCCAGCTCCGGATAACCGGCCTTGCTCGCCCAGCGGGCAAACTCCGGGTACATCACCCGGTTTTCGTACTCCTCCACATCCACAAACGATGCCGCTGTTCCGGCCATATCATCAGACTGGCAGGCAGCCGCAAAGCACCCGAAAATCATCTCTTCGCTAATCTCAGCCTTTTCCATTGCTTTTCTCCGTGAAAGTCGTTGGGTTGTTAACAGGGTTTAACTGGAACAGCTACATTAACCCGTAACAGGGACTGGCAACACCTTTTGGATCATATTGTGGGCGGATGACCATTGATAACCATTGAGTGTCATCGCAACTAACGCGTCCGCATGACAGCGCGACCCAAGGGCAGCACTAACCAACAGCGGTAATACCCTCTATTTGTACAACACTCATGGCTTCCGAACGTTCAATAATTTTGACAATGGCTGATTGAATAGCCTCATCCTCCCGGGCATCGCCGACACTGGAAAAACGCTGTTCCTGTATTTCTGCTCCCTCCTCCGGGCAGAACTTCACTGACACCCCATCCGCGCAACCCGCGGCCTTGCCAAAATATTCTATGGTAATTTCCGGATAGCCCTGACGACTCATTTTGACGCGCTTGGCTATACGCTTTTTGGATTTCTCAAGATTCATAACATTACCTTTCAGGGGGAGGCTGGGAGTATAACGCCAGGCGTTGAGGCCGATCGTCCGGTTTCTATCCGGTTCCCAGGTAGTCTGTATTGAACCATTACTGAAATGACTGATAAGTCAGGTCCTCAGCTTCTCGGTCAGGAACTGGGCACAGGCCTTGACCCTGGCATTACTGCGCAAATCCCGATGGGTCAGCAGCCACAGATCTGACTGAAACTCGCGATCAGGCGACCCAAGCTCTGGTAGGCCCTCGGCGACATCCTCGGGCAGTAATGCAATGCCGAGACCGGCTTTCACCAGGGCCGCCATGCCCATCAGCGTATTGGCGCGGGCGACAAAGTTCAGCGTCGAGCAGTGCTTCTCCAACCACTGCATGGGCTTCAGCCGCAATAAAGCACGCTCAGGGCCGATTACCGGCATGCCGCTCAATGTCTTTTGCCGTAAAAACCCCGGATCGGCCGGAGACGAAGGTTTCCGAACCATATAGCCGCCATGGCACGGTCATTAATTTTCGGCCCACCAGGTGCTCCGGGGGACTATTGGTGGCACGCAGGGCGATATCGGCCTCCATGCGGGACAAATTGAGATCATCGCTGCCGGCCAGCAATTCAATCTCAATACCGGGATATAGCACCCGGAACTCCGCCAGCAATGGCGGCAGCTGATAGTAGGCAAAACCGTCGGGGCAGGTAATCCGCACTGTGCCCTCGAGAGTTTGATCGCCGCCGAGGATCATCCGATCCACATCGTCAATCGCCTCAGCCACCTGTTCCACCCGGGCCATCAATAACTCACCAGCACCCGTGAGCTGATAGCGGGCGTCCCAACGCTCGAACAAACGCACCCCGAGTTTTTCTTCGAGCCCCTTGATACGCCGAAATACCGTGGAGTGATTGACGCCCAGTCGTTTCCGCGCACCAGTCAGACTGCCGGTTTCCGCGACTGCCTGAAAATACCGCAGGTCATCCCAGCTCTCCATGATGACGATTCATCTCCTATTTTGTTTGCATTTATGCAAACACAGTTTGAATATAATTGGAATTATATTCTTTTATTGCAACCAGCATACTGCACCTCACTATTCAATTACTGAGGATCGGAAAATGCATAACTACACCAATCACGGCACCGCTCTGCTTCGCATCAGTCTTGGCGCGATCTATATCGCACACAGCCTGTACCTGAAGTTGGTGATCTTTACCCTGCCCGGCACTGCTGCTTTTTTTGCAAGCCTCGGCCTGCCCGCTATCGCCGCTTACGCCACCTTTGCCATTGAAGCTATAGGCGGTACTGCACTGCTGCTAGGCTATCAGGCCCGCTGGGCGGCTCTGGCATTGCTACCTGTCGCGCTGGGGGCCACCTGGGCCCATAGCAGTGCGGGCTGGGTATTCAGCAATGCCGGCGGTGGCTGGGAATACCCGCTGTTTCTCGCCATCACCACGGCAGTCATTGCCCTGCAGGGCAACGGCAGTCTGGCATTGCAACGCAATGCATGAATCAACCCGTTAACCGGAGACATACCGATGCACAAACACATCCGGGCAAACGAACGGGGCAGCACACTGCTGCCCTGGCTGCGGAGCTACCACAGTTTTTCATTCGGTCAGTATCATGATCCCGCGCGGATGGGCTTTGGCCCCCTGCGGGTACTCAACGAAGACTGGGTGGCACCGGGCGGCGGCTTTCCCCGCCACAGCCACCGGGATGCTTTGATCATCAGTCTGGTCACAGAGGGCGACATGGTTCACCGGGACAACGCCGGTCATGAACATCTGCTTAACACCGGCGACTACCAGTATATGAGCGCCGGTAGCGGCATCAGTCACAGTGAATTCAATGCCAGTGATACCAAGCCGATGGAATTTGTGCAAATCTGGGTCATGCCCCACCACAGGAATACAGCACCTGCCTACCAGGTTCAGCGTTTTGACAGGGCGGCAACCCTACAACTGATTGCAAGTGGGGAGACGGACAGCAATGCCTTCTTGCTGGATCAGGCCATGCGTATCTGGCAACTGCGACTCGAGGCCGGAGACTCCCTCCGGCAGAATCTGCCCGATCGATGGCAGCGCCGGGTGCAGCTGATCAAAGGCGAAATCACCGCAGACAACCGCGTTTTACAACCCGGCGACGCACTGGAATCCGACCCCAACTCACCCCCCATTCAGTCCATGGAATATCGGGCCAACAGCAACAGCCTGGCGCTGATCTTCGATATTCCGGTTCACAACCAACAGAGGACAACCCATGAGCTCACTTAATCAAACCGCCCTGCAACAATTGTTTACCCATGCCCACACCCACAGTCACTGGCTGGATCAAGGCATCGCCGCCGATACCCTGCGCCAGCTCTACCAGCTCGCCGCCATGGGCCCCACCAGCATGAATGCCCAACCGGGACGGTTTGTCTTCCTCACCACCCCGGTGGCCAAACAGCAATTACTACCGGCGTTGGCGGGAGGCAACCGTGATAAAACCCTGGCTGCACCCGTCACGGTGATTGTTGCCCACGACCCGGCCTTCTACCGTCGTCTGCCGGAACTGTTCCCACACATGGAAGGCGCGGAACAGATGTATGCCGAGAACGATGAACTGGCACAGAACACCGCCTTTCGTAACGGCACATTACAGGGAGCCTGGCTGATTATGGCAGCCCGCGCCCTGGGACTGGACTGTGGCCCCATGTCCGGTTTCGACAACAGCAAAACCGATGAGATTTTCTTTACTGAAAATGGCTGGAAATCCAACTTTCTGGTCAACCTCGGCTACGGCGATCCGGACAAACTGCATCCACGGGGCAAACGATTGAACTTCGAAGAGGCGTGTCTGCTGTTGTAGAACAGCCCCTCAAACTTCAGGCAATAAAAAACGTCGCTGTTCCCAAGAGCAGCGACGTTCACTTATCTTACGTTCTAACTTTCAGTTTTTACTCTGACCCCAAATATCGTTACCGAAGATCTCTGACACAATTGCGTCCCTCGGACTTGGCCCGATAAAGTGCCTTGTCTGCACGGTCCAACAGTTTTTTGGCTGTCTTGCCCGGTCCTGGCACTTCACTGGCGACACCGATGCTGATGGTCACGACTCCGGAGGCCACACTTTTATGCGGGAGAGCAAGCGCCTCCACAACGCTCCTTGCGCGCTCCGCGACCTGCATGGCCATCGCGATATCGGCACCGGGCAATACCATCGTAAACTCTTCGCCGCCATAGCGCGCCACCAGATCCTCCTGACGCAAGCTCTGCTGTAGCGCATCGGCGACATGCCGCAGGCATTTGTCGCCCGCCAGGTGGCCATAGCAATCGTTATACGCTTTGAAGTTATCGATATCGACCATTCCTATACCCAACCACCGTCCACCGGACATGGCCCGAAGCCACTCGGCGTACAACAGCTCATCCAAACCGCGCCGATTGACCAGGTTGGTGAGCTGGTCGGTGATGTTGAGGGCTGCCAGCTTCTGGTTAACCAGCTCAAGCTGCTTCTGCGCCTGCATGCGCTGGCTCATTTCGGCTTCCATTTGATCCTTTGCCTGTTGCAGCGCCCGGGTCATCTTTTTATTGTCCTGCAGCGCCACCTCCAACTGTTCGGTGCGCCGCTGTACCTCTTCTTCCAGCACGATAGCTGTCTGGAACAGGTTGAATGCTGAGCCCTGTAAACTACTCGCATGTTCTGCGCGGTTCATCAACACCTCAATGATTTTGTTGAGCCGCTGTACTTCCCTGTCCTTTTCAGGCTCCGACTGATTGTCCCCCTGTAGCCTCAGTTCGCCAGGTTTATTCATCGGCAGTTTCCACCATATGCCCAAAGGCGATGCCGGTTAACGTCTGGTTGACGTGCACCCCGCCATATTGTTCGCCATAGGTATTGAAACCAACGACCTGGTAATCGTTCATGATCTCACCCATACGATTTTCGAGCTTCTTCTGAGTCACCTCCAACCGCCGCAACACGCAATCGCATGCCAGAACCAGTGCCAGATCGCCCATATCCTGCTTTACCGACTCCAGACTGTGTCGCAGGTTTTCAACCAAATCGACGCCCTGGGCCTCACGTAAAACCAAACCTTCTTCAATGGCACAGTAAAACGTCAAGCTCTTATCCTCATTGGCCGACTGGATGGCACGCACATAATCAGTGCCATCGATAAGCACAACCACCGGTGACTCAGCAAACCGACCCGGTGCCAGATCGTCAATGGTCACGCCAAGCAGACGTGCGTATTCATCTGACGCCGGATAGCCGCTTATCTCATAAACAGTACGGGTTGCCGGGTCCGCCTCCGTCACAACCATCCGTTCTTTGCCAGGAACAAAATGTTGTGTCTTAAACGTTTTGTAAGGCAAGGGCGTAGTTGCCAGTACCATCACCGCACTATCGGAATGAAAGCGTCCCTCGTGGAACACACGGGTTTGCTCAAAGCGCAGGTCATCCCCTGCGGAACCGCCAACCAAGGGAATACGACCGAGCCCATACTGGAGTGAGTGAACCACGGGCTCTTCCCGAATGGAAAGCCCATCAATCATCAGGAAGGCAAAGCTGTTCTCGCCACTCGCCTGAGGTGCCAAAGCCTCCAATTGCTGTAACTGTTCCTGAACAAATTTCTGCCCCTCCACCATTGAGAATTGCTGCAAATTGTCCAAGCGACCAATGACCGCGCTGCACAACCCTGCGGGAAAACTCACGCCGGACAAGCTTTGACTGCAGTACCCATGGGGGCCAATTTCTCCCGCTGATGTGCAACCCACTAAGGGGACATCCCTGAACAACTCGTTCAACGCGCTGGTCAGGCGATCCAGATCGTAGTGGCTGGAACAAAAAAAGATCACCAATCCCGGGTCGGACTGCTCTAACTGACGATACAGGTCTTGTACTGCCTCGCGCTCATCAGCGACAAGACTGTGACCATGGCGGATCTTAGGTTCTCTGCTCATCTCTACTCCCATCAATCTGGCTGATTCGGCGCTGCAAGTAATGGTCCGCGTTTCCCTAAAGTACCCGTTGCTCACTTTTGAGTGCCAATTCCATATTCTCTTTATTTTCGCCCCGATCCCCAATCACTCATAAGTACTACTAAAAACCTCACACTAACAAGATAGTACAGGTACCCCCGGGAATATTTGAGGTCAGGATAGACCGTCTTCTCCAAACGAGGAAAAGGGGGAAACTGGTTAAAAAATAATCGCTACGACCCCTTTTACTACCTTTTACTTATTATGCCGTTCTGTATCAGGTTGCATCGCGAACCAATTCACGTCGGATTCTGCCAATCGCCCCCATGGGATTGAGTCCTTTGGGACATACCCATGAACAATTTCCAATACTCCGACAACGAAAGAGACTGAAAGGATCTTCCAGATCCTGCAATCGCTCTATCCTGGCCTGATCACGGCTATCAAGCAGAAATCTTAACGACTGCAATAGTGCAGCAGGCCCCAAGTATTTCTCCGGATTCCACCACCAGGAAGGACATTGGGAGGTACAGCATCCACATAGAATGCATTCATAAAGTCCATCCAGTTCCGAACGGTCTTCCGGAGATTGCCCCCGCTCAATTGCAGGCGGGGCATCATGAGTGATTAGCCAGGGTTTGACTCGTTTATACTGTTCGAAGAACAGGGTTTGATCTACGACGAGATCGCGAATAACCGGCATGCCTGGTAAGGGCCTGATAATCAGGGTATTAGATGCTCCAATTGCTTCCGAAACAGGTTTTATACAGGCCAGCCAGTTCTTGCCATTTATATTCATCCCATCAGAGCCACAAACACCTTCCCGACACGAGCGTCGATAACTTAGCGTCGGATCATTTTCTCGCAGGTACTCCAAAGCATCCAACACCATGCGATCCCGAAACGTTTCTGGAAGAGATAGAGACTGCATGTAGGGAGCGATGTCATATTCGGGGTTGTATCGATATAACTGAACATTGATCATACAAACCTCTCCCTTTGGATTAGAGCATAACGCCCACCTCAGTGGTGACCAGAACGACGCAGTTTTTTGCGCAACAAGATAAGCAAAGCGAATTGCGCAAAAAGCCGCGGAGTCTAAGGTATCCACTGCTACGCTTTGTTATAGGCCGCATTTTTACTTGCCTTGTTTGGGCTCTGGCCTACTAACCAAATATGCAGCCACTGTGACAAATAAAACAGCAAGTCCCGAAAGTAACCATAGATTATTTAATCGAAAATACATTACAAACCAACTAATTATCAGCATTAATATGGCTAGCACTTTACTGCTTCTTGATATCGCTCTTTCTAGCTCCCAATCAATAAGCAACTTACCTAGGCGTGGGTGGGCATACAACCAACTATGCAGCTTGTCAGACCCCCTTGCCGCACACCATGCTGCCAAGAGAAGAAAAGGAACCGTCGGCAAACCAGGAAGAAACACACCCACGAACGCCAGAGCCAAAAAAATGTAGGCGAAAATTAATGCCGTTATACGTGCCATGCAGTGTGTCTACTAATTTTTTTACGCTACGCAATAAGTGGGTACGGATAAGTTTTTTTGCTAACCATTCCACCCAAGAGGAAAGGGGATCGTAACGATTATTTGATGATCAATCTTGCGGGTTCCCTGAGAGGAATCAGCAGGTGGACATGATTGGTCATTAGGCAAGAAGCGAGGCATAGCCCTTCATCCCTTCAGCCAGCAATGCCTTGTAATACAATAGTCGTCGTCGCAAAAGAAGCAAACTGCACGGTTATTACCCCGCTGTACGATATGGGCAGGAATTCTGCGAAGGTACATCCTTGTCTTTCTCGGCATTGCAAATTCCTTTTGCCAATTACCGGGAGTGTCAATGTAGCGCAGAAAACATGCGCGGATAATGTGGTTAAAAAATAATCGTTACGACCCCTTTTACTGTTATGTGTTTTTGAGTGGTATATCACCATACCCCCAGATTAATGTACCGCTAATGGCTAGAAAGAACCCTGACCAACGTACAGCAAGGTATAGCCATTTATATTCATTTTTTAGAATTGTGAAATCACTTGTACTCAACCCGCTGGGGTAAATGTACCCGTTGATTGAGTTATTTTTAAGTTCAATCCATACCGCTAATGCAACAACTATAGATCCGCTTCGTTGAAACCAAGTTGCAACTGTTTCACTTGAAGGCATGAGTGCACTACAAAACAAAGCCACTAAGGGAACAGCTATGGCAGCCAATATAATAGGCGCAGTAGTTAACAAACTTTTGTTTATTGTTTTTCGAGCATCATCTATCCATGCCAATGCTTCGATCTCCTTTGAACACATAACGCCCGTATTCAGGGGCCGAGGCGAAGCCGAGGTCCCAGCCCGTAGGGCAACTGTAATTACTTGTTAGATGATACCCAGCAGAAGTTTCGACCATTCTGGCTTCCCTTCGCATATCAGCTTATGTAGGATTTTTTCTGCAAGGTTACAGAACTCTGGGTACCTTTCGTTAACAGCATTAATCTTTTCGTTATCGTTGCCGCAGAGCACTCCGGAATGGGCTACTTGGCTTCTGTGTTCATAGATTGTCCTGAGTTGGCGATAAACTTCTGCACGCTGTTCCGCATCTTTTGCAATCAGCCAAGCACCACGTAACCTGAAAGACAATGAAAGTTGCTGGTTATTTCTGTTGTCCTCTAGCAGTGCCATTTCCAGCGCAATGCCGAGATCCAACAACTTATCTTCAATTTGGTGCCTTCGCTTTGATTGTGACAGCCTGGACAAGATTCGATGGAAGCGCTTCTTTTCTGCTTCATCTAGTGCGAAAAACGAATCTAGTACTTGGTTTATTTCTACAGCTTGCTCGGCGCTGATCTTCGTAGTGCTGTGCCCAATAACATCATGCAATGAAAATCCACCGCCTGACCCGCCAAAGAGCCCGATTGGTAAAGACGGCAAAGTATAGGATGTTGAAAAATAAGGGATACATGAAACGTTTTCGATGACATTAAGTGCCAAAGAAGTTTCGTACAGCAGCTTTGACGCATCCCAAAATTCCTTGTCTTGATCGAAACCTTGAGCTGGATCCTCCTCGGGATCGAAGTCCCGGCGCACACTGGTTTCAAAAACAATTGCTGATTTTGGCTTGGGATGTTGATGACCAAGAACATGAAAATCGTGCTTCAGATAATGTTCTTTTTCACGAGAATCCGGCATTTGATAGGCAGGTACTATCTTTAATCCATGCGTAAGCTCGATTGTTTCCGCAACCTCTATACCAAGAACCCAAAGAACGCTTAGGACAGGGACTTCATTGGAATCTAAGTAGCGATCGAGGTTATTACGCGCCGTTTCTTCGCCAAACTCGTTTATGGCCCACACATGCCACATGGCCAGAGTTTTTGGCTCAAACCGTGATGCACCATTTCCTGTGCTGATCATTCGACCATTAAGGTTCTGAGCTCTAGCATCGGCCTCAATTTCTTCGAGTGCCTTTTTACCGACGTCTGTGGTTTCGATAAGCCGCGAATACTCAACGAAAGCTCGAGTCTGAATATCTTGAGCGTGAGAGAACTGGTCGATTCGCGGCTTCTGCAAGTTTAGATGTCCGATTTCCATTTTTTCATCTAACGCTCACATAAACGGCCGCAGCGTAGCGGAGGTCCGGCGACCGAAGGGAGCGAATTTAATGTGATTGTTATGTGATTTTTCGTAATTTTTCTAAACTCTTGTTATACGGTAAAAAAGTATTTTCATTATCATATATATCCTCGACAAGAGGCATTTCATATTCGTTAATAGTATCCCAATTACCACTTCCTTCTGCAGAAATTTGAAGACTTAACTGCAACCTGCCAGATTCTTTATGATCGAACCTGTCGCTTTCTAAAATTAAGTGAAGTGATATTTCTTTATCTGCGCCCAATCTAAAAGGGTACCAATCACGCAATACTGCTGATTTAACCCATTTGAAGCGCTCAGTGTGATATTGGTTAAATTTAGAATAATCAACTACCCACTTGGGGTAAAAGTAAAATTTTTTCTCTGCTCTATGGTTGTTTAATGTTACAACTATCCGTATATCGTCTACTTGGCCTTGTCGTTTCCCCAAATTATTAAATGTCATTCCAATATCAAAACTCGGTATCCACCATGTTTTACCTTCTTCACTTCCTGATACTTCAGGTGGAATCGTATACATTGATAATCTAGGGGAATCACAAGAAACATTTAATTCAAAAGGCTTTAAATGGGATAGCCAAAGTGTCGATGCTGAAATAAGCAAAGCAATAATGCTAATGGTCAATGCGATTATTGGTATATCCATTATTATCCTATATTCACATAACAGTATGTTAATGATGGCTTTGCCATCATAATAATTATTAGAGTGTATTCCTCATACTTCACAGCAATTAAAATACATTTTGATTAAATTAATGATTAACAAGGGTTTATTTTTATTCCGAAAGAAAGTCCTTATTAAAGAGGGCAAGCCCTCTTTAATTTTGCAGCTATCCTCGGCGGGATGTACAACAAGCTTCATAAATGAGGCTGGCATGGCGAAATCTCCCTTTTCTGTATCCATTGCTTTGTTTATGCAGGTTCGCAATTACGCAAGTGAACCATTGAAGTGTACCTGTGCTGGATCCAATATTTCATAGTGCTTTGTGGAAGGCAAGACTCGGGGACTTGGGGTTTTCTGATATCGGGGGGTTGCTCGTCGTCCAGTCGGTGGAAAGGCCGGCATACAGAAGGCGGTGAGCAGCCCCCTCAGTCATCTGTAAGGGGCTTGGGCAGGAAAGCCGGAAATGGGTTTGCTTTAATGAGCGCCGTGGTTTTTGAGTACAGTGATGTACTCATCAGCGTGGCGGTATTAACTGGCGATGGCTTCCATTTCCTCCTCCAACCTCGCTGCTGTCCGGTGACGACCGAGGCCATTAAAAATCGCCACAATCGCCGCACTGATAATATTGCGGTGCACTCCCACGCCGAATATCGCCGGGCCGTCGTCGATCTGCATTTCGATATAGCACACCGCCTCCACTTCTGAACCAGTGCCCAGGGCGTGCTCGTGGTAGTCGATGATGCTGATATTCCCGCCCAGGGCTTTTACCGCCGCGTCGATGGTGCCGTTGCCAATGCCATTGACGGTTCTGGCTTTGCCCTGCTCCATAAACTGGATCTGCACTTCGGTGGCACCTTTGTCGCCGTGGCTGTGGGTGGTGACATCCGCATCTTCGAAACTGTAAGCGCCGTTATCCTGCAAGTACTCCTGTTCAAACAGGGCGAAGATATCGGCACTGGTGGCCTCTCGGCCCTCGCGGTCAGTGAAGGCTTTCACCACCCGGCTGAACTCGATCTGCAGGCGGCGCGGCAATTCCAGACCATACTGCTGTTGCAACAGGAAGCTGACGCCTCCCTTGCCGGACTGGCTGTTAACCCGCACTACCGCTTCGTAGCCCCGGTTCAGGTCGGCGGGGTCGATGGGCAGGTAGGGCACCTCCCAGATCTCGCCCTCCACCCGCTGGGCAAAGCCTTTCTTGATGGCGTCCTGATGGGAACCGGAAAAGGCGGTGAACACCAGCTCACCCGCGTAGGGATGGCGGGGATGCACCGGCAACTGGTTGCACTCTTCCACGGTGCGGCGAATGGCCTCGATGCGGGAAAAATCCAGGCCGGGATGCACGCCCTGGGAATAGAGGTTCAACGCCAGGGTGACAATATCCACATTGCCGGTGCGCTCGCCGTTGCCAAACAGGCAGCCCTCCACCCGGTCGGCACCGGCCATCAGCGCCAACTCCGCCGCCGCCACGGCGGTGCCGCGATCGTTGTGGGGGTGGACACTGATAATAATGCTGTCCCGGCGGGCCAGATTGCGGTCCATCCACTCCACCTGATCGGCATAGACGTTGGGGGTGGACATCTCCACCGTGGCGGGCAGGTTGAAAATCATCCTGTGCTCGGGGGTAGGCTGCCAGATCGCGCTGACCGCGTCGCACACCTCTTTGGCCACCGCCAATTCGGTGCCGGAAAACACCTCCGGCGAATACTGGTACACCCATTCCGTTTCCGGGTGCTGGCTGGTGTAGTGCTTGACCCAGCGGGTGCCCTGCTCGGCGATGGCTTTCACCCCGGCCACATCGGTGTTGTAGACGATACGGCGGAATTGTGGCGCCGTGGGGTTGTACAGATGCACGATGGCACGCCGGGCACCCACCACGGACTCCACGGTGCGGGCGATCAAATCCTCTCGCGCCTGGGTCAGCACCTCAATGGTGACATCTTGGGGAATACGATCTTCCTCAATCAGGCGGCGCACGAAGTTGAAGTCGGTATCGGAGGCCGCAGGGAATGCCACTTCGATCTCCTTGAAACCGATCTCCACCAGCATCTCGAAAAAGCGCAGCTTGGTGTCCACCGACATGGGGTCGATCAGGGACTGGTTGCCGTCCCGCAGGTCGGTGCTCATCCAGATGGGCGGTTTTTCGAGGGTGCGGCCGGGCCAGCGGCGGTCGCGCAATTGCACTGGCACGAAAGCCCGGTATTTGCTGGCGGGATTGGTGATCATACGGTTCTCCACGATTGACGAATAAGGCCCTGGGAAAAGCCGGCAACCGAAGCAAAGGGTGCGGGTAACGGGACTCTGTCGGTGCCAGGGGCTTCTGGCCCACTGCTTTTCTCAGGATGGCTGACAGTTTAATGCGTTAACGGCGGCATTTTATTGCTACTTGTATGGCAATTTTTATTATTTAAGCAATAATATGTTTATATAAATATTAATTGAGCAATTATATGAAACTAGACGCCTACGACCGAGCCATTCTGAGAAAGCTGCAACAGGAAGGGCGCATCTCCAACCAGGATCTGGCTGAAAATGTGAACCTCTCACCCTCTCCCTGCCTGCGCCGGGTGCGGCGTCTCGAAGAAGAAGGGGTTATCGATGGCTATACCGCCCGACTGAACGCCCGACGGCTGGGATTAAACCTGATGGCCTTTATCCAGATCAGCATGGACAAGCATATCCCCGAGCGCTTCCAAGGGTTCGAATCAGCGGTTGCCAACTTCCCGGAAGTGCTGGAGTGCCACCTGATCACTGGCCAGGCAGCAGATTACCTGCTCAAGGTGGTGGTGGAGGATATGGACGGCTACCAGCAGTTTTTGCTGAATAAAATTACCCGTATCGAGGGAGTATCCGGGGTGCAATCGTCCTTTGTTTTGAAATCGCCGCAGAATACGGCAACGTTGCCGGTATGAGCGTCCAGCACGCGCTGAGATTGCTCCCGCTTATGCTTTATCGATAACCAGGACAGACTACAGCAACGACAGAATAGCCGTGGTAATCACCAGCTTTGCTATTCGAAAATTGCCAGATCAGCGTCCATACTTAACCCAAGCGCCCCTACTCAGCCCAGCGGTTATCGTTCAAGCAGAATAGCCATGACATTGACCGACCTCAGAACCCGGATTCAGCGAACCACCGATGCCGACGAGCACGGTTGTGTCGAGCAATTGCTGGCGGCCTTCCCGCTCAGCGAGACGCAGCAACAACAATCGCTTATTCAGGCCCGCCAATTGGTAGAGAGTTGCCGTAAGGCAACCGAGGGTAAATACCTGCTGGATGCCTTTTTACAGGAATTCGGCCTGTCCAATCGCGAAGGCGTTGCCCTGATGTGTCTGGCGGAGGCACTGCTGCGGGTGCCGGATGAGGCCACCGCCGACAAGTTGATCGCAGAAAAAATCCGCGACGGCAACTGGGCCAATCACCGTGGGCACTCGGACTCCCTGTTCGTCAATGCCTCGGTATGGGGTCTGATGCTGACCGGTGCGATACTGCCCCTAAGTGAAGAGATCACCACAGATACCAGCCGCTGGATGAAACAACTGGTGAGCCGACTGAGCGAACCGGTGGTAAGACGGGCCATGCTGCGGGCGATGCAGATGATGGGCAGCCACTATGTGCTGGGCCAGAGCCTGCCCGAAGCCATCGCCCGAGGCCACGACGAAGCCCTGCCGAATACCCGGTTTTCCTTCGATATGCTGGGTGAAGGTGCCCGCACAGAGGCGGATGCCCGTCGTTATTTCGAGGCCTATGCGTCCGCCATTGAAACCATCGGCAAAGCCAACCCGGGTGATACGCCCCTCAACGCAGACGGCATTTCGGTGAAACTGTCCGCCCTGCACCCTCGCTACCAGTTCAGCCAGCGGGACCTAGTGATGAGCGAGTTGCTGCCGCGCATCCGGGAGCTGGCCATTGCTGCCCGAAGTCACCGTATCGGCCTGAGCATTGATGCTGAGGAAGCCGCCAGACTGGATCTGTCCCTCGATATCTTTGAAGCACTGGCGCGGGACCCGGCACTGGCAGGCTGGAATGGCCTGGGCTTTGTGCTGCAGGCCTACCAGAAACGCGCCCCATCTGTGGTTCCCTGGTTGATCAGGCTGGCCGGAGAAACCCATCGCCAATTCATGGTCAGGCTGGTGAAAGGCGCCTACTGGGATACAGAGATCAAACTCGCCCAGCAGCAGGGACTGACCGACTACCCGGTGTTTACCCGCAAGGTTCATACGGACCTTTGTTACCTGCACTGCGCACAACTGTTGCTCTCGGCACCGGAAGCGCTCTATCCGCAATTCGCTACCCACAACGCCCAGACTATCACCGCCATTCAGCAGCTGGCTGGCGATGCCCCCTATGAATTCCAGCGGCTTCACGGTATGGGTGAGGTGCTGTATCAGACATGGCAGCAGCAACCACAAACGTCTCCATTGCCTCCGGTAAGGGTTTACGCACCGGTAGGTGAGCACCGCGAACTGCTGCCCTATCTGGTAAGGCGTTTATTGGAAAACGGTGCCAACAGCTCGTTTGTCAATCACCTGCTCAATGACGATATACCGGTGAATTTACTGGTGCAGCCCCTGCTTCCTCAGGTATTGACAGTCAATACGCACCGCCACCGATTGATCCCCCTACCCGCCAATATTTACCGCGTCACAGGGGAAGAGCGGCGCAATGCACCGGGCATGGACCTGAATAATCCGCTGGTGACCGGGCCATTGATAGCGGCACTGAATGAAGTCACCACCCCACTGCACGCAGGCCCCATAGTGGGTGGGGAATTGCAGCAGCGGGATTCGCAGCCAATTATCTCCCCCACCGATGGCACCACCGTAGTGGGCTATTGCACGATGGCCAATGATGACGATGTGGCTAAAGCCCTGCAGCAGGCAGCCGCAGCACAGTGGGAATGGAACCAGCGCGGCGGGGCAGCGCGGGCCGAGATACTGGAACGGATGGCCGATCTGCTCACAGAACAACAAGTACCGCTACTGAAGCTGATTGTGCAGGAAGCGGGACGCACCATTGCCGATGCGCTGGCGGAGGTGCGCGAGGCGATCGACTTCTGCCACTATTACGCCCTGCAGGCCCGCTACCGGTGTTCCGGGGGTATCGATCTGCCCGGCCCCACCGGAGAGAGCAATCAGCTCTGCCTCCAAGGCCGCGGCGTGTTTCTCTGCATCAGCCCGTGGAATTTCCCGCTGGCGATTTTTACCGGACAAACCGCTGCGGCGTTAGTGGCGGGCAACACCGTGATCGCCAAGCCCGCTCTGCAGACGCCGCTGGTGGCCGCCAAAGTCACAGAATTGTTTCATCGGGCCGGCGTACCTGCCGAGGTACTACACCTGTTACCCGGAGAGGGCGCAAAACTGGGTGAGCGGTTGTTGCCGGATCCACGGATTGCCGGTGTTGCTTTTACCGGGTCGACCGCTACGGCCAAAACCATCCAGCAACAGCTGGCCCGTCGGCCCGGTGCCATTGTGCCGTTGATTGCAGAAACCGGCGGCCAGAATGTCATGCTGGTGGATTCCACCGCCCTACCGGAACAGGTGGTGGACGATGTGATTTATTCGGCCTTCCTCAGCGCCGGGCAACGTTGCTCGGCACTGCGAGTGCTGTTCATTCAGGACGATATCGCCGATGGCCTGCTGACCACACTTACCGGCGCACTGCAAACCCTGAAAATCGGTAATCCGACAGCACTGGCGACCGATATAGGCCCGGTGATTGACGGGCGCGCCAGGGATAGTCTGATGCGCCACATCGAGCGAATAAGTCGGGAAGGCACCTTACTGGGGAGTCTGACAGCGGAGCAAATACCCTCGCGAGGGTATTTTGTGGCACCACATCTGATCGAGATCGACTCACTGGCGCAACTGCCTGAGGAAGTGTTCGGGCCTATCCTCCATGTCATCCGCTATCGCGCCGCAGAGATTGACGGGGTGCTGGCGCAAATCAACGACAGTGGCTTTGGCCTGACACTCGGCATTCAAAGTCGCCTGAAACAGTTTGCCGATTATGTGTTCAGCCATACCCGGGTGGGCAATACCTATATCAACCGCAACATGGTGGGCGCCGTGGTGGGCAGCAATCCCTTTGGCGGCTGCGGATTATCCGGCACCGGCCCGAAAGCCGGAGGTCCCCATTACCTGATGGCCTTTGCCACCGAGAAAACCCGCACGGAAAATACCACTGCCCGGGGTGGCAATACGGCGCTGTTTTCCCTGCCGGATGATTAGCGGCGGGCAAAATTCGGTGGACGTTTTTCCCGGCGCGCCAACAAACCTTCTTTCAGATCCCCGGAGCGGTGACAGTGCGAGGTAACGGCGAGCGTCCTGGCGAGGTCAAGATTACCGTCTGCCATCTGATCGCAAAGC
>Ga0098059_1000716_pt1 | contig 18262 bp, 11 predicted proteins | sample 20_taG_FD_92580 | JGI IMG/M metagenome (GOLD analysis project Ga0098059, IMG submission 92580) | Marine viral communities from the Subarctic Pacific Ocean - 20_ETSP_OMZ_AT15318 metaG | ecosystem: Environmental > Aquatic > Marine > Oceanic | place: Subarctic Pacific Ocean | collected 2015-01-19
CCCGATTTTTCTGGTGGTCCTGCTGGGCCTGCTGCTGAAAAAAGTCGGCCTGATTCCCACTGCATTCATCCAGCCGGCCTCCGACCTGGTCTTCAAGGTGGGTCTGCCGGTGATCCTGTTTCTGAGCATCTACCGGGCAGACCTGGGAAGCGTTGCCATGGGGCTGCCCCTGCTGGTGGCGATCCCACTGACGGTGTTGATATTCGCCCTGGCCTGGCCCATTGGCCGGTTATTCAATGGCGAAAACAAAGCCGATTGCGGCATCTTCGTACAGGGTGTTTTCCGGGGTAATCTGGCGGTGATCGGGCTGGCATTTTGTGGCAATGCCTATGGGCAGACTGGTCTGGCAACCGCCGCCCTGCCCATTGCCCTGTTGACCGTACTGTACAACGTACTGGCGGTGATAGCGCTCAATCCCATTCAGACCGGTGACGGCCAGTCTCCGATGCGACGGATGCTGCGCAATACACTCACCAATCCGCTACTGATCGGAATCGCACTGGGCTTTCTGTTCAAGCTCGGCGGGCTGCCATTACCCGCCCTGCTGGAAGACACTGGCAACTACTTTGCCCAGATGACCCTGCCACTGGCACTGCTCTGTATTGGTGCCTCAATGAACCTCAGGGCACTGAAACACTCCGGTGCCAGCACACTGGCCGCAGCGCTATTGAAGCTGGTGATAACACCGCTGCTGATTGTCGGCACGGCCGCCTGGCTCGGTGTCAGTGGCATGGCACTGGGAATCCTGTTTTTGCTGACCTCAACACCCACAGCGGTGGCCAGCTTTATTCAGGTGAAATCCATGGGGGGCAACGGCGAGCTGGCCGCCAATATGGTAGTGCTGTCGACCCTGTTGGGCATGCTGACCGTCACCGGCGGTTTACTGACGCTCAAAGCACTGGCACTGGTCTAGCCCCATATCGGGCGTGGCTAAGCATCGGACCCACAGGTAGAATGCCCCTTTGTCCGAACACCCGATAACCGAGGTCCGAATATGACGACACAGGCACATCCCGCCTTTGAGTTTCTGCGCAGCGAGCGCATCGACTCCCTGAATATTGACGTGGCGGAATACCGCCACCGAAAAACCGGTGCCCAGCATATTCATATCACCGCCGACAATCCGGAAAACGTTTTTCTGGTGGCTTTGCGCACCGTGCCCGAGGACTCCACCGGGGTAGCCCACATACTGGAACACACTGTCCTTTGCGGCAGCGAAAAATACCCGGTACGCGATCCTTTTTTCATGATGATTCGCCGGTCCCTGAATACCTTTATGAACGCCCTGACCAGCTCTGACTGGACGGCCTACCCTTTTGCCAGCCAGAACCGCAAGGATTTTGACAATCTGCTGGATGTCTATCTGGACGCCGTGTTTTTTTCGCGACTGGACGAACTGGATTTCCGCCAGGAAGGCCACCGGGTGGAATTTGCCGAGCCCGGCAATACCGACTCGCCGCTGGTCTACAAGGGCGTGGTTTATAACGAGATGAAAGGGGCCATGAGCTCCGTGCCCTCGACCCTGTGGCAGACCCTCTGCGAACACCTCTACCCCACCACCACCTATCACTACAACAGCGGCGGCGATCCCGCCCAGATACCCGAACTCAGTTACACGCAATTAAAGGCTTTCTATAAAACCCACTACCATCCCACCAATGCCATTTTCATGACCTTCGGCGATATACCGGTGACGGAGCTGCAAACTGACATTGAAAACCATGCCCTGCAGCGTTTCGACCGGCTGGACACAGAAATTTCTGTCCCCGACGAACAGCGCTACGCCGAGCCGGTGACCGTGGAGAGCACCTATCCATTCAACGAGGAAGGCAGCAGCGACAATCGCACCCACATCGTGATGGGCTGGTTACTGGGCAAGGCCACCGATCTGGAAGCCACTATGGAGGCACACCTGCTGTGCAGCGTGTTGCTCGACAACAGCGCCTCCCCGCTGCTAAAGGCACTGGAGACCACCGGGCTGGGCTCGTCGCCCTCGCCACTGTGCGGACTGGATGACTCCCAGCGCGAGCTCTGCTTTGTCTGCGGCATCGAGGGCAGCGAACCGGATCGTGCCGACGCATTACAGGCGCTGGTGCTCTCGGTGCTCGAGGACGTGGTGGAGCATGGCATCCCGGAAGAGCAACTGGCGGCCTCCCTCCACCAGCTGGAGTTGCAACAGCGTGAAATCGGTGGTGGCAATTTCCCCTATGGCCTGCAACTGCTTCTGACGGCCCTCACCAGTGCCACCCATCGCGGTGATCCCATCGCATTGCTGAACCTGGATCCGGTACTGGAAAAACTCCGGCGCCGGATCCAGGACCCCGACTACATCAAGCAACTGGCCCGCCGTCTGCTACTGGACAATCCCCACCGGGTGCGTCTCACCATGAGTCCGGACCGGGAGCTGTCCGCCCGCCGTGAAAAAGAGGAAGCGGACAAACTCGCTGCCATCAAAGCCGATCTCGATGACGCAGGTAGACAGGCAGTTGTGGAGCAGGCTGAAATTCTTAACCAACGTCAGCAACAGAAGGATGACGATTCCATCCTGCCCAAAGTGGGTCTGGACGATATTCCTCAGCACATGGACTATGTGGCAGCCACCGAACGAAAAACCCGGCCGCTGACCCTGACCAGTTACGGTACAGGCACCAACGGTCTGGTCTATCAACAGATCCTGTTGCCACTGCCGGCACTTAGCGAAGCACAGCTCGACCTGCTGCCGATCTACTGCAGCAGCCTGACGGAGCTGGGGATTGGCGACCGGGATTACCTGGCGACCCAGCTCTGGCAATCAAAAGTGTGTGGCAGCATCCACGCCTATGCCACCGTTCGCGGCAAGCCGGACAACCCGCAGGATTTGTCCGGGCACCTGGTTCTGTCCAGCAAGGGACTGGCCAGACATCAAGCCGAGCTCACCGACCTGATGCAGGCGACACTGGAACAGGTTCGCTTCGATGAACTGAGCCGGATCCGCGAACTGATGGCCCAGACCCGCGCCAGTCGTGAGGCCAGCGTTACCGGCAGTGGCCACCAGCTGGCCATGGCGGCGGCCTGCAGCGGGATCAGTCCGGGGGCGGACCTGGCACATCGCTGGGGTGGCCTGGCGGGCATCCGCTACATCAAACAACTGGATAGCAGCCTGTCCGATAATACCCTGGTGGACGGGCTGGCCGCTGAACTGGCCGCTATCCACAGACAGGTGTTGAGTGCACCCCGGCAATTTCTGGTGGTGGGTGAAAATGACCGGCTGGCGGACTATCAGGCGGTCATTCAACAGCAGTTCGCACCAATCACCGGCGAGGGGTTCAATGCCTTTCAGCAACCGGAACTGCATCGACGGGTGGCGGAGCTGTGGAAAGCAAGCACCCAGGTCAATTTCTGCGCCAAAGCCTACCCCACAGTGCCCCTGTCCCACCCGGACGCTGCACCGCTGACCGTGCTGGGTGGTTTTCTGCGCAATGGTTACCTGCACCGCGCTATTCGCGAGCAGGGCGGGGCCTATGGCGGCGGGGCAAATCAGGAAAACAACCTAGCGGCCTTCCGCTTCTTCTCCTACCGCGACCCCCGTCTCGAAGACACCCTCAGTGACTTCGATCGGTCACTGCAATGGCTGCACAATGAAACCCACCAGTGGCAACAGGTTGAAGAAGCCATTCTCGGTGTGATCAGCTCGATCGACAAACCCGGCTCTCCGGCGGGCGAAGCCAAGGAAACCTTTCAGGCAGAGCTCTACGGCCGCAGCCGTGAAGTGAGGGAAACCTTCCGCAACCGGGTCAGGGAGACCACACTGGATGATCTGCGTCGGGTGGCCGCCACCTACCTGGTGGCAGAGAATGCCAGTACCGCCGTGATCACCAACCCCGATCAGGCCAGTCTGGCAGACGCCCTGCAACTGACCCCGGTAACGCTGTAATGTTTGAAGTGCGTATTCAGCCGCGATTTTCAGAAACCGACGCCCTCGGCCACATCAACAACACCGTTCTGCCGGTGTGGTTTGAAGCGGCCAGGGCCGATATTTTCCGACTGGTCCACCCCAGCCTCAACCCCGCCGACTGGCCGATGATTCTCGCGCACATTGCCGTGGATTTTGTCCATCAGATCCACCTCGGCAGCGAGGTTGTGATAACCACCGGGATCAGCAAAATCGGCAGCAAATCGTTTACGGTGGCCCACCTGGCACACCAGAAAGAGGTTCTGGTGGCAAAGGGTGAGGCCGTGCTGGTGTGGTTTGACTACGCAGCACAGTGCTCCCGGCCACTGCCGGACACTGTTCGCAAGCTGATCGCACCGCTGCTGCTGGAGCACGACGACGCACCATGACCGGCCCGGATACCCTGTTGAAAGACACCCTGTTCGCCGCCCCACAACTGGAAATCGCCGGTTTTCGTTTCGACCGGGCGGTCGCCCGTGTATTTCCCGATATGATCCGGCGCTCGGTGCCGGGCTACGAGACGATCATCGCCATGACCGGCACCCTGGCAGAGCGATACGTTCAACCCGACAGCCAATGTTACGATCTGGGTTGCTCCCTCGGGGCATCTACCCTTGCCATGCGCCACCATATCCGCCACAACGACTGCCGCATTATTGCCGTGGACAACAGCGCGGCCATGCTCGGTCAATGCCGCGAAATTCTGGCCGATGATGACGGAAAAATCCCGGTAGAACTGATCTGCAGTGATATTGAACAGATCCCCGTACACAACGCCACCATGGTGGTGCTGAATTTCACCCTGCAGTTTATTCCGGTCGATCGGCGCGCTGCGTTACTCCAGCGTATCAGTGATGGCCTGCAGCCCGGTGGCGTACTGGTGCTGTCGGAGAAGGTGGCCTTTGAGGATCTTCAGCACCAGCAACTGATGATTGAACTGCACCATCATTTCAAGCGGGCCAATGGCTACAGCGAGCTGGAAATCAGCCAGAAGCGCTCCGCACTGGAAGATGTACTGGTCCCGGAAACCCTGGCCGTGCACCGCACCCGTCTGCGGGCTGCAGGATTCAGCAGTGTCGATGTCTGGTTCCAGTGCTTCAACTTCGCTTCACTGATTGCCATAAAATAGCAACCCTTTATTAAAACCAACACTGATACGCCAAAATGATTGATTTTTCCTCCCTGCTCACCAGCCTCGCCAACGCAGAACATCCCGCCCTGCAAGCTTGGGCGGCACAGCTGCCTCCCCAGCTCGCCCAGGGTATGTCGGCAGAGCGCTGGGGCGATCTGCCCGGCTGGCAGGCGACACTGGCGCAACTGCCACCGCTTAAGCCATCCCGGATCGATTTACGGTCCGCCGTTACGGTAGGCGATGTCGCGGACTGCGACGAGCAGACGCGCCAACAGCTGCACACGACCCTGATGGGCCTTCATCCCTGGCGCAAGGGCCCCTACCAGCTGTTTGGCCTGACCATTGATACCGAGTGGCGCTCGGACTGGAAATGGGACCGGGTGTTGCCCCACCTCGACCCGCTCAAAAACCGGCTGGTGCTCGACGTGGGTTGCGGCAATGGCTACCACTGCTGGCGGATGCTCGGCGAGGGTGCACGGCAGGTAATCGGCATTGACCCATCTGCAAAATTTATCTTTCAATTCAATGTATTAAAGCATTACCTTGGCGATCTACCGGTGGATGTGCTGCCGCTGGGCATCGAGCAGTTGCCGACCGAAATGCAGTGCTTTGACAGCGTATTTTCCATGGGCGTGTTCTACCATCGCCGCTCACCGATGGACCACCTCAAAGAATTAAAAGACTGCCTGCGGCCGGGCGGCCAACTGATACTGGAAACCCTGGTTATTGAGGGCGGCCCAGGCGAGGTGCTGGTACCCGAAGGGCGTTACGCGAAAATGCGCAATGTATGGTTTCTGCCAAGTGCAGACACCCTGCTCAGCTGGTTGCGCAAATGCGGCTATCGGAACCCAAGATTGGTGGACAGCACCCGAACGTCTATTGAGGAGCAGCGTTCAACGGCATGGATGACCTACGAATCCCTGCCGGATTTTCTCGATCCGACCGATCATGACCGCACGGTCGAAGGTCATCCGGGACCGATCCGCGCAGTCTTTGTCGCGGAAAGCTAAGGCCATTTCCCGAATAGCCAACTAATCGTCCAACTCGACTATCGGCGTCGCCAGGCCAAACTCGCCGTGTATCTGCCGACACCAGCGATTGAGTCGTTCGGCGCTGAGAGCTGGCTGCTGGTCTTCGTCGATACCCAGACCGACAAACAGGGCCTGTCCGGGAACCCTGGCTTTTGAAGCGTCAAATTCGTAGCCCGCCGTGGGCCAGTGACCGACCACTCGATCTGCTGTTTTCACCACCACATCGTGCAGCATACCCATGGCATCGAGAAAAAAATCCCCGTAACCGAACTGGTCTCCCAGGCCGATAAACGCGACCGTCTTGCCGGAAAAGTCGATGGCCTCCAGGTCGTCCCAGAAGTCTTCCCAGTCCGACTGAATCTGACCGAAATCCCAGGTGGGAATACCGAGAATCAGTTTGTCATAGGGCAGAAACTCCAACTGGGTGACATCACCGATATCGTGAATATCCACCACCTCATCCCCCAGACGAGAGACAACCCGGTGGGCAATGGATTCGGTATTTCCCTCGTCACTGCCAAAGAACAAACCGATCTTCGTCACTGTAACCTCTGAACAACCGTGATAAAAAACTGCGCGGATTCTCCCAGCTCCCGGGGAATGCTGCAACCACCGGCAGGTATTTCCGAAACCGGGTCGGAGCCGGTCGGGCGCCCGCTGTTTTCAGGTACTTGCTGTTTTTTCAGTGCTGCTTATTTTTTAAGTGCTTCAAAGGCATCGGTAAAATCGTGGCCGAGGGAATCGGCCACGGCTTTGTGGGTCACGCGACCACAGTGGATATTCAGTCCATTGCGCAGATTGGCATTATTGAGCAGCGCACCCACCGGATGATCCGCCAGTTGCAGGACGAACGGCAGGGTCACATTGTTCAGGGCCTGGGTGGCCGTGCGGGCAACGCCGCCCGGCATGTTGGCGACACAGTAGTGGATCACGCCATCCACCACATAGGTGGGATCCTGATGGAAAGTGGGCCGGGAGGTGGCAAAACAACCGCCCTGATCAATCGCCACATCCACCACCACCGCGCCGGGTTTCATCCGGCCGACCATCTCACGGGTCACCAGTTGGGGAGCCGATGCCCCGGGCAAAAGTACGGCACCAATCACCAGATCGGCCTCCGGCAGGTAATTCTCAATGGCCGCTACAGTGGCATAGACACAGCGAATCGACGCCGGAAACATCCGGTCCAGTTCACGCAACCGATCTACAGAGCGGTCCATAATCGTCACATCGGCACCGATGCCCAGCGCCACACCGGCTGCATTGCTACCCACCACTCCGCCGCCGAGAATCAATACCCTCGCCGGCGCTACACCGGGGACACCGCCCAGCAATACGCCCCGGCCACCCTGCGCTTTCTCCAGATGGTGGGCACCCGCCTGCACAGCCATTCTACCGGCCACTTCAGACATCGGTGCCAGCAGCGGCAAATGCCCGCGATCATCAGTTACGGTTTCGTAAGCCATGGCAATGGCGCCGGATTTCAGCAACAGTTCAGCCTGGCGGGGATCGGCCGCCAGATGCAGGTAGGTGAACAGTAGCTGTCCGGCCTTCAGCATCCGGCACTCATCCGGCTGGGGCTCCTTGATCTTGACAATCATATCCGCTCGGGCAAACACCTCCGCCGCCGAAGGTTCAATAACCGCACCTGCGCGACGGAAATCCTCGTCGGCAAAATCGATGGCCGCACCGGCATTCTGCTCCACCAGCACCTGGTGCCCTGCGGACACCAACTCCTGCACGGAATCCGGCGTCAGGCCGACCCGGTATTCATGGTTTTTGACCTCTTTCGGCACCCCTATCTGCATCACGATCTCCGCTTATTATTCGATGGTATTCTGTTAGGGCCATCCACGAGCAACCGGCCAAACCCGACAACACAGCATGCTCTGTGGCAGTATCGGGCGCAACGGCAATACAACCCGTGTATCATCACTTTAGCCTGTTTGATTGCCCGCTTCATGCATAACATTGACAACCGGATCCCAGCCATTGCCCAGCCCATTCTGCCAATCTGTCTGCCCGACACCCCACCAGAAGGCGGGCCTCCCGGGGTTGCGAAGTCTGATCCCACTGGTGGCCAGATTATTGATACTGGGCTGGCTGGCCAGCGCCCCGGCGCTTATGGCACAGGCGCAACCCAACGTTGTTATTTCCGGCGAGGTCTCCGCCGCCGTCAGGAAAAATATTCTCCAGCACCTGGGGCTGGGCAGCGAGCACTGTCAAATCAGCAACCGGCGTCGCGCTGTACTACTCGACGGCGCTGACGAAAAAATCCGCCAGGCACTGCGGGCACTGGGTTACTACCATGCCAGCTGGAACAGCGCACTTTCCAGAAGCGACCAGTGCTGGTCAATGACAATCGAGGTAACACCCGGCGCGCCCACCACACTCGGCCGGATACAGGTCGAGATTGACGGAGATGCCCGGAACGATCCGGAATTTGCCCGATTATTGGAGATAACACTGCCGAAAACCGGCGCGCAGCTGAATCATGGCAACTACGAAACCTTCAAACAGTCCCTGCAAAAACTGGCGCAACAACGCGGTTATGCTGAAAGTCATTTTACCCAACAGCAATTACAGGTCAGCCTTGAAAGTCAGACTGCCGACATACTGCTCGGTTTCAATAGCGGCCCCCGCTATCATTTTGGGCCCGTAAATTTCGAACAGGCCATTTTTGACGATACTTTTCTGGAACAGTTTCTGCCGTTTTCTGCCACCACCCCTTTTCACGCTCCCCTGCTCAGCCGGTTTCAACAATCGCTGATCAACAGCCGTTACTTTGACCAAGTCATCGTCACACAGTTGCCTCCCGACCGGGAAACCCGACAGATTCCCGTTCAGGTAACCCTCACCCCCGGGCCCCGCTACAGCACCTCGCTGGGGGTGGGTATTGCCACGGACACCGGTCCACGAGGCAGCATCGGCTTCAGAAACAACCGGGCCAATCAACGGGGGCATCGCTATGGGGCCGATACCCAGTTATCCCGGGTCAAATCCACCGTCAGCCTGGAATACCAGATTCCCCTGCAACAACCGGATACCGAGGTTGTCACCTTCAAAACCGGCTGGGAAGAAGAAGACACTGACAGCGCCGACAGCGAAACCTGGTTCGTCGGTGCCGCCCACAGCCGCAGCCTGGACAACGGCTGGATCAGAACCATCGACCTGGTTTACCAGGTCGAATCCTATGAGGTGGGGGATGACCGGAATACGACGGAATTGGTGGTACCCGGCATCGGCTGGCAGAAAACCCGGGCAGATAATCCGGCCTACCCCTACACCGGCTGGCGCACCCGTTTCAGCCTGCGGGGTGCCGCTGAATCCCTTGGCTCAGACCTGTCTTTCCTGCAATTGCAGGGCAGTGGCAAATATATTCTACCGCTGCTCGGCGGTCGGTTATTGGGGCGGTTGGAAGGTGGCTTGAGCCTGATGAGTAATTTTGAGGAGATGCCCTCCTCGTTCCGGTTTTTTGCCGGTGGTGACAACAGTGTCCGCGGCTATGACTACGAGGAATTGGGACCGCTGAATGATGTTGGCGATGTGGTCGGCGGGCGGCATTTATTGACCGCCTCTGTGGAATACGACTACCCGGTTTACAAGAACTATGCCCTCGCCGTTTTTTACGATGTGGGCAACGCCTTTGACAACAGCAGCTTTACCCTCAAGAGAAGCTTTGGTGTCGGATTGCGCTGGCGTTCGCCACTGGGACCCATCAGACTGGACCTGGCCTTTCCCGACACCTCGGAACAGGCATTCCGGATTCACCTGTCCATGGGGCCGGATCTATGAACCGGCGCCTGATAGCCCGCAGTGTGCTGCTCTCATCAGGGGCATTGATCGCCCTGGGTGCGGCACTATTGATCGCTGCCTACCTGTTGCTCGCCACCCGTCCGGGAAGCCACTGGCTGGTGGCAAAGGCCGTTTCTTTCAGTGATACCCACATCAGCTGGAACAAAATGGATGGCACCCTGATGGAGGGGATCGCTTTTACAGGGCTGGTCATCGAGCGATCTGACCTGCAGATCACCGCCGTCTCTGCCGCGGGGCAATGGCAGCTACTCAGGCTACTGGGTGGCCAAGTCCCTATCCAGGCCCTTGAATTCGCCGATCTGCAAGTCCATCTGGAACCCGCCACCACAGATCCCCCATCAAAGTTCGTATGGCCCAGTCTGAACAGTGTCATGCCGGTAACCCTGGAACGCCTCACCATCGACCGGTTCCGCTACCGCAGCGGCCCCGATTCCCTGGCGCTGGAGAAAATCTCCGCCGCCGGCAGCATCAACCTGCTCGGTATTGAATTGCGGGAACTGATCCTCCGCCAGCCAGAACGACAGCTGGCATTGCAGGGCACCATCAGGGCAAAACCACCCTACCGGCTCAATCTCGCACTCCAGTGGCACACCGAATTCCTGCAAGACCACTTCGAGGGCAAGGCCAGACTGGGCGGCAATCTGGCCACTATGACCATTGAACACCAACTGGTGGCTCCCTTCAGCCTCTCCACCAGCGGAACCCTGGTCAGTGGCGCGGATTGGGACCGGGGAACATTGAACCCACTGAATATCTCGGTGAATCTGGTCAATGACTGGACCATTGACAACCGGACTGTCTGGCCAGACCTGCCCGCCATCAACTCGCGTGGGCAATTGAGGCTCACCGGTTCACTGGATAACTATCAATTGCAGGGCGCATTTGATCTGACCCCGCAATCCCCATCGACATTACCCACACAACAGGTTGCCGTTGACCTGCGGGGCGATCGTCAGGGCCTGCATCTTGAGCACATTGATCTGCACTCCGAAGCTGGCAAGCTCGGTATTCAGGGTGGCGTGGCCTGGCAAACAACACCCAACTGGCAACTGGCTGTGAACCTCGACGAGGTTGATCCCGGCTATTTTCTGGACCAGAAGTTGTCAGGCAAGCTAACGGGCATGCTCTCCACCACCGGCAGCTATACGGATCAGGGGCTGTCGGTAAACGCTGAAATAGACCAGTTAACAGGCTCCCTGAATGGTTACCCAGTGACACTGCGCGGTCAGCTGTCCTCCCGGCAGGGCGTGTATTCCAGCCGTGGCTTTAGCGCCCGGATCGGTGATAACCGTCTGCTGGTGGACGGGGAGTGGGACGGCAAGACCCCACTCAACTGGCAGCTCACTGCCAATAATCTGGCGGAGCTCTACCCCGGCCTCTCCGGCAAGCTGGTCTCCACGGGCCAGGTTTCCCGTCGGGGAGGGGCCCTCTCGCTACGTCACCTGCCTGTGATTCAGGGTACCGCCAGCGCCGAAAAACTGGCCTTTGACGGGCACAGCATTCGCTCGCTGGACCTCCGTCTCAACATCGACAAAGACGGCCAGCAGCATATAGACCTGGTGCTGTCGGGTTCACTGGCCGGCGACCAACAGCGGGAGACCGACCTGCAACTCAAGGCCAGTGGACGATCCGAAAAGCACCATTATCAGCTTTCCGCAACGCAGCAGGATCTGACATTGACCCTGCAGGGTAGCGGTCACTGGCAACAGGGCGAATGGCAGACCAGGATTTCGGACAGCAACATTGATGCCCCGCTGATTGGCCACTGGCAGCTGGATAACGGCGCCGAAGGCCGGATTTCAGAACACGGTGCCGAGCTTAAGGCACACTGCTGGAAACAACTCGACGGGGCTATCTGCGGCCATCTGACGTGGCACAAAAACACCGGTATCGACAGCACCGCCACCCTGCGCCACCTGCCCCTGCAATGGCTGCAACCCTGGCTACCGGGCAACAGCGCCCTTAACGGCGAAATCAACGGCGACCTCAAACTCAGGGGCTGGAGCGACACACTGACCGGACAATTGACACTCAGCACTGCGGCGGCCCGATTCACCGTTGACGACAGCGCCCAAAAACCGCGACAGGTCGCCCTGAACAATACCGACTTTGACATCCGCCTCGAGCGACAACGGCTGGAACTCACCGGAAACACCGAGTTTGCCGATACCGGCAACGCCCGGATCCAGCTCCATTGGCCACTGACAGAAGCGGATCGGGCTATCGACGGCACCCTCCACCTTGAGTTGGACAAACTGGATTGGCTGAACCCCTTTGTTACCTCTGTCGACGAGTTGCAGGGTCGCGCCAATGCGTTCATCAGGTTTGCTGGCACGGCCGACCGCCCGACGCTGTCAGGGCAACTTCAGTTGAACGGTCTATCCGCCTATGTTCCGCAGCTCGGTATTCATCTGGCCAACGGCGACCTGCAACTGAAACACCGTGACCGGACAAGCTGGCAGCTGGACGGCACAGTGGATTCCGGGGACGGCTCACTGGCGATGAACGGCCTGCTTGAAGTCAACCGGCCCGACGATTGGCGCGGTGAACTGTTTCTGACCGGCGTGGGAGTAAAGACGGTTGACCTGGAGACAATCAAGGCCAGTCTCAGCCCGACCCTGAAAATAGTGGTGACTCCGGAGCAACTGCACATCACCGGCAAGATTCAGGTCCCCGATGCCGAGATTGCGCTCAAGGACATGCCCGCCAGTGCCGTTACCGTCTCAGAAGATGCACTGATTATTGACCAGACCATACCAGTGGAAAAAAAACGCCCCCCACTCAACCTGTTAGCGGATGTCACCCTTGAGCTGGGAGACAATATCCAATTCAGCGGTTTTGGCATCCACGGACAGATCACGGGAAAACTCCGTCTCAGCGAAAAACCGACCCAACCAGTGCGGGCGGAAGGTATTCTGCAGATAGTCGATGGCATCTACCGAATCTACGGACAGGCACTGACGATTGACTCTGGCAGGCTGGTTTTTCAGGGGGCACCGGACAACCCACTGATTCATGCCCGCGCCTCCCGGACAGTGGGCGACACGCTGGTGGGTATCCAGATAGATGGGGTACCGGGCACCTTGACCAGCGACCTGTTTTCAAGCCCCACCCTACCACAGACGGAGATCCTGGCCATGCTGATCACTGGCAAATCCCTGGCGGGAACCACCCAGACAGAGGGATCGACCCTGATCAATGCCGCTGCATCGTTGGGCTTTAGCCAGAGCGGCTCACTGACCGGGCAACTGCAACGTCAACTCGGACTCGATGTGCTGTCGGTCTCCAGCGATGGAGGTATCGAAGAGAGCGCCATCACCTTTGGCAAATACCTCACGCCGAGGCTCTACGCTAGCTATATTCAGAACATTGTCTCACCCAATGCCGGTTTACTGCTCGAGTACTCGGTCTCCAAAAAATTCAGGATCCGGGCTGAATCCGGCGCAACGCAGAGCATGGATATCCTCTGGAGAATCGAGCGCCCCTGACCTGTCAAGAAGCTGGTTCCGCCATTCACCCTGTGCGACAGTATCTCCCCGGACGTTAAAAAGTGATTACCTGCCATGTCAAATCACAACCTGCTGAGTTCCACCGTCAAGGCTCTCCAGCCCCGCTCACTTAAATATCTAAGCGCGTCCCTGCAGGGGTTGATCCGGGGCAAACTGTGGCTGCAGGTACTGGTTGGCATGTTTCTCGGCATTGTCGTCGGGATTCTGATGGGCCCCAGTCTGGGCTGGGTCTCACCGGCTGATGCGGCCACCATCAGCGACTGGCTGGCACTGCCGGGCAAACTTTTTCTGGCGTTGATTCAGATGATTGTCATTCCGCTGGTGTTTGCCTCCATCATTCGGGGGCTGGCGGCCACAGAGGATCTGGAGCAGCTCAAGAAAACCGGTTTCAGGGTAGTGCTGTATTTTATCTTCACTACCGCCATCGCCATCGTGATTGGCATCACCATCGCCAATCTGATCAAACCGGGGCAATACGTCGACCAGCAGGCACTGCAGCTCGCTTCGCTGGCCGAGCCAATCCCGACGGCCGAAGCGTCCGGCAGCCCCGTACTCGATGAACTGCCACAAAAAATCGTCACGCTGCTGCCCTCTAATCCGCTCTCCGCGATGGTGGAAAGCAATATGCTGGAGGTGGTCATTTTTGCCATGATCATGGGCGTGGCACTGGTGATGATGACACCACTGCAGGCCAAGCCACTGCTTGATTTAATGGGCTCCCTCCAGGAAGTCTGCATGACCGTCGTCCGCTGGGCCATGCTGTTGGCACCGATCGCCGTGTTCGGGTTAATACTACAGCTGACCGCCAAGCTCGGCATCGATGCCCTGCTGGGCATGGCAGTCTATGTCCTGACAGTACTACTGGGACTCTTGCTGTTACTGGGTTTGTACTTGCTGATTATTCTGATCGTGGCACGGCGACACCCGCTGACCTTTCTCAACGACATCAAGGAGGTGCTGTTGCTGGCCTTTTCCACCTCCAGTTCCGCAGCCGTAATGCCGTTATCCATCAAGGTGGCTGAGGAAAAACTCGGCGTCAGACCCTCCATATCGCAGTTCGTGATCCCGCTGGGCGCCACCATCAACATGAACGGCACAGCACTCTATCAGGGTGTGGCCGCCATGTTTCTCGCGCAGGTATTCGGCATCGATATCGGACTTGGCGGCATGGTATTGATCGTGATCACTGCGGTTGGCGCCTCAATCGGTTCACCGGCGACCCCGGGGGTTGGTATTGTCATACTCGCCATGGTGCTCGACAGCGTCGGCATACCGGCTGCGGGCATCGCACTCATCATGGGGGTGGATCGGATACTCGATATGTGTCGCACAGCCATCAATGTCAGTGGCGACCTGGTGACTGCAAAACTGATGGATCAATGGGTGGGCAGCAATCTCAGCCACCATGCCGAGCGACTCAAGGAGCAGCAGCAGGAAATCGTTCGCCAACAAACCGGAGAGGACGTTCTCACCACCGAAAACAACCTGCGGCAGGACTAATCATCAATTGATAGATAGTGTGTGACATTCCCGACCTATCGGTTCCCCGGAGGGATGTCGCCCATAAAAAAACCCCGACGGATAACTGGGAGTAGTGTCGGGGTCTTGGCAACTAACGATCTGTGATATTGGGCCGGCTGGAGCCAGCCCATAGTGAGTGTCGTCCTTTACTGGGACTGGAGCTTCTTCTCCACCTTTTCTCGCAATGCCGGATCCTGATCCATTCGACTCGCCAGAGCATTGTAGTCCTGCACAGAAATACCACTGGCCTCCACGGCGGACACCATCTCATCCTGTGCCTTCATTTGCAGTTCACGGGCCTTCTCGTTGTCTTCTACGCCCTGGAGCTGTTCCGAAAACTTCTGCTGGATAACCTGCACCTCACCCATCGCCTCGGCAAAGCTGGTGACGGTGGCATCATCGGCAGGTTGTGCTGCCGCACCCTGAGGTGGCTGGTAACCCTGTGGATCCTGTGCAAATGCAGCAGCAGGTGCCAGCAACAGGGTGGACAGCAAGGTAGTTGTCGCGATTTGCTTGAAAGTCATAATGCCTCCTTAATCAGGCTTGTTGATGTTCAGTAGTCATAGAGCAACAAGCATGCCAGCTATAAAAAATACCGTTTGACGGGGCATTCAGGCAGATGGGAGCCAATATGGCAGGGTGTAAACCGTGTCAATATGGCACATGTAACATTACGACAGGGCCAATCGCGCTCAGTCACCATCCAGGTAACGATAAAGTGTACGACGGCCTATACCCAGCAACTCGGCCGTGCGTCGCTTGTTGCCCTGCATCCGTTCGAGCACATAACGCACATAACGCATTTCCATATCCTTCAGGGACAACAGTTGCTGTGTTTCCAGCAAACCGCTGAATCCAGCTCCGTCTGCCGCCTCTGCTGACCGATAACTGCGGATGCGCTCTGGCAGACCATCAATGGTGATATCTTCACCCGGAGCAAATGCAACCGCACGCTCAATGGCATTGGACAGTTCGCGGACATTGCCGGGGAAAGGGTAATTGCGTAAACATTGCAGCGCTCCCGGTGTCATCCCGGTAACCCGGGGCTCTGCCAATGCGCCAAAGCGCGCCAGAAAGTGTGCGGCAAGCAGGTCGATGTCATCCCCGCGACGAGCCAATGGCGGCACTTCGAAGGAAAACGTTTCCAACCGATAAAACAGATCCGCCCGAAACGTTCCCGATTCGATATCGGCAACGGGGTCACGATTGGTGGCTGCCACAATCCGAACATCGATCTGATGCTCCCGATTCTCGCCGACTGGCCGCATTTGGCCATCCTGAAGAATACGCAACAGCTTGGACTGCATCGGCCCCGGCATTTCGCCAATTTCATCCAGCAGCAGCGTCCCGCCCTCCGCCTCGGCAAATAGCCCCTTGCGGGCGCGCTGCGCCCCGGTAAAGGCATTGGCGGTATGACCAAACAGCTCACTTTCCAATAGCTCAGCGGGGATACCCGCGCAGTTGACTGCCAGAAACGGTCCGTCGCGTCGGTCGCTTTCTGCATGCAGCGCTCTGGCCACCAGCTCCTTGCCAACACCACTCTCGCCGGTAATCAGCACTGGTCCGTTGGCCGTTGCAACCCGGCGAATTTGTTCAAATAATTGCCTCATCGGCGCACTGCGGCCGATCAAACCATGAAAATCGCCGCTTTTCAGCATCTGTCGATAGCGGGAAATTTCACTCTGCAATGCGCGACGCTCCAGCGCGCGCTCAACACTGAGTCGCAAATGATCCAGATTGAGCGGTTTGGTGAGAAAATCGTCGGCACCGCGCTGCAGGGCATTGACCGCCTGTTCCACCGTGCCGAATGCGGTGATCACCAGAAATGCCGGAGGCACCGGCAACTGGCGGCTGTGATCGAGCAGACTCAACCCCGTCTCCCCCGGCAGACGCACATCACTGATAATCAGATCCGGCGAGTGGCTGGCCATCCAGTGCGCAGCGGCCTCGGCATCACCGGCCTCCACCACGTCAAAACCACTCTCCTCCAGCTCCTCGCGGATCAGTTCCCGCAGGCCATTGTCGTCTTCGACAACGAGAATCAATCCAGCGTCAGACATCGGCAGCATCCACCCCCTGCGGCAACAATAGACAAAAGCGGGCACCACCACTATCCGTGCTGGAAACCTCAATTATCCCGCCGTGATCCCGGACCGCCGCATGGGCTACCGCCAGACCGAGTCCGGTCCCCTCACCCACCGGTTTCGTGGTAAAGAACGGCTCAAACAAATGGGGCAGAATATCGTCACTGATACCCTGACCGTCATCCTCAAAACAGTAACGAATACCCTCCGGACAACTCTCACAGCTCACCGAAACCCGTGAGCGAGCGGCCTGAAACGCATTCCGGAGCAAATTGGTCAACGCCTGCTCCAGTCGAATCAAATCGACCGTCACAGACAGTGTCTCGACACCGGGAGACAGGCGCTGATTGACCGAGATATGTGCGGGGGCTTCAACCCGTTTAAGGGCACTAATCAGCGGCTGACTGGCAGGAACCGACCGGCAGTCCAGCGGATTGGCACGGCCAAAATCCAGTAGCTGACGGATAATTCGCTCCATTCGTGCCGACTCCCGGCGGATAGACTCCAGCGCATTGATCACCACCGGGGGCAGGCTGCTCCCCTGACGCAATGCCCGTTGCGCCTTGCCATCCACTGTACTGAGGGGGCTCCCCAACTCGTGAGCGACCCCGGCCGAAAGTTGCCCGAGAGCAGCCAGTTTCTCCGACTGGTGTAATTTTTCGGTCAGTTCTGCCTCGCGGTCTTTCTGTTCAGCCAGAGCCTCGCCGGACTGCGCAATCGCATTGAGCATCTCGTTGATGCCGCTGGCCAACAACTGCATCTCACGGGGACCATTCGCATCAAAACGGTGTTGTGGCTCACCTGAGCGAATCCGCGCCAGACCCGACTTGACGGCAGCAAGATGCCGACCCAGTGTCCAGCGATAGCCCAATAGAATAATCAGCGTCAGGATAATCGCCGAAACCACCAGCACCGAGAGACTGTGGGTGCGGAGCTGACTGAGGTAATTGTCGAAATCGCTGCCGCGACGGGTAATTTGCAACAGGCCACTGATCTGCTCACCGGCATCCACCAACGGCACAAAATAGGAAAACACTGCCTCTTTACCCACCCGGGCAAATTCACCCTGCCCTTCACCCCGATTGGCAATCCGTACCGCCTGCTCACTGCCCATGGAGGGCTCTCTGGCACCGCTGGCATAAATGGTTTTTCCCCGGCGATCATAGACATAAACACCGTACACCCGATCGATGGTAAAGGCCGATTCCAGAGCTCGCTTGATGGTCTCTTCATAGCCG
>Ga0098059_1000717_pt1 | contig 18254 bp, 30 predicted proteins | sample 20_taG_FD_92580 | JGI IMG/M metagenome (GOLD analysis project Ga0098059, IMG submission 92580) | Marine viral communities from the Subarctic Pacific Ocean - 20_ETSP_OMZ_AT15318 metaG | ecosystem: Environmental > Aquatic > Marine > Oceanic | place: Subarctic Pacific Ocean | collected 2015-01-19
AGGTGTACTTGCAGTTATTGCTATTTTTGTTGTTAATTGGGTTATGTTGACTAAATAAATGATTGGTGTGTCAAACATTAAAATACCTGTTTATGCGCTAAAAATGGCGAAAAAACGAGCCAAAATAAGCCCCGTGAGCGCAATCTTTCGACCCCTGATGAGGTTTAGTACCTCCCTAAAATAAGCAAAAACAGCTTTTAAAAAAATAAATTATATTGTAGTATGTTTTCTATGACAGAATATTTAAATGACGAAAATTATTTAGTAAATGAAAAAGGAAATTTAATTTATACAAATTTTGAACCTGGGGGACAGCGACCTGTATTCGTTCCAAAGGATTATAGAAAATATTATGCACCTTATAAGAAAAGATAAATCTTTTGAAGTCTCTGGCTTTAAAATAAATAAAAAATATCAATACAAATCTTATACTAGGAACGATGAAGAAACTGGGCGAACTTATAATATAGGTGATAGTAAAGTCCCTTCAGTCACAACTATCTTGTCGGCTACCCAGAGCCCTGAAAAAAAGAAATCTTTAGATATGTGGCGAGAAAGAGTAGGCTACCAAGAAGCTGCACGGATCACGGCCCAGGCTTCATCACGAGGTACTGAAATGCATTATGTGTTAGAGCAGTACTTAAACGGCATTGGCTATATTAATTTATCCAAAAAAGGAGCATTACCTAGAATGATGGCCCATACAATAATTAATAATCTTGACCATTTTAGTCAGGTATACGGCACGGAAGTAAGTTTATTTTATAAAGACCAGTGGGCAGGTTCTTCTGATTTAATTGGAGTACATAGTGAAAAACCAACAATAATTGATTTTAAACAAGCTAACAAACCTAAAAGAGAAGAATGGATTGAAGATTATTATTATCAAATTGCTGCATATTCTTTAGCACATAAATTAAACTTTGGTGACATTGAGCAGGGTTTAATATGTGTATGTACAAAAGATTTAAAATATCAAGAATTTAAAATGAATGTTAGTAAAATTAAAGAATACGAAGAAAAATGGATGGAAAGAGTTGAAAAATTTTATAAAAATTCTAACACTTCTTCACCTAAAGTCTGAGCACTTATTTTTAATTTTTTATTCAAGGACTTTAAAATAAATTCATCAATAGTTGATCTGGAAATTATATCTATGTAAGTAACATTGTTCTTTTGACCGATTCTGTGCGCGCGGTCTTCTGATTGTTGTCTTACTTCTAAATTATAATTATTACTAAAATAAATCACTGTGCTTGCTGCAGTTAAATTTAGACCATAACCACCTGTTGTTGGGTTTCCGACAAAAAACTTAACATTTTCATTCCCTTGAAAATTAACCACAGCGGATTGTCTTGCTTCAACAGCAACCGCCCCATAAATAGATACAACAGATTGAGGCCCAAACTTTTCCTCGAGAACTTTTATAATATTTTCAATATTATGTATATAGTTAGCCCATATAATTACTTTTCCTTCTACTTCTTCAAGAATATCAAGCAATTCTTTCATCTTAGGGTTGTGTGCAAAGTTCTCAAATAAGTCTGTTTTAACCCCTTCATCTGATACAAAATAACCACAACATACCTGGTGAAGTTTTAATATTTCTGTAAGTTTATTTGTGTAGCTGGCTTCCGAATCTTCAAAGATTGCTCTAGCATATTTTTTTAAACTATCGTAAACCCCAATTTGTTTTAAATGCATTTCTACATATCTTTTTTGATACACTTTGGCTGGTAAATCTAAACAATCTTCTTTTTTAACTCTAAAAGAAAAAGTTTTAAGCCTTTTTTCAAGGTCATCTAAGTTTGTAAAATACAAAGGTAGAGACACCTGTCTACCTGAATTACCCAGGTTTAATGTTTTCATAACACAATAACGAGCTCTAAAAGCGTAAAAATTCTTAATACCTAATAAATTTGGATCTAAAAAATAGCACTGACTATACAAATCTAGTGGTGATTTAGTGACTGGAGAGCCAGTTAAAATTCTTTTATAACGAATTACTCTACATAATTTTGTTAATTCTTTAGTTCTTTTGGCTGTCCTATTTTTTATAGTAGTGGATTCATCTATAATGACACACATAGTATCATGATATTCATCAATAATTTTTTCTATGGCTTTAGCTCCGGAGGATCTTGAAAATGCTTCTACGTTTATTAAAAAAAATGATAATTTACCTGATACTCTTAGAAATTTTTTGTCTTTCTTATGGGTGTAAATGGTTGTGTCGACCGGACAGTGTGTGCGTATTTCATTCTCCCAGTTTCGATAAACTGAATTTGGAGCCACCACTAGGACGACATTAACTTTTTCTTCTTGGTATAGATAAGCCATATTATCAATAGCAACTTTTGTCTTACCTGTGCCCATCTCCATAAAATAAGCAAACGATTTCTCTTTAGCCCCGGCTATCAAGGCTTCTCTTTGATGTTCGTAAGGTTTTGTTTTATATGAATATCCCATAATTATATCTTAATACAAAATATTTCTTGACAAGTCAAAACAAAAATAATAAAAATGAAACTTAACATAAAGGAGGTCCTTATGGACTTAGAAGCCGAATCTACCCGTATCAAGGTAGACACAGCTATAACAACTGATATAGCTGAATCGTGCAATAAGTTAATGGAGCTTCAGGAACAAATAAAAAAGTGCGAAGCTAATCTTAAGCAGCTAAGCGAAGAAGAGCGTTTGTATTCTGAACAAGAAATCCCTAACTTAATGCAACAAGCCGGTATATCTATGCTTAAATTGGCAGATGGATCATCTGTTGAGGTAAAGCCTTTTTATACCGCAAAAATCCCTGTATCTAAACAGGACGAAGCCTACGGTTGGCTGCGTACTAACGGGTATGGAGATTTAATTAAAAACAATATGACTCTTACTTTTGGAAAATCTGAAGATAATGCAGCTAAAGCGTTATACGAAGATTTGAAAAATAAAGGTCATAATGTTGTTCAAAAAGAAAAAGTAGAGCCTATGACTCTTAAAGCATTTGTACGAGAACAAATACAAGAGGGCCAGCAGTTACCTATGGATCTTTTTGGAGTCTATGTAGCAAATAAAACGTCAATTAAAAACAAGGAGTAAGAATGACGCAACAAACTATACAAAAAAAGGAAAGTAATGCGGTACAATCCGCACCTGCTCTTGAAGAATTTGCAGGTCAAGGAACGGAGAATATCACAGCGCGTGATACCAAACTTCCTATTCTAAAAATACTTTACTCTAACTCACCCGTGCTGGATGAGAGCGATGGAAAGTATAACGAAAAAGCCAAGCAAGGTGATATCTATAATGAAATCACTGGCTCTTTATATAAAGGAAGGGACGGCCTTTTGATTGTTCCTTGCTTATATGTCAACACTTTTAATGAATGGAAAGATCGTGGGGACAGTCCTGGAAGACCTATTGGAATCCATACCGATCCTTCAGTCATGCGAAATACTAGTCGTGGTGATGACGGAAAAGATAGATTACCAAATGGTAATTATATAGAGGACACAGGTAATCATTTTGTTTATATTTTAAATAAGGATTATGAACCTATTGAGAATGCTTTAATTACTATGAAGTCTACTCAAAAGAAAAAATCTAAACTTTGGAATTCTATGATTCAATCAAGAAGAATGCAGGGTAAAAATGGTTTTTTCTGTCCACCATCTTGGTCAACTGTATACAAACTTACTACAACCAAAGAATCTAATTCACAGAATTCTTGGTATGGTTGGGTTATTGAGTTTGATAAAATAATTGCTAATAAACCTAGGACTTTGGAAGTAACCAAAGACTTTTATAAAAGCGCAGTTGATTCTGAGATATTTGGTAAAGTTGATTTTGGTGCTGAGAATGCTATGAATCAAGAAAAGCCAGCTCAAGAACAAGAAAAAAACTCAGAAGTACCATTTTAAATGATACACAGCAAACTATTTGAATTGTTTGCAGGTGATACTTCTCGTTATCTCAAGTCCTCTCTTACGGGGGAGGACGACGAGAGAGGCAAGAAGGGAGCCTCTTATCTCACGGTTCACGAGCCAGTGACCAGCGACATTTGGCGCCTTCATTTAGAGGGCAAATTAAGATTAGGTCTTAAGCCAGAGGTTGATGGTAAATGTAAGTGGGGTTGTATTGATGTGGATCCTAATAATTACAAGGATTACTCAGAAAAAAAATATGTAGAAATTATTAAAAAATATAAATTACCTTTTGTTCCTGTTAAATCAAAATCAGGGGGCTTACATATATTTATATTCTTTAATGATTTTGCTGAAGTAGATAAAGTTATCTACAAACTCTCACAAATTAACGAGCAATACTTTTTAGCTCAAGAAATATTTCCATGTAATAAGGCGGTTAATATGCCTTATCATAATATGAATGCATCAATGGAATTTGCCTTTGATGACAATAATACACCAGTAATGGTTGGTAAGTTTTTAGAATTAGTTAAAGAGAAAACAGTATCTCCAGAAGATTTTTATAACTTTTCAGTTCAAGAGTATACCGCCGAGTCAGAATGGGGACATTATCCACCGTGCGTACAAAAATTAATACAAGAAGGATGGTCGGGCAATAATAGAAATAATTATTTATTTAATATCTTAGTATTGGAGATGAAGAAAAATAATAGATTAAGTACGCAGCAATTAGAAGATATAGCTCTTGCTCGTAATACACAAGTCTTTACAACACCTTTGAGTAGGCAAGAAGTATCTAACTTAGCTAAATCTGTACATAAGCAAGGTTATGAATTTCAATGTCCTCCTAAACATCCTGAGTTTTCTCCAATTTGTAATAAGGAGTTATGTAAACAAAGAAGATTGGGTATAGGGGAAGCTATTCCAGATATTATAGATATGTTTGAAAATATAAAATACATACAGGATACTAAAAATGTCTGGTATGAGTTTAAATATAAAGATCAGCATATAACAGTATCCCCAGAGGATATGAAGGATGAAAAGTCTTTTAGGGTTAAGTTATTAAAGCATAGGGTGTATTGGCTTAGTCTACCTAAACCAAGAAAAGGACCCCAACCTTTTGAATTATTGATGAAAGGTATAGTTGATAAAGCAGAGGAAAGCCAAGAGCATGCATATACGGATACTTTAGAAGAAGAAAGATACACAGTGTTAAAAGACTTTTTTGAATCACATATTGAACAAGACAAATTTGATAAACTTAAAGACGGGTATGTGGTTTTAGATAGTAAATCAAATATGTGTTATTTTAAGAAACTTACATTAGATAGATTTTTAAAGAAGAATGCAGCCAGGATGTTTAATACTACAGCCGATGCATTAAGAATGTTAAACTGTGAAAGAAAAGATTACCATGAGGGTGAGAAAAATGTTTGGTCGGTTGAGATGCCTGAGTTTGTTAACCACCAAATGATTAAAGCAAAAATTAAAGATACAGGAAGCGAGATGGATGACAAACACCATGCAACAAAATTTAGAACTCCAAAAGCATCGGACGATACACAAGAAAACGATTAAGATATTTGGTCCTCCGGGTACAGGAAAGACACATACCTTAATTGAAAGAGTGCTTAAAGGATACCTTAAAAAAGGAATTCATCCTAAAGATATGGCTTTTATATCTTTTACTAACAAAGCTGTTGATACCGCTCGAGATAGGGCTCTTGCAGCTTTTACACAATATACAGAAGATGATTTTCAAAGATTTAAAACATTACATAAATATTGTAGAAGATATTTTGAAGAAGAGGTTTTTGATCCAAAAAACTGCATGTTAGATTATGCTTTACAAGCTAAAATAATAAAAGGTTCTGACGGCAGACTTGCTGATGATAATTTTCAATATAAAGATTGGTCTTTAGGTATATACGATAAATCTAGAAATATGTTAACTGATCCTAGAATTGTTTACAAAAAAGAAAGTTATAAGAAGGACAGTTTAGATATTTTTTTAAGAAAAATAAGCACTTATGAAGCTTACAAAAAGGATTCTTTTATTGATTTTACAGACATGATAGAGAGAGCTATAGACGAAGTTGACTTTCCTCCACTTGAGGTTCTTATATTAGATGAGGCTCAGGACTTTACACCTTTACAATGGTCTGTGATTTATAAGATGGTTGATAAGGTTAAAAGAATATATTTAGCTGGCGATGATGACCAAGGTATATATAAATGGAATGGAGCGGATCCAAAATATTTTACAACTTATTTTCCAGGGCGTAGAGTTATATTAAGAAAGACAAGAAGATTTGGGGAAGCTATTCATCATTTTTCACAAATAATAAGAAGAGGTATTCTAGATAGTGTAGATAAAAGTTACGAAGCTCAGAATAAAAAAGGGTATGTTAAGCGTTATTTGAATTTTAATGAAATACCTGTAGGTGAAACACCGGGCACTTGGTACATTCTTGGTAGAGTTAACTCAACCGTTAACGAACTGAGAATGTGCGCTAAAGACGCTGGTCTTTATTATGGCGACAATAAGGGAAACAAGTCTTTTGATAATAAGCAATGGCAAGCCATTAAAACATGGACTAAGGTTTCTAAGGGTAAAAAAATAAATAAGTCCGAGGCTGAAAATATGTTTCAATATATAAGGGAGCTAAAAGATTTAACTTACAGAAGATCTTCTTTTTGGTTAAAGCTGCCTGATTATCAGGAATACGATTTTAAGGGTTTAATAGAATGGTGCGGTCTTGATTTAGATGAAACACAAAAGGATGCACATTGGTGGGATATATTAAGAAGAAATTTTAAGCCAGAGCAGGTGACTTATTTTATAAGACTACTTAAGCGATATGGTCAGAAACAATTAAACCAAGATCCTCAAATAATTATTGATACTATTCATTCTGTAAAGGGTGGTGAGGCTGATAATGTTTTAATTTATTCTAAAGCAAATTGGCCTGCTGATTTTAGGGGAAAAAGTGTAAAAGAGAAAGCAGATGAAAAAAGAGTATATTACACTGGAGTGACAAGAGCAAAAAACACTTTACATATTTTATCAACAGATTATAAGTATAATTATCCAATAGGTTTAGACTATCTGGTGTATTTACAGGAGAGCAAATGACCCCTTATTTTGAAGACCTAGAGATAACCCCTTACCACGAACCAGAACTATATAGAATAATGTGGAATCCTAAGACAGAGTGGGTAAAATATTTTAATTTTACAGCTTGTAAAGTTGATCGTAGGATCTTAACAAAAGATAAGTTTTACAAATGGTTATATAACAAACATCCTTTTAAGGCGGGTATCTTAAAAATGGAAAGTAGGAACATGTATAACTGGCATAGAGATTCAGTTAGAGGAGTATGTATAAACACATTAATTCAAACACCTAACACCTCTTTTACTTTTTTTAGAGAAACACCTGATATTAATCATTCTTTAATAGAGTTGCGTTATTACCCTGGGGCTAGGTTTTTATTAAATAATCAAAAAGACCATATGGTTTTAAATTATGATGGGGATAGATATGTGTTAACTATTGAATTTGAAGAAGATAAGAATAATTTATCTTATTTAGATTTGTTAAGAGAAATAAAGGAAGAATACTATGACTAAAAATATTTGGGATAAAGGTGGTCAATACTACAGAGAGTTTAATATACAGCCTTCTAAGTTTATTAATAAAAATAAAATTCTTTTTGCTGAGGGTAATGTAATAAAATATGTGTGTAGGCATCAAGGTAAAGGGGGTAAAGAGGATTTAGAAAAAGCTAAACATTATATAGATATGATAATAGAAAGGGATTATGGGGGCTCTTAGTGTATTGGATTTATTCTCAGGCATAGGAGGCTTTAGTGCAGGTCTTCACGCTGCGGGTAAGTTTGAAACAACCGCTTTTGTAGAAAAGGATGAATTTTGTCAAAAAGTTTTAAAAAAGAATTTTCCAGGTGTCCCTATTTTTGGAGATGTAAGAGATGAAGAAATATACCGACTCAAGACAGATGTTGTTGTGGGAGGGTTCCCATGCCAAAGTTTTTCGCAAGCAGGTGCAAGAAGAGGACGAAAAGACGATCGTTACCTCTGGCCAGAAATGTTTAGAATTATTACCGAAGTCAAGCCAAAATACGTTATTGCAGAGAATGTGCAAGGAATTGTTAACATCGAAAACGGCTTGGTTCTCCGACAGGTGCAAGACGACCTGGAAAGCGAAGGTTTCCAAGTCCAATGTTTCCTTATTCCAGCTAGTGGCGTCGGCGCGTGGCACAAAAGAAACCGATGCTTCATACTTGCTGCCCACCCCAACCGTGTCCGACACAGAAGGGGGACGATGCAAGGATGTGCAGAAGAAGAACGGGAGATTTTACAGGGAGAACAAGAAGGGAGTAAAGTGGGGAGTGAAATTAAGGGATGTGGTGGAAGAACCGAAGATGTATCCAACTCCAACAGCAAGGGATCACAAGGACACAGGCGAGAATACGAATTACGAAAAGATAAGCAAGAAAGGAAGGTTAGTGGGAAGGGTAATGTTGGCTCAAGAAGAACTTGGTGGCAAACTCAATCCTCAATTTGTAGAATTCCTGATGGGGTTCGACACGGACTGGACAAAGATAGAGTGAATAGACTAAAATCACTAGGAAATGCAGTAGTCCCTCAAATAATTTATCAACTGGGTAAAGCCATAACGAAAGTAGAATATGACAAGTTTACAACTTAACTTTAATTTTAAAAAACACATATGGTCAGCACCTAATGACTATAAGGATCTTTCTGAAGCAACGGAAATAGCTATTGACCTTGAAACTAGAGATGAAGGTATCAACGAAGGTTTAGGAGCTGGATGGGCTTTGAAAAAAGGGGAAATAATAGGATTTGCAGTAGCTACTGAAGGTTGGCAAGGTTATTTTCCTTTTGGTCATTTTGGTGGTGGTAATTTAATAAAAGAGCAGGTTCTTAAATATATGAATGATGTTTGTGCACTGCCTTGTACTAAGATATTTCACAATGCTCAATATGATGTGGGGTGGTTGCAGGCCTATGGTATCGAGGTAAAAGGAGATATTATAGATACAATGATAGCAGGAGCGTTGATTGATGAGAATAGATATACTTATAAACTAAACGCGCTGGCTAAAGATTATTTAGGTGAGTTAAAAGCAGAAACGGATCTAAGAGAAGCAGCTAAGGCTCACGGAGTAGATCCAAAACAAGAAATGTGGATGTTGCCAGCTGAGCATGTGGGATATTATGCGGAACAAGATGCACGGCTCACGTACCTATTATGGCAGCGCTTTAAGCACGAAATACATAAACAGAATCTTGAAACGATTTGGAATTTGGAAAAAGATTTATTGCCTATATTAATTAAGATGCGACAAAGAGGTATCAGGGTTAATAGAGAAAAAGCAGAAGAGTTAAAAAAAGATTTTATAATAAGGGAAAAAATTATTTTAAAAAATATGTCCAAACTTGTTGGTAAGGATATAGATATTTGGAATGCGAGACAAATTGGTTTTGCTTTTGATAAATTGGGTATTGAGTATCCGAAGACACCTAAATCAGGAGAGCCTAGTTTTACACAAAACTGGTTAACTAATAATCCCAACGAGATATCAAAGTTAATTGTCCAGGCCAGGGAAATAAATAAATTTCATAATACTTTTTTAAATTCTATTATGAAGTATGAGCATAAAGGTAGGATACATGGTGAAATAAACCAATTAAGATCCGACTCTGGTGGAACAGTTAGTGGAAGGTTGTCTATGTCAAATCCTAATTTACAACAGCTCCCGGCTAGAAATAAAGAATTTGGTCCATTGATAAGAGGTTTATTCTTACCAGAAGAAGGTTGTAAATGGGGTAGTTTTGACTACTCACAACAAGAACCAAGATTAGTAGTTCATTATGCTGCTAGTATTGGTGATGGTTATGAAGGCTCTCATGAGCTTGTAGAGGCATATAAAAACGAAGACGCTGATTTTCACCAAACTGTTGCCGATCTTGTCGGCATTGACAGGAAACAAGCTAAAACCATAGGGCTTGGTTTGATGTATGGTATGGGTAAAAATAAACTAGCTAATATGTTAGGTGTTTCTTTTGATGAAGCTCAAAATTTAATTAACAAATATAATAATAAAGCCCCTTTTGTTAAATTATTATCTGATAGATGTATGCAAAAAGCTAATGGCGAAGGTGTTATTAGAACTAAGTTAGGAAGAAAGTGTCGTTTTGAAATGTGGGAAACTAAAGATTTTGGTATACACACACCGGAAACTTTTGAAAACGCTTCTGCTAAATACGGCGCTGGCAATATTAAAAGAGCTTTTACATATAAAGCTCTTAATAGATTAATTCAGGGATCCGCCGCAGATCAAACGAAGCGAGCAGTTGTAGCTTGCTCTCAAAAAGGACATATTCCTATTCTTCAAATACATGATGAGTTATGCTTTAATATAAATTGTGAAAAAGATTCAGAAGAAATAAAGAGCGAGATGGAAAGCTGCGTGGAACTACTAGTTCCAAGTGTTGTCGACCAGGCTTTAGGTAAAGACTTCGGGGAAGCTACCTAAGCTTTTGCTTCTATTAACTTTTGAGTAACTTGTTTTATTTGTGAAGTTATCGGAACCATCTCGGGAGTGTAAGATCCATTTTCGATAAACTTCTTGTTCCAAAGTTGCTCTAAAGCTATTTTCTCTTCAAGTAAATGCATTGTTTTTACTCCTTACAATATAATTATATTATTCTTGTATATATTGTCAATAATGCTTGACATACATAGGATATTTATATAATAATACAATAATAAGGGCTGCCTAACCTTCCTTTGTCACAGAAACCCCTGGTAGCCCTTTAACAAGGAGAAATGAAAGATGAATAATAAATATTATATATTAAATAAATTAATGGAAAAGTTCCGTTCTTATGACAATGCTATATTAGCAGGTCAATGGAGCGAAGAAGATACGGGATTTAAAAACCTTTGTATTGCAATAGACCAAGTTTGTAAAATCTTAGAAATTACAAAGGGTGAGCTGGCTGAAATATATATGGAGCAAAATTTTCACGAGCCTGTGGATTTAAGTAATGTTTCTAAAGATGTTGCAAAAAACTATAAATCAAACCGGTTGTAGTATGAATTTTAGATGTAGATCACAGTATTTAAGAAAAATATCCGAAGAATTAGATACTATTCTGTACAACATTCCTAAAAAGGATTACTATGGTTATGACGACCGTAGTGGGCACGAGGCTAAAATAAAAGAACTTGGTTTTGATACTTATTTTGCTCAAAAAATGGTTGGTGACGAGATAAAATCTAGAAAAGAATTAGAGGAAACATTTAATGACCGATAAAGATAAAATCTTTAGACTTGAGACACCAGGTGTCATCAGTTTTTCCGGTGGTAGAACATCGGGGTATATGCTTCGTAGGATTTTAGATGCTTACGATAATAAACTTCCTGATGACTTACCTGTTGTTTTTGCCAATACAGGCAGAGAGATGCCTCAGACTTTAGATTTTGTACAAGCTTGTTCGGATAATTGGAATGTACCTATAATATGGATTGAATGGGACGAAAGAAAAGAACATAAGATTGATGTTGTTAATCACAACTCCGCAGCTAGGGACGGGGAGCCCTACGAAAGATTAATTGATAGTAAAAGATTTTTACCAAACCCAGTAACACGATACTGCACAAGTTATTTAAAGATAAAAGCGATGCGTGCGTATTGTATGTTTTATAAAGGGTTTGAGTATTGGAATAATTATGTAGGTCTAAGATACGACGAACCACATCGAGTGGCTAGGATACATAATAGACAGAAGAAAGAGCGATGGGATACAGAAGCTCCTTTATACGACGCACGGCTCACGGTTCAAGACGTATTTAAGTACTGGACGAATAACACTTTTGACTTAGAATTACCAAACATTGGTGGTAAAACGCCCCAGGGTAATTGTGATCTGTGTTTCTTAAAAGGTGCTAACACCATAAAAAACATAATGAAATCTGATCCAAAATTAGCGGACTGGTGGATTAAACAAGAATCAAAGAAAATGGGAACAGGTAACGACAGAGCTGCTTATTTTAGAAAAGATAGGCCTAGCTACAAAAAATTATTAGAAAACACTCAAAACCAACTCGAGCTCTTTGAGTTCGATCAAGCAACCGATACTTGCTTTTGCCACGATTAGAAAGGATAACTATGGATAAGATTAAATGGAAAAGTGTCGCAGTTCGAACAGAGAACTATAATTTATTAAGAGGGTTATGTAAAAGAAAATTTAGAACTCCAGGTTCTTTTGTAGAAAAATTGCTACACGAGTATATAGAATTTCAAGCTAAAAAAGAAAAGACATCTGCGGAGAAGTATAGACAAAAACTTCTTAACGGGGAAGTTTAAATGAGTTTTAAAACAAAACTGAATTTACCTGAAAAAGAAAAACATTCTGATCCTAGATGGGCAGAATTTCTTGTTTATAAAGAAGGGGACGTTAGTCGCTATTCTAATGAACCAAGACAATACGCCACAGGATACAGGGACGATTCTTTAGCGCACGATGATTATAATAAAGGAATACATGTGTCTATTCCACAATATATGGGAATAGTTCAAGGTACAGAATTTGAATATGGTGGCTATAAGATGAAAGCTGAACATGTACAGCGATGTCAACATTGGGAAGATAATATGTATGTTTTTTGTAAGGCTGTTTAAATGAAAGAGTTAATTTTTGCTTTATATTTAGTTTTTCCTTCGCCAGCTGGCGAAGTTGAAGAATTTGTAGCAGAGCTACCTAACTGTGAAAACGCTGAAAAGATAGCTAATGAGAAATTTAAGAAAAGAAATTTAGATAAAACAAAGATAGGTCCTACTGGATATATATGTATTGGTTGGAAACACCATTTAGCTCGTCAAGAGTTTAAGAGAAATATAAATACTCCTGACCCAGTTCCTAAGCCTCAGATTAAAGCACCTTGTGTTATACCAAGAGATATATAATGTTTGAGTTTCTTATTTTAACTGTATGGTTTGAGGTTAATGGGGAGTTGCATATGAAGCACTATCCAAACGATTTTTCACTAGACTGCGGTAAATATGCACAAGAGCTGATTGAAAAATATGAGAAAAAACACCCTTCTCGTAAAATTAAAGCTATAAAATGTAATAATGCGATAGACTGGGTGAAAAAATATCAACTTGATGATTGGGAGTAAAGATGGAAACTTTAATAGTAGGAATATTTATAAATATATATACTTGGAATAATGCCGATTTTTTTGTACAGAAAAAAAATAATGAAAGACAGATGACTTGTCAGTGGGTTGATGAGGGCTGGCAGAAAACAGACCCTAAGAACCCATCTTTAAATGTATTTGGTTATGTTAAATATAAACAACGCTGCACGACAAAGGAGAAAGATTAATGCTTATGTATACACACAACGCTACTAAACAATATAATATCTGCGCAGAATGTAAAGGAAACGGTTATGTTAAAATAGATACACCTTTACCAAGAAGCGTTGACAATACGGTTGTTTGTTCCGTGTGCCAAGGTTCGGGACACGTTGGGGATATAAGATAATACCTTGTTCCTTTAATGGCTAATAAATATACACGAATACCTAACGAAAAACTGTTCGTTAAAGACTCAAAATATAAGAATTATAGCCATCTTAAAAAAAGAATCATTAAAGAAAATCTTTTACTTTATAGCTGCCGAGTATGTGGGTTGCCTGATTCGTGGAAAGAAAAAAAATTATCACTTGTACTTGACCATATAAATGGTGTAAAAACAGATAATAGGCTCTCGAATCTCAGATTTGTATGTCCGAATTGCGATAGTCAGCTACCAACGTACAAGAGCAAAAATATCAAGTACCAAGAATCACGGGCCAGGGGCCAGGGTAAACCTTAATTTAGAAAGGATATTATGACAGTAAAGATATCAGAACAAATGTTTGAGCAGTTTGAGATTCTTGCTGCCAAATTGACTCATGAGGAATATAAACAAATTACTAATACAATGTATAGCTTATATATGGGGGATACTTGCGGTTATGATGATATTGATGTACTTGGTATGTTAAGAGACATTAAAGGCGCCCAAAAAACTCTTAAAAAGAAGCAAAGAGAGCGTTTTAAAGTGATTAAGGGTAGTAAATTTAAAAAAGATTAATTACTATAAATGATGGCCTTAAAAAAAGACTTTAATTGGAAAACCGCTTTTGGCGTTAATGAAGATGAAGAACTAGATGTAAGTATTAGACATCCTTCAAAAATGGATGGTGTGGAAAGAATGTTATTTATAGAAGGTATTCATACCGAGTACCTTGTTTTTTTAAAACACGCTAGAGACACTAAAGACGAAGCTTTAAAAAGCATGGCAAAACGCTACAAGGGTGTGTTCCAAGAGCTTGTACAAAAATACGGGCATTAATATGGGATCTTCGCCGTTTTTATTTAGAGTAATGGGTATGAAGTTTACTAGGATCTTTTCTAGTAGTGAAAATCTGGAACCTGAACAAAGATTGTGGCGCGCCGTTGTTTTAAACGCACTTGAAGATTGTATGAATACGGGCAGTGATCGGAAAACCAGCTTACAAAAAATAAGGGCACATAACTGGGTTTTAGATAAAGGTGAGGATTTTGAAACAGTTTGTTATTGGGCTTCTGTTGAACCTGACGACATAAACGAAACATATAGAGGGGCTTTGTTTAAAAAAAATATTAGATTTACATCTAGGCAGGTTATGTGGTTTTCTTACGATAAGCTTTATCAAAAAATGCTTGCCAGCGAACAGCCTACAGAAAAGAAAAAATTTAGAAAACAAGTAGACTTAATGCGCGCTAAAATAAATACGACACCTATTGATTTTGTGAGTACAATTTTTGTTTCAGCTTTTGTATAGTTTCCATAGTTCTTAAATTTCTTATATGTGTCAATATCATTGCTCCACTAAGAATAAACATTGAGTGAAATTCACCTAAAATAGACCAAGATACCCAAAAGATTTGACAAAACAAACCAATTAAGGGTGCGTACCAGGCTTTGTTGCCATAAACATATATACTAACAACTGCTCCAAGAGCGCATACCAATTCCAAAATTTTAATGAGTTCCATTTAAAGAAGGTGGCATATTATAAAAGGGAATACAAGATATGGTGTAAAAATGTCTAAATATCAACCTAAATATACCACCTGTAGTAGTATATAACAAAATGTGTTTTTAAAGGCAAGTGTTAAATAATATTTTCCCAAAACCTATAATGCACTTCCTTACAACTTTTTTTTTAAAAAAGTTAGCAGAATAAGCAAATATTTTAGGAAAATGGAAAAAATAGGAGAAAACTAGGTATTACAGCAAAAAAGTTTTAGGAAAAAACTAGGAATTTTTCCCAAAAACTAGGAATATACCTTAGTTCTTATGGACCGGGAGCTGCAATTTTTTTATATTGTTTTTTTTTCTAAGTAAATGCTATATACTGTTTTTATGAAAAAAAAGAATAAAAAGAAGATGGGTTTTACTTACGGTGGTTATTGTCCTAATTTGTATTCAGATTCAGATCCAACTTGGCAATTAACTCCAACCTGGAGAGGTAACTCTACATCTGTAAGTTATACTTACGATAAAGATAAAGAATGTTACAATAAAGACGATGCCTCAGAAGAGTAAACAATTACGAACTGTAAAAGATTTAACAGATAAACAAAAAGCTTTTGTTCAAGCTTTAGTTAAAGACTGGGGCAAGATATCAAAAGTAGACGCTTTAATTAAAGCTGGCTATAAATCCGATAATAAAAATGCAGCTATGGTGTTAGCTAGTAGGTTAACAAATCCCGAATTGAATCCTCATGTATGCAGGTATTTGGAAATGGAACTTCAAGTAGAAAAAGAAAAATATGAAAAGGACAAGTTAAGAAGATATAAAACATTTGAACGCTTAAGAGATGGGGCGGAAGCAAAAGGGCAATACACAGGTGCTATAAATGCAGAATTTAGGTCGGGTCAATTAGCAGGACAATTTGTTGATAAAAAAGAAATTACACACAACACCTTAGAAGGAATGAATAGAGACCAACTAGAAAAAAGGCTTGAGGAATTAGAAAATAAGATTGGTGAGAATATAAATATAATTGATGTAACTCCAGGAAAAAAATGACAAAAGAGTCTTTAATTTGGAAACGACTTAACTTGATTCAGAAGAAACAAAAAGATTGGCATCTTGTTAGAATCGAAAGTAATACAATCAACGGAATACCTGATGTTAACGCTTGTATAAATGGTTTAGAATTTTGGATAGAATTGAAGGCAAATGATGCTAAGAATTATGGACTTTCTAAGTATCAGATTAACTGGCACTTGAAAAGACATAAATGTGGTGGTCATAGCTTTATCTTGAATAGGTCCCTGAAGCATGAAGCCTTTGAACTTCTCGAGATCCGTGAGCCGGGGTTCCCGTTTCCCGTTTCCCGTTTCCTTGATACTGAATCTGGTTTAATTAAGCTAATCCAGGAGGCCAGGGCGCGCGCTGCTCTGGAGTTCGGTTCCCGTTTCCCGTTTCAAGTCCTTGATTCAAAGGACTTACGTATTTAGTCTGTCCCCCCGCGGGGCGCAGCTTCGTGAGTTCCCGTTTCCCGTTTGAAAGGTGCAGTTTTCTGGGGTTTTTTAGTCCTATGCTGCCCGGCCAGGCGCGCGACGCCGGGTATGTCAAGTCATTTCCCGTTCAAAAGCCCAGTTTTCTGGGCTTTTTCTAATCCTAAAGTTTACCCAGCGCGCGCTGCTTCCAGTACATTACCTGTGTATCTCCCAAACTTTGAACCGAAGTCCAGGAAACACGGGGGTTTTGGTCCCTTGATTAAAAACAGGTTGACAGCGTTGATTGATCCAGGTATAAACGCAGGATGGTGTATTTTATTTCAATTATACTTATTATATCCCTGCTTTTTCCACGCTTATTCCAACTTTCAGCGGTGATCTTTGCGTGCTGGATCATTTCCTTGTTTTAAGTAGCGCTGTCAACCTATTCCCGTTCCCGTTCCCGTTTTTGTTTTTGTTTTTTTTTTAGATTTAGTAGTTAGAAGCTGCACGGCGCGCACCGGGTTTTTTTTCGTGAAAAAAGAAGTTCTCGAACAATTTTTCCAAGTCTTATTATACAAGGGGTTTAAAAAGTTTTGTTCTATGGCTCTTAAAATCGGTCGTTTTTTTAAAAAAAATAAAAAAAGGGTTTGTTTTGGGTAAAAAAATTTATATAATATAAGGGTGTAAAAATGTCAACCGTAACAAAGGAGTTAAAAATGGGATTTGATATTTACGGCATTGAGCCAAAACTAAAAAGCCAAGAACCAAGAGCTATTGATTGGGAAACGGCAACCGATAAAGAAAAAGATGCTTTTTGCAAAGCAACCACTAAATTTGAAAAAGAAAACAAAGGTGTTTATTTTCGTAATAATGTGTGGTGGTGGCGACCACTTGCATATCTTGTTTCATCTGAATGTAAATTTTTAACAGAAGACCAAGAAAGAGCACTTCATTATAATGATGGTTTCACTTATGGAAAAGAAACTGCTCTAAAAATTGCGAGAACTTTGGAAAAGCTTTGTTCTAATGGGAAAATTGATTCCATTGAAGAAGAGCACAACCAAATGCAAAAAGAGGCAGAGAAGAACAACAAAGAAGTCCAAAAGGAGTTGGACAAACTTAAAGCAAATGTTGAGGAGTTAAGACCAACCGAAAATCTTGCTCCGGTGGATTATCCTTTTCCATATAATAAACACTATGATGAGATATGTAAAAAAAAGGATAGGGCAGAGGGGTATCCTTTTTGCAAACAAAATGTGAAAGATTTTGTTGTATTCTTGAAAGAGTGTGGAGGGTTTAGAGTATGTTAGCCAAAGAAAAAGATAACACTTATAATGGGTGGACAAATTATGCCACTTGGCGTATTAAACTTGAGTTGATAGACAATTACGAATCATTGGAGCATTTAGCTCCAATGTTTGAGCCTAACCATCTCAAAGAATATTGCGAAGAAATAATTGCCGGTGAGCTTAACTATAAAGAGGGCACTTTTGTTGAGGCATATGCTCTTGTTTTTCTTCTTGATGTAAATTGGCACGAGATTTCCAAACATTTGCAAACGGATTATATTGCACAAGATATGGCACTAGATTAGGTGAAATAAAATGAATTGGAAATATATTGTCTGGGTAGGTGGTGTTGATGACTACTATAAAAAATATTCAGATGCAAAAAAAGATTATGATAAATGGATTAGCCAAGGATATGACCAAGTAAAATTA
>Ga0098059_1000718_pt1 | contig 18234 bp, 7 predicted proteins | sample 20_taG_FD_92580 | JGI IMG/M metagenome (GOLD analysis project Ga0098059, IMG submission 92580) | Marine viral communities from the Subarctic Pacific Ocean - 20_ETSP_OMZ_AT15318 metaG | ecosystem: Environmental > Aquatic > Marine > Oceanic | place: Subarctic Pacific Ocean | collected 2015-01-19
AACAAACTCGTTAATTACTAAATCGGTACCTACCCATCCTGTTACAAGATCGGCTACCATTATAAGACACATTATTGCAAAAGCTATAAAGCCTACAACTGCCTTTTCATTCCAATTATTATTATCTTTAAATATTTCCATATTATGATACTTTTATTGTTCCTCTATCATTCCATAGTAGCCCGGCAGTTCTTGGCTCTGATGTAGGTAAAGCTGATGCATCTATCTCTTGAGCTATTTCATTACTCGCTATATATCTACGTAGCTCATCTATGTCGTTCTGCATTAACTGCATTTGATATATAAGAGCAGCTTCTCCTTCAAACGCAGCTAAATCTATATGCTTACTATTAGTATAACTGGTACTCATGGCTGTTAGATCCCTACCAGTTTTATTGTGTATTGTGCCCGCTTCTTTACCTCCTAGTGCCATACTTATATTGTTGCTATTGTTACTGTTGCTCCGTATATTATTGTTGTCCCAGAACCAGGTGTTACTTTTACAACTAAATCTTGAGTTGCACTGGCTGGTATATTGGTTATCGCCTTATCTTCATTCAAATCTGCTGTTGTTGGTGTAACAGCATTGTCAGCACCTGTTTGATAATTGTACGAAAAGCTCTTCACTGCACTAGCAGTACTAGCGCTAGCATGCACCTGTACATGTGTTACTTTATACCCACTAGGTATTTTTTGCCATGCATACATTTCGTCTGTAGTACCAAAACATGAAACACCTAATATATTAGATGTATCATCTTCTACCATCAAAGGTCTTCCAGTATCGTCATTAATTACGAATTGATCTGGTAATATTTTTATAGTTGTAGAATTAAATGGATCAGCACCTGTTACTAAACCGTCTAATTTAGTACCATCTGTTGCAATATCTCTACCATCTACTGTACCAGCTAAAGTAAGATTACCAGACACATGAGTAGTAGAAGACGCTCCATATGCTAGGGTAACATTAGTAGTGTTAACTGCACCTCCGTCTTCTAGTACTACCCCATCAATAGCGGTTCCATTATGTGTTGCTACTCTAATCCTCATTTTACCTCCTTCAGTTCCAGAAGCGGGATCTACAATTTGCACTTGTATTTCCCCATAAGTTTGAGTATTATCGTCTGCATCCTCACCTTGCCATATAAGTGACCCAATATAATCATCCGCTGCAGGGCTAGCAGAATTATGTGTAATAAATAATTTAGGCCCAATAGCTCCTGCAGAATTAGATTTTAAAATAAGTTGAGGGACAGTACCTAAGCCAGATGTAGCAGTTAATATACTTGTAGTAGAATCAAAAGTTAAATTAGCTTCAGAGGATACAGTACCATCACCATCATCAGTAAGTAATTGATTAGCCGCACCGTCTACACCTGCAGTGTGTAAATCTGTTACATCGCTTACTACTAAATCTATAGTACCATCACTATCTTCATATGTAGCTGCAATACCTGTTTCAGTATTACCTGTAAACATAGCTCCAACAATATCTTGCAAAGCTTCTGTTGTGTAATCGGTAGATACTCCGGCATCATCTCTAACATATGATACAGCTAATATATATGTGGTACTTCTAAGTGTTATTTTAAGAATTTTTTCAGTGGCATGACCCCCTAATAATCCATCTGTTGGAAAATCTGTAGCCCTATATATTTTAGTCTCTCCGCTTCCCACTTTACCTCTATATATAGGTACTATATTGTTAGTAAAAGATCCAGATGTATCTGTATAATATATTTCATATGCCGTAGCATATCCTGATAAACCTGTTACAGCCAGAAATTTCATCTCATTCAAAGCTACGCTAGTAGAGGTTAATGTTTCTGTTAAATTACCAGAATGTAGTTTTGTATGTCCTGAAACTATAGCCACTGTTTATATTATTCTATAATTTTATCTATACCTAATATTTGCTCACCTGTTATATCTTCAGGTAAAATATTTTCTTTTATAGGAAATAATTCTAATTTTATTTCTTCGTTTAAAGTAAGTTGAATATCAGCTATTTGTTGTTTTCTAGATTCAATCAACTCTTTATGTTCTTCTTCTAAAGATTTTATTTTTATAGAATCGTCCCCTTCGTTAGCTACAATTTCTTGTATCTGTATAGCAAGTTTTTTAAACTCTGCACTAGGTTGACTAGCATCTTCTAATTCTTTTAAAGAAGATTGAATAGTTTTTATATTTTTACTTACTACCAACCCAAACTCTTTTCCTTTTAATTCTTGTACTTTGTAGAGACCATTTGCTAATTCAACAAATTCTCCTTTTTTTGCATTAATTTCCATTATTGTCTTGATTTATTGTTTTTAATAAAGGCTTCACTAGCTCTATAATTTTTTATTTTGGCAAAGTGTGAATCCCCATGTTTGTAAGCAAATATAAGGAATTTATCTAAATAATTTGAACCACCTTCTTCGTACATTTCTATATCTACTGATCCGTACTCAGAATAACTTTGACAATTATAAACCTCCTCTAATCCTACTTTAGATACTACATATTCAACTAACATTAATTTCCATAGTATTTCTTCATCAGTTGGCATCAACATTCCTGTACGTAATTTTGTAAGGACTTGTTTACCGTGATCTATAATAGTATCATTTAAAGCATCTAAAATTTGATGAATATCTTCTGGAACACATTCATTGTGATACACACACATTCCATCATCTGTAGCAATTAAAGGTTCAGGAGTTACCTTTTTTACACTTCTTGCAGAAGAGCTACCTCTTTGTGATATTACAGATTCATTAGTAACTTGTCTAAATACAATTGCATTTGTATCAGTACAATCTACTTCAACTTCTTCTGAGCAGAATCCTTCTAAAGCTGGGAAACTTTCAAGAGTTTCTGGGCTTAATTCATTTATACAATTTCCATCACAATCTCTATATTGACCTGCATAAACACATGACCCATCATCATAATTAGCTTCGGAATTATAGTTACATGCTGGAGTTACTCCATCGGTACATCCTGAAATGTATATACATGATCCATCATCCTGAGTAGCTTCAGGATCATAATTTGATGAATTAGGATCTGTACAACCCTCATACAAACAACTACCATCTTCTTCCTCAGCAGAAGCGTCATAATTAATTGCATTTTCATCCATACACCCAACGCCGTCATGACTTAAAGTAAGCATAACTTCGTATATACATGTTGCATAGTTTGTAGTAAAAGCAGGTGTATCCGCTCCACCTTCATTAATTACTAATTTATATGTTCCTACTTTTAAATTGCTGCTAGCAGAAGCAGTAAATGCTCCAGAATAAGTTAAAGTCCAAGTTATGTTATCCTCTTCTAATTTATACCAAGATAGATTTGTTGCTCCAAATGATCCTGCTGATGCTAACCATGGCTCAAATATATTAAGTATATTACTATCTACTGATATTTGACCATCTGCAGAAATTGCAGTAGTAGGTTTTGTATAAGTAAATGTAAGCTGATCTACAGTTTCTGCATTTGATGGACAATAAGTACATGAACCGTCAGATATTACTGCAGCTGCAGTATAGTTAGTAGCACTTACATCAGTACATCCTGTTGTATAAAGACAAGAACCATCATTAGTGTTAGCAGATGGATCGTAATTTGTTGCTGCTGTTCCTGGATATACAGATGTAAATCCATTACAATTATCACCAGTACAATGTCCATTATCTATACATCCAGTGTTAATTAGAATACATGATCCATCTTCAGTATTGGCGTCTTGGTCATAATTTACATTTCCTACAACTGTACATCCATCTATAACTGGAATACAATTTCCATCATCTATATTAGCAGAAGGGTTATAATTAAATGCTCCAGTATTTTGCAAATAATTATTTGCATATCCTAGAGCTTCATCAGTTAATTCAACACTTCCTGAATCTGTAACAGTTACTAGCCCTGTATCAGAAGTATAATTATAAATATTACCAGAAGGTCCAGTATATGCGTATGTACCAGAATAAATTACACCTGCACCGTTTAAATTAAGATTTCCATTATCTGTACATCCATTTACTACAGCTACACATGAACCATCATCAACTGTAGCAGTCTCATCATAGTTAAACGCTGTTGGGTCCATACACCCTTCTACCTTATCAACACAAGATCCATCATCGATATTTGCATTAGCATTGTAATTTATTGCACTTACATTAGTACAGCCATAAATATTTGCTTCACAGCTACCGTCATCTACATTTGCATCAAAATTATAATTAAATGCATTTGGATTCATACACCCATAAATAGCTACAGTTTCACATGTACCATTATCAACATTTGCATTTTCGTTATATTCTAAATATGCAGGATCCATACAACCATTAACAATTAAAGTAATACACGAACCGTCATCAGTGTTAGCCCACTCCTCATATTCCATATATAATGGATCCGTACAACCAACTGCTATAAGAGTCACACAAGAGTTATCATCTACATTAGCAAGTGGATTATATTCCAGATATAAAGGTTGCGTACACCCTTCAACAATTAAAGTTTCACATGAACCATCATCAGTATTTGCGGCCGCATCATACTCTAAATATGCAGGATTTGTACATCCAGGAATTAGTGAAGTAGAACATGAGCCATCATCCACATTTGCAAGTGAATCATATTCTGTATAATTTGAATCTGTACATCCATATGCTATTCTATTAAGACATAAACTATTATCTGGAGAGTTTACAGCAGGATCTAATGGAATAATAGTATATACTGTGTAACCATCAGCATTTACAGTACTCATATTTGTTTCAAAATCAAAAGCTTCAATATATGTTTCATCAGTACATCCTACAACTTCTTGTAAACAAGTAGCAGCTTCTCCCCAACATGGTAAATAATGATCTAATGGCCACATAACAAATGGTGCAGGATACGTATTAGAATTTTCCGGCATTAAAGTTCCAGAACTATTATAATATTGACCATTTACACAACTTGAACTTATAATAGCATTATACCCAGTGAAATTTTGATCAGTAAGTAACGATTGTAAATGAGTATCAAACTCTTCAGTACAATGTTGATCATTATCAATTAAACTTGAAGGTATAGGAGTAAGATTACCGAAATTATTAGCACCTGCACATTGATTTAAATTACCTCCATCTGGACATCCAAATAAAGCTGAAGTCAAACATAAAGATGGGTCATGGAAAGTAGCAGCAGAATTAAAGTTTGCAAATGCTGTATCCATACATCCCCACACAGTTTTACAGAATTGTGTTGGAGCTATATATAATTCTTGAACCTCATCACAACCATATGCTGATAAATTATTATTAGCTATAATATTATTAATTTCTGTATCAGTAGCTCCTTCTAATACTGTTCCAGCTATATTTGCACCTAGATCGACAGCTTTGTTAAATGAGTAATTAAATCTTAATCTACCATTTTCTGAAGCTGTACCACTAAATGCTGTTTCACTTCCAGTTGTATAACCATTATTTAATTTACCCATATGCCCACCTAGATTCAGGTTATAGATATTAGTAGATTCATCCCATGCTAAAGTATTATCAGTACGAGCATATTGCTCATTAAATGTATTTAAATCAACATAGTTATCTCCTGATATATCGGCATATGTTAAGCTTACTTTTGTATCTAAAACATTACCCGCTGCATCTAAAGTTTCAATGCTAATACTTGTAACAATGCTAAAGAACCCTCTCATTTTATCTGGTAAATCACTACTTTCTATATCAGGGAATTGAACTCTTAATTTAGTAGAAGGTAATCCACTAACATAATCTGGAGTTATTGATTCACAACTTTCTACTCTTGTTACATATTGTGTTACAAATTCTGATTGATTTTCTGTTACAGACCCACCTGTAACTTCTGGGAACGGCGCGTTTTCTCCTGCAGCAGCCGGTGTTGCATTATAACAGCACCCAATATTAATATTTGCTGCAGCATTATAATTTGCAGCAGTATTATCCGTACATCCGAATACAATAGGCACACACTCATTAGCTCCAGTGCCTTCTGTAGTAGCATCAGGGTTAAAGTTTAAAGCAGGTAAAGTACCTGTTCCAGCCTCAGTAGTTCCTGATATATTATATAGACCTAAAGCATTTGTATACCATCCTTCGGTAGTATAATCAACATCACTGACAGTGTATGTTCCAACTGCAGCTCCCCCTTCATCGCAACCTAACAAAATTGCTAGTCCACACATTTCCGGAACATGAACATTTGCTGCAGCATCGTACCCAGTAAAGGCATTATCCGTACAGCCTTCAACTATTAAAGTTGTACAATTTGCTTGATTATGAACATTTGCTGCAGAATTATATTGAAGATATAATGGATCTGTGCACCCCGTTACTGCAGCACAATCTGCGCCAGAAGTATCAGTAGTTGGAGCTCCAAACTCCATTGTATGTGTACACGCATCTGCAGGAGTATTAGTGTTGTACCATCGTAATTCAAATTCGAACATAACTGCTTCATTTCCTGAGTCAGAAAAATCAACAAAATATCTATGAGTAGCATCTGTGAATCCTGTTTGAACATATCTATATAATTCAAATACGTCTGTCCAGTCTCCACTATTCCATACTTCTGTCCCATCACCTTTATATGATCTAAATTTAAATTCATATGTAGTAGGACCAAGATACAAATCGTATACTTGTGGTTGTAAATAAACATTCACACCATAACCACCACCTGAAGATGTACAATTCCAATCAGTAACAAATATAGCATTAAGTATATTTTGATTTGCTGCTGTAGGTGTCAGATTGACAACTTCTGAATAAGAAGCGTCTAATATACAGCAAGATCCATCTTCTGTATTGTGATCTTGACTATAATTTAGTGCATCCGGATTCGTACATCCTAATCCTACAGCTTCACAATCAGCTGCATTTGGATTTCCAGAAGTTGCATTTGCATTATAATTAAAGGCAGTTGCATCAGTACATCCCGTTATTACACATCCTGCTGTATCTACTGTATGAGTAGTTGAAGCCGCATATGATACTGTATTAGCAGTAGCATCATAAGTTGCTGCTCCTAATTCAGTTGCAGTAACTAAATTACCATAAAGTGTCATATACGCTAACGCCTCATCACCTATATATCCTGATCCAGCTGGAGCTACAGCTAAAGGATTTTGACACCCATCTTTATAACAAGAACGATCATCAATTGTAGCATTTGGATCATAATTATCGGCCCATGATTCAGTACAGCCAATTTTGTAACATAAACCATCATTATCAGTTGCATTTGCATTGTAATTATCTGACCATGAAAGAGTACATCCGTTAAAAATACATGATCCATCATCAACAAAATTTGTAAGAGGAGTGGTAGTTAAATCATAAACCCCCGCTGCTCCACCGGCTGCTACTTGGTAATCTACGCCAGCTACTAATGTTCCATTTTGTATAAGCGGGAATGTATTACTAGCAGTTAAATCAGAACATCCTGTATAAAGACATGTATCGTCATCATTTGTTGGGATTATCTCAGATGTATCAACAGGAAGTTGGACCTTTCTAATTGGTCTTACTCTATGTTTAATATTTTTTAAAGCAGCATAGAACTCTTGATGATTAGGATCCCATATCCAAGCCATTCTTCCACCTATATTATCGTCTTGATTTGCTATATCAACTAATTGATCATTAAATTCTGAACAACTCCAAAAACCAGCTTGTATACCAATTTGCCAGTTTGGAACATTAATGATATTAGCAGTGTGAGCATCATCAATTAATTTTAATTGATAATGAGAAGGTAAGTACCAATCTTCATACGTTCCTCCGCCACCATCACTAGCATAAGCAATATAATCATGTGCAACATATCCAGCTGAATAAGAAGGTTGCTCTACATCTTGACAATCTCCACAAGCTAATATTACAGAATTCATGTACTCTATTTCGTCATCTGATAAAGTTTGAGTAACTGGATTAAGAATAAGATTCTCTACTCCTCCAATATAATCTGCAGCACATGTATGATTTATAGAAGGTGGATCATATGTAGTACTTGGGCACTCTGCATTAGGTTCTAGCCACCACGTAGCTGTAGCATATTCATTATCTTCACCAGGATTAAATATTTGAGATCCTACATCTTCAGTTGCAACAATATAAGCCATTCCCGAAGGAGATATATCAAATACAATTCCTCCTCCATAAGCTTCTCCAATTTGTACTGGATTTTCAACTTGAGAAGTTATAAATGTATAGTTTTCAGCATTTTCGTCTGTACATCCATAGTAAACACAACTATTAGGAAGTTGTGCATTATATTGGCTACCTGGTAAAGATTGTAAGTTATAATTATCAGCTGCTTCATCTGTACATCCTTGATATTCACAATCACCAGCTAAATCTGCATTTGAATTATAATTTCCTGGAGTAGCTTGTGGATCTGTACACCCTGTGTAACAGCATCCACTAACCCCAGTTGTGGTAAAATTACCATTAATATCTATGTAATTAGTTGTATCACAAGCTACATCATCCCCAACCGCTGTATTAACTCCATCATAGGTAGATGGGTCAGCTTCATTATAAGTTATAGGATTATAATTAGTAGCAGTAGCGTCTGTACATCCAAAAATCTCAGGAATACAAGAACCATCACTAACAACTGCAGTTGAATCATAATTAAACATTGTGGAATCCGTACATCCATAATCATAAGTACAAGAACCATCATCTGTATTAGCCTCAGCATTGTAGTTATTTGCTGGAGTTTCATTATCAGTGCAACCAAATACTTTTTCAATACAAGAACCATCATCAATATTAGCAGTTGGCTCATAATTAAGCGCAGTCGAATCTGTGCAGTCAGAAATAACAGGAACTTCAGTACATGCATCACTAATACTTACGTCACAATTTCCTCCATTAAACCAATATTTAAGTGTATTCCCGTAGGCATTAACAGTATCACAACCTGTAACTAACCATGATTGGTACTCATTCGCAGGGTGAAATGGCCATACATCTACATAATCAGCTTTTATTAGAAGTCCAGGGAAAGTTACAGTTGAACCTTGATAAGCAAGAAGCTCAGGGTGTATATCTGAATCAAAGACAAGTGCTGAATTAGCTGGTACTGATGCATATTGAAATATAGGATAGTCAACTGCTACTGCGGCAAGAAAGGCTTCCCAAGTTCCTGCATAAGGAGGAGTTTGAATACTATTATTATAGAAAACTATTCTAAGTCTTGTAATAGTAGCATCATATGCTTGAGTAACGTCACCACCTATATAGTTAGTTCCCCCAGTAATAACTGGAAGAGTATATACTAAATTATTAGTTTGCGAAGTATATGTTCCTGAAAAAGTAAATCCACTTAAACTACTAGGACAATAATAACATGATCCATCATCAGTGTTTACACTGTCAAATTCATTACCAGGTAGTGGTTCAGCATAATTAACTGCATTTGGATCTATACATCCACCATTAATAGGAACACATGGATCAGTAGGATCGTAATAGTTTGTTTGCTGTATATTTGCAGTAGGATCGTAATTATACATTGTACCTTGCATACACCCATAAATAGCAGGGATACAAGATCCGTCATCACAAGTTGCATTTATATCAAAATTACTTGCAAACGGATCTGTACATCCGTCAATTATAGGATTTGCATAGAATATTAGAGAATAATAAGTTGATATATATTCTATACCATCATATATAATAGTTACTGTTACAGTAATTTGATAATACCCAGGATTTGTTACAGTAGAAGTAATAGTACCATGATCATTTGTAAAATTAGCTAATACCTCATGGCCACCTTGAGTTATAACAGGTAGTTTATCTGGATTATAATCAACAGCTAATTCTATATTATCTATTAAGTGTGTACCGTACTCAGTTGTTATATCATCCGCACAAGGATCTATAGGGTCAGATGTTCCAACTTCAACAAAATCATTATTACTATCTAGGCCAGCATACCCTATAGAAATAGTAACTGTTCCAGACGTTCCCTGGATAGTATTATTTAAACTATGGTCACAATGAGCTACTCCTATAGATACATCCCAAGACTGTAAACATCCGTGATCTTCTACAGTTTGAACTACTTCTGTTGTTACAACTGTTTGACACGTTGGGTCGTCTACACCAAAATCATATTGACAAGATCCAGGAATTAAAACATTTGCAGCCGGATCGTAATTGACTGCCGCAGCATCAGTACATCCATAAATTTGAGGATTTATTTCTTCAAAGTATCTAGATAAATCGTATTCTATACATACACCTTCTTTAGCTACAACTTTATATATATGATATGCTGGATATTTATCAGCTGCATCGCAACCATCTGCAGTAACAAATCCATCAGGATAATTATCTAGATCAGACATTTGAGATCCAGTCATACTACCAATTTGAAGCTCTACAATATTACCTGAATCTAATTCACTTTGAGTATAAGTTTGCTCAAATATATTATTACTACTATTGTGTACACTTACAATATCATCATTATTAAATACAGCTTGTAATACTTCATGAGAAGTATAAGGAAGTTGAGTAGCCGGATTAGTAGCAAATTTTAATTCTTTATGAAGTCTAAAGAAGTAAATATTATTTGTACCTTTTTTTATTTCTCCACCAAATCCTTCTTCCGTTAAGGCTGTATCTAAATCTCCTATACTTGGGCCATAAAGATTACTTGTAGAAGGCAAGCACCATTCACTTCCATCTATTGTCTTACAAATAGTATTATCATCTATTTTAAATGTATGACTTGAATACGCAGAATTATTTAATTTTAAACTATAATCACTAGCTTGAATAACTTGACAGTGTTCTACTATTTGAGGATTATGTTTTGATACAGTTAGAGATAATAAATTTAAATCTTCAGTTGACGTATAAGGCTCTAAATGGTATGGTGTAAACTGTTCTGGGAAACAACTCCAGCCTTGTTCAGCTGCTATAGTTACTACACCAGTTGTACCATTAATAATTCCTTGTGGGAACCAAAAATAATTAGAAGGACTTACGTTAGATATAGTAGGCGGGGTATATACACAATCTACATTCTCTACAGTTATATCGTATTTACAAGATCCATCATCAGATAATGCTGTAGAATCATAATTTATTGCTATAGGATCTGTACAACCTTCTGTATTTAATGTTTTACAATATGTAGAATTATTTTGACCATATGTTCTAGTAATTTTTCTTATAAGTCTAATATAATTATTAGCTGTAATTGCGGAAGAAGTTACCTGGAATCCACTATTAAGATTTGTTACTGTTTGAATATTAGTACCATTTACATCAGCATCTAACCAATAAGTATTTGCATCAGGTAAATCTATAGGCATTGTTTGTAGATCTACAACTCTAATAGCTCTTACTCTTGCTGTAGTAGTTTTTGCAGTACTAGCAACATTAGATGTGTCAGTATTCATATCTACAGTAAAAGCTTGTGAAGCTTGTGTACTACCTTCTGAAGAGCTCCAATAAAGTGTACTAGAGCCATATACAAGATCTTCGCAATCCTCAAGAGCATTGAAATTTTCTTTTCTAGCCTCAACTAGTTGTAATAAATTTTTTGATGGTAATACCCAATCATCATAAACTACGCCAGTAGTTTCATCTGTTACAGAATATTCATCACATAATCTTGCTGCTATTCCCGCTGTTGCACATCCACTTAATATAGCAGTTGTATTTGCAACTGAATCTATGTGATTTACCCCTTCAGCTGAGGTAATATTTGTTCCAGAACATCCCCAATCAGTTGGATTTAATTCATCTGGAGATAAAATATAGACTTTATTATTTACGGTATCTCTATATAATACATACCCTCCTTGCCAATAGTCGTAATCAGATACATTTTGACCAGAATAATTTAAAGTAAGAGCAGTTTCAAGAGCACTATTTGCGTCTGTTATTTCTTCAAGATTTGGTAATTGCCAATCAGCATACCCTCCTCCTGTCCATCCTGCAGCTACTCCTCTTGCGTTATAATAATCAGTAGTATAAGTATCTACATTAGATGCATTTACATAATAAGCATCTGTTTCAGAAATTATATAAACTTGAACTGTATAAGTTGAAGTACCACTTACTGATTCAGGAACTTCTGAAATTTTAAATACTCTACCGCCTTCCCAAATTTCCCCTATATTAGGTTCTATATCACCAAAACTTGATGGATCTATTGCTGTAGCTGAAGCGTCGTATTCAAGATATAATCTATCAGTACAAGCAAAATGGTAACATCCGCCTGCGGCAGCATATGCTAAAAATGACGCATTATCTATTACAGTTGATATAGGTGGGATAGGAACCTTAAGTATATTAGCGTAAGGATTATAATTTTCATGTAAAACTGAATCTAATATTCCATTTGCAGGAGTAGTAGTATCTAGTGTTGGATGACTACTATCAGTAGCATACTGAGTTTGACATCCTACTACTGGCCCTTGAAATACATCTAAGAAATCTATTTCATAGTTAAAACAGGTTTCAGGCCAATGAATAGCTGCAGAATCATCAGTTTCAAGAACAACTTTATATACAATAAATGCTCCTTCTTCTGCTGGACTATCACTAGAACAGTCTATAGATCCTCCGCCAGAATCTGTTGTTAATGCAGAACCTGTTACCTTACCTTCAGCATTTGCTTGTGGATGATACCCAATAGGGAAATCAAATTTTTGAGTTGGATGAGTTCCTGAAACAAGTTCTGATTCACCTAAAATATTTGAAACACTTGTAGGATTTATAGCAGATGACATAAAATATGCCTTTACTTGTTTTATACCAGGTAAATTAAATAACCTATATAAAGGATGGTATTGAAGATTTCCACTTTGACTCACATTTGAACCAGCAGTTAAAGCTTCTAATTCAGGGAATGTATAACCTCCATCTGGATCTTGTAAATGTGCAAAAGCTAACGGATTAGTCCATTGTGGACTTAAAGTTAATCCTATCTTAGGATCTTCTTTAGGAGAAACTACTCTAAAATACCATTCGTAATTTTTAGTTAAAGTTCCACTCCAACCAGCTGCTGATAATTCATCTACAACAGTGGATATACTAGAATCATGTATAGATGTTGTAGTATCTGTTGTATAACTTCCCCCCACTTTTAATCTATCAATAGCCCAAGATTGTAAAGCTAAATGATCTCCATGCTGCCCTAAATGTAATATATGATGATCTAGATCTATAACTTGTACAGGAACTCTTTCACGAGTTACTTGATTAAACGCAGTTACTGTAGTTGACTGTAGTGTAGTATCAGAACTTCTAAGTTCTACATAATTTAATTCATATGCATTTGTACCAGCATCAGTACCAAGACAACAAACTCCTGCTGTATTAACTAGCTCACTATAATTATTAAATGTTATTGATTTATCATCATTTGAAGTATTTATAACTGCACCTTCTACTCTAATAGTGCTTGGAGGGTAAATATCTTGACTTTCATAACAAGCATTTTCAGGATATAATACACTATATTCACAAAAATCATTAAATGCTGTTACTGAAGGTGTAACTACAGTTCCTGTAATATTTATCCAAGAATAATGATCTGTAAGTTGCTCTTCTATAATAGTTACTTCTCTTACAAATATAGCTCTACCGACTATAAGTTGATGAAGACCTGAATACAAAAATCCTGTCGAATCATTATATATTCCACCAAGAAAATCATTCATAATATTAAAATACTCAAGAAGAGAGTATGCTACTCCTGGAGTAGCGCCATAAACATCTGGACCTTGATCCATAAGATACACATGCATGACATCAATAGCTTCTAAAGTATTTGTGATTTCTGGGAACATAAACGAACTTCCATACCAGGGCGTTCCATCAATATCGAGATCGGCTTCTGGAAGACAATAATATAATCCTAAATTGTAACCTGGAATATTATTCCCAGATGCTATACCTATTTCTTGATCAATAATAGCTAATTCCTCACAAGTAGGTAATCTCCAATCGTCTACCCCTGGATTACCACTTGAATATTCCATTCCTGCAGAATTTATAGCTACTCCATAATTACCCATATTGGCTGAGCCTATACCATCAACACCTTCAAAATATGGACCAGCAATTAATGTGTTGCCACTACCATCGAGGTTAGATCCCACGTAATTGCCTGTATAAGATAGATCTGCTATCCATCCGATTCCATATACACCACCAACCATATGTTCTACACCCATAACAGATGGGTTATAGGTGAAATTGTTTATAGTTTGATTAGCAGTAGTAACATTTGGATATGGTCCAACAGCAGTTTGTGATGCTCCCCAACTCCAAGTATCCCAAGTTGGTTGGTATTGAACTATTGTTTGAGCTAAATTTGGAACCTCATTAGTATTTGTTGCGTTTGCATCTGCACATCCATTATAAATACAAAGAGAATATTGATGTGTATTAACATTTTGTGCTGGATCATTGCTCCAAGGTTGCCCATTATTAAAATTCGACGCATAAACATCTAAACATCCAAATGTTACATCATAACAACTACCATCGTCTATTGTTGCATTTGAAGTAAAATTAAAATTAGTATTACCAGTATGATGATAATTATATGCCGCAGAATCCGTACACCCGTACACAGCACCCTCGGTTGTATAAATACAAGAATCCGGATTATGTATTAAAGTACCATTTATAGGATCCCATGTAGCATTGTCTATCCAGTTAGAGGCAGTATTATATGGAAGACCTTTGTCAGAACATGCGTGATATACACACATATCTTGTTGATGCTCATTATTTATAGCATCATAATTTAATGCTGATCCAAGATTAAATGCCATCCCCGGATATGCTGGCACTGTACCATCATCCATACATCCTATTCTAGGGAATGTACATGAACCATCTGGACAAGTTGCATCTGGATTAAAGTTATTAGCATCTGGATCCATACAGCCAGATACACTAGCATTTACTATTATTGACTGTCCAGCAGTTAATACTACATCTGCTAAATTACCTCCAGCGGTAGTCGCATCTTCCCCATAATTAACCATAGTTACAGTAACAGCAACTTGCCAATTACCTACAGTAAATGCAGTGCTACTTAAATCTGCTACATAACTTAATAAAGAAGAGTCGTTATTATAAGTAGTTGTCCCTCCTGAAGGATTAGTTACAACCCATTGAATATCAGTTGCATATAAAGATGAACAATTTAAATATTGTACTTCAACATTTACCTGACCTGTACACCCACTGCCGGCCGGACTAGTTTGTAGCCATATTTCTGGTTCAGGACTATTTGCAGCAGGATTTTGTGTACCTTTACTAATACAATATCCACCTGGAGTATTAGCATCATAATAATCAACATTATTATATTTATAAGTATTATTTGTTAAAAGGCTATTGTGAGGATTAGCAAGATTTTGATCTCTTAAATCTATTACTCCTCTTTGATAAAAATTAGGATTAAAATTATCTGCTTTAGGGTCTGTACATCCCCAATAATGATTTTCACACCTAGCAGCTACATTTGTTGTTGCATCAGGAGTAAATGTAGAATAAGTATTATCGGTACATCCATTAATAGTAAAACCAGTAATTTTAACAAGACTATCCCCTGCTAAAACAATACATCCTGGTGGTAAAGAAGAAATTTCTTTATCTCCTTCAAACCATCTAGTAACATATCTTCCTTTCCTTCCCGGACTTACTATCTTTATAGTAAATACACGAAAAAAAGCATTACATCCTATCTGAGTAGATCTTTGGTCGTCCGATTGGGTAGGGGAGAGTAAGTCACCCACTATTACACGCATCGTATCACCCTTAGTTAAGAGTGAACTAGATGTGGTTAAAACTAATGAACTAGGAGATCTTAAATCTTCCTTTAAAACATATAAATCTCCTGTAGTAGCCATAAATAAATATTAATTAGCAGCCACAATCGCAATTACCCTCACACATTTGGACTGCTTTAGTATATTGTAAATTTGCGTCATTTGCAAAAATTTCTTCATCTTCAGCAACAATTCTAGCTGCTGTAGATTCTGCAGATTTTATTAATAACATTACTTTTTGAGCCTTGTCTAACATTGCAGCACAGGCAGGGTCAGTACACCCACAAGCTAATAACTTATCTGTTAATAAAACTAAACATTTATCGACAGCGCAAGTAGATACAACAAATTTCTTATGAGAATTTTGTAAGCTATCTCGTACCTCTACTTTATATAACCCACCATTATCTATTCCAGTAAAAGCATACGAATCTGCATTGGCAGGAATTGTACCATTATATACTGTTCCAGTACTAACATGTGTAGTCTGTACAGTATATGCTTGATTAGGTAGCGCTCCTACTAAATCTATTACAATAGATTTACAATCACCAGTAAATGATACGTTTAATACTAAAGCCATAAGTTGAAATTTAAAAAAAAATTATAAGGGGAACCTGTCCCCTTATAATTAATATTATTAGTCTAGATAAGCTACGGTGTGATTAAGCTCACCTGCTACCGCTAGATTAAATCCAGCGTTATCAGTAGCATCTTTAAGATCGTGTGGATCGCCTGCTCCATTTCTCTCAAGATAAACTTTAATTTCACGCATATTATCAACTCCATTAATTTGATTTGGAGTTTGATTTTCAACTATAAATCTAAATAAGTGATAAGTAGAACCTACTGCTGCAACAGTAACATCTGCAAAAGAATCAAATGCAACTAATCGATCATACCCACTGTACTCACGACCTTGTTGTGCTTTTTCTTCTTTAATAATATCAGCAGGAACACCAATACCAGCTACTGCATTTGTTTTAGCATTTGATATTCCTACTGTTGAATCCTGAGCATCTAATGCAAACTCAAGACGCATACCGTCTTTAGCTATAATAGCACACGTTCCTGTAGGATTACTAGAAGATGCCATAATTTTAGAAGCAACACTTCCTTCAACCGCAATTGCTGCTGCTACTGCAGTATTAATAGCTGTAGCTGTAGCATTAACTGAAGCTGTACCAGTAGAAATTTCAATATTTACTCGTGGAAACGGCTCATAACCTTGAGAAGTTTCAATAATTTTTAAAGTAAATGGCTTATCAACTACACCCGCAGTTGGCGTTAGCGTACTAGTTTGAGGACTACTATTTACATAAGATATTGCCTCAAATTCTTTTATTGCTGAACGTCTGAAAGGAGGAGTTGCTTGCTCCACATTATCAGCATCACCTTTTTTATAAATTCGATATAACGGATCTTGATCCGTGGACGCTGCCGCCCATTCTGTCCAAACGCCAGTAGCGCTTAAAACTTGTAATTGGACTGCTCCCACTGCGGATTTAGCAACTCCAACTTTACTTACAATTACTTGTCTCATATTTGACAAAAGTTTTTAATTAATATATAATTTTAAATTATTCGTTTTTACTTAACTCATTTTGGTGAGTTTTGTATCTTGGGTCCGAAATACCTTCCAAGATGCTACTAATCGTCATATCAACAATTTCCTGATGAGTATGCTCTGCTAAATCACAATTAACATCGTCTTCATCAACGTCCAAAGATAATGAAACTTTGGCTGGATTTTTTATATAGGTTAATTTTAGGGTTTTTATTATAAATATATCATTAGTGTATATATCTATTACTTTATTACCAAAAGTTATTAAAGGTTTAGTTTTCTTTGTGGTATTAAAAGGATCAGCTAATATACTAAATATATCATCTTGTTGAACAAATTTTACCGAAACACGTTCAGTAACACCTTGAACCTCAGTTAATAATTGTTGTTGTTCTGGAGTTAAAGCAGTACAAGATTTATTGTGTTCAATAACTGCCGTAGCATTTATTAAATATCTATAATCTTTAGGTAAGTTATGATATAAAATCATATCATCTCCTACTATGGTGGCAGTTCTATATACAAATACATCGTTTACAATTTCTTCAATATATAAAACTTCAAGTTCTTCATCTACAACAATATTTCTTAAATCATCAATACGTTTTTGAGATTCTTCAAACCCTTTTCCATATTGATTATTTTTACCGTATTTTAAATTTACAAACTTATCAATAGCCTTATTAAGTTCTAAATCTATTTCTTGAGATAAAAGCGTGTCAGCTTGGAATGAATTAATCTTATCCACTCCTTGCTGAACCGCCAAATGCATTTCCGTAATATTCATTAGTATATTATTCCATTACAT
>Ga0098059_1000719_pt1 | contig 18232 bp, 22 predicted proteins | sample 20_taG_FD_92580 | JGI IMG/M metagenome (GOLD analysis project Ga0098059, IMG submission 92580) | Marine viral communities from the Subarctic Pacific Ocean - 20_ETSP_OMZ_AT15318 metaG | ecosystem: Environmental > Aquatic > Marine > Oceanic | place: Subarctic Pacific Ocean | collected 2015-01-19
ACTGGCGCGGCGAGGGGAGCGCCGAAGTCACATCCTGCGTGTCCTTTGGGATGAACTCGATCTCCTCCGCGTCCGGCTGTATATCTATTGGTCGGGGCGTTCATCCCGATTGGTTCTAATACAAAGCTTGGTGATACCCAGTCAGCAGTTGTCTTGTCCCTATTATCCGGAACTGAAACGGGGGGCTTTCCAGTTCCCGTTCCCGAAGGCACAGGCTGATTAGATATCGCACAAGGCGGTAAAGCGCCGGATTCAGATTCCGGGGCGCATAAATTTTTCAAAGCCAGGATATTTGGAAAGACGTTGAGTTCGAAGTTTACAATACTCATAATGGTCCCTACGGGCTGATTAGAAGTATCAAAAGACCTATAAGCAAAATAATCTTGAACTACTGCCTTGTCTCCTACTTTGATGCTCTGTGGTCCATCGGTGGACACGGAAATATAAGTAGGATAAAAGCATAGTCCCGCATCTGTAGGTCCATTGACCACAGGTAGCTGAGATGCCCTATCATCAGATGTGGGATATATTTTAATTGCAGTATAGCCGCCCTCGGCGTTCGTACCATCTGACAATAATCCTCGTCCAAAGTTATTTATTACTTGAACAACTACGCCTTCAATGATTTTCGATTTATTCTTAGTAGTAGCAAAGTGCTCGCCCTGACGAGCAACAAAAGAAAAAGGAGTATCCTTACCTATACTATAAGTAGGAGTCGCAAGGGGTTGTCCAGCCCAAGATTCTAAACCTCCTCGATGTCCAAGTATCTCCTCAGCCACTATTCTCTATCCTCTTTTATAATATCGAAAAGTTGGCGCTTATCATCTTCTGATAATCCTCTTTCATTGTTGGTCGTTTCTTTTTTATAAACTAGAGTGGCAACTTTTACCAACTGTTCATTACTTCTCTGAAGGGTTTCCACAAATTTGGCAGCGGTGCCCCCGGAGTCCGAATATCTTTCGGGTGATCTCTCCATATACTCTTTTAAGGAATTAAGAAGTGCTTCCGTCTCTTGACGGTCACTGTTGATATTCACAATTGCTTGCTCAAGTAATGAGTTTAAATCTTTTTTCATACACTTCCGCCCCCTATTGGAAACTACTATTAAGTAGGGTGCTAATGAATTTCTCCATTGTTCCATTTTTTGCGGAAAGTACGATAACGTGATCTCATTTTATTAAGACAACTAACAATTTGCTTGGTATTTAAACCGGTAATCTCTCTAAGGTAGAGATATATTGCTTTTTTATTAAAAATTTCTATTTGTTCAATGTTTTCCATCAACATCAGAATAGCATTCAAAACCTTCTCTTCGTTAGGCTTTAAAGTCATTGATTGCCAAGAATTCACCTCTTTTAAAAGAAAGGACCAAAATTCTTGCTCCTCTAAGTTGCCATAGAAATCACTGCTCTGATCAGCAGTCACTGCTTCGATCTCACGAATCATCGAGTCATAATGTACTTCTCGGCGGTTTTTCTTGGTTTGTTTTTTAGCTTGGTGTGTGAACCAATTTTTTGTTACTACTGAAAAATACGAGAATGCTTTAGTTCCCTGATTAGGGTTAAATTTTCCTAAAATAGTGGTAAGCCAAATTTTACACTCATCCTTAAGAGGATCTATATTTTGCAGAGTTGTAAATTTATAGGTATAAACTATCTTATCCACCAATTGGTTAAAAGCTGGTTGGATATGTTGGATATAGAGCGTACTTCTTTCGCCTATGTCGTCAGTTGCGCAATAGGCTACAATGGCTTCTTCTGTTTCACTCGTAAAGTAATAACTTTTCTTACTTTTTTTTCTAGGCATCAAAATACCCTTCTATAACCTCTTGGTTTTTTTTAAGTTCTTCACTCGTATCTTTAACATGTTGAAGTAATCCCTCCAGAGTACTATCTCCATAAAAAGTATCAAGATTATAAACTTTGTCCAAATGCTTCATAAATGAAGAGACTACTTCTGAAGAATTATGCAAATCATCTCGTACTGTCTTTAGGAAATTTAGATTTTCTCGAATATACAGAATCAAAAAAATATTAAACCCAATGGATAAAATAGCAACCGTTGACCAAAAATATATCATCACGAAGAACTCCTATTTTTTTGAAGTTCATTTCTTTGTTGCACCAAATCTTCTCGGGACGACTCAATGGCTTTTCGAACCTTGGTTCCGGGGCGGTGGTTTTTGTCTTCAATGTTCACCCGCTTCAAAGGAGAAGATAAAACCTTATTGATTTCGGAAGAGTTACATTCAGGACATTTGTCTATTGGTTTTTTATAAGAGTGAACAATTTCCATAATTATTTCACACTTATGACATTCATAATCATACCGGGGCATTTATTCAGCGGCATCATTGTCATTAAAACTATTAGAATCCATTTTAATAGCCGGAGGATTATCAACAAACAGTTGACCATCATCTTCGGATAAATTCCACGCACTTAGTAGTTCGGTTATGTCTACTTCTTCGGCTAGGCACTTCTGAAGGGTGACTAATAGACTTGCCACTGCTTGATCGGATAATTTAAGACTCATTTTTTAACTCCTTTTTTAAGTTTTTGAAACATTGATGGATACCATCTTTAAGACTTGTTTGAGTTTGCCATCCCAACTCTTTCAATGGCTGAGTGGATGCCAATGTCTCTCTCACGTCTCCCAGGCGATCCTCAATATATTTGAATTCTATCTCCGGAAAATATTGTAGCACAATTTGTGCCACTTCGTTTAGGGATATATTTTCTCCTGTCCCAACATCAAAAGCAGCACCCTTAAAATCCGCTTCTGCTTCCATTGCGAAAATATTAGCACTAATGGCGTCGGAGACGTGCAACATATCTCTTCTTTGTTCCCCATCACCAGTAATAAAGGGGGTTTCATTATAACGGATATATCTCATCCAATTAGAAATAGCAGTAGCATAAGATCCTTCTGCTGGTTGGTCTGGGGAATATACATTAAAATATCTTAACGATACAGTATCAATTCCGTATATTTCACTATAAATTTTAGTTTCAAGTTCTGTTGTATATTTTTGTAGAGCATAAGGACTGATAGGGTTTCCTTCATTACCTTTGACACTTGATGAGCTTGAATAAATAAATCTCTTGGCGTCTACGCTACGAGCAAAATCCAGCATAATGCTGCCAGCTATAACATTATTATGCATAGTTGAAAGAGGATTTTCAATACTTTCTCCCACTCGGGGAATAGCCGCCAGGTGGAAGATATAGTCGGGAGAAAATGAATACAATTTTTCTCGCTTGGTCATATCGCTAGTGAATAGGGTTAAAATTTCATTTCCGCCGAGATCATCTCGATCAATCCCTATCACTTCACAATCTTCACGAGCACACAACTTCTTATAAAGCCTGGATCCTATATATCCCTTATGCCCCGTCACTAAACATCTTTTAATCATCTGTAACGGCTCTTCCCTTCAGTTGTTCCCAATCTTTCTCGGGTCGGACTTCTAAGTTCTTCTCCCATACAGCTTTTAAAAGAGATGGTTTTACATCGTTTTTTTCAAAAGTATAAATTAATGCATTGACGTCTTTCGGAAAGCACGAACCCCCGAAACCACGACGGCCGTCAGGTCCGGGAACCGCCAGGTGACTATTCCCAATCCTCTTATCATAAATCGAAGATTCTACCACTCGATTATAATCTGCCCCCAATGATTCACACAATTGTTTCATCTCATTGGCAAATGAAACTTTGGTTGCCAAAAAACAGTTGGAAAAATATTTGGTCAATTCAGCTTCCAGCGAGCCACATATGATATAAGGAACAGTGGGAAACTTAGCCATATACATGGACTTAACAATCTGCAAAGAGTGGGTGCAATTATCACCGCCTAATATAATTCTGTTTTGATTTTTAAAATCTTCTATATGGTTAGCTTCGGTTAAAAACTCGGGGTTAAAAATTATATCACAGTAGGCAGAAGTGCTTTCCTGTAAAGTCTTGGTGGTGTTCGGTGGAACAGTAGATTTAATCACTAAAATTTTCTTGGAGGAATTCCGATCGGAGCTAATATTATCAATTTCTTTTATAGTATCTTGTACCAGCCTGATATCACACTCACCTGTTGGCTTCATAGGAGTCGGAAGGCAAATGAAAATAATATTACTCGCTAAGACTAAATCTTCTAATGTCTTAACGGTAGATTTATCCCTGTTATATTTATCATAAACTTGTGCGGTGTACTGATCGGATAATCCTTCCTTAACAGAAGATCCAACAAATCCACATCCTACAATTCCAATTCTTATATCCTTCATAATCGCTGCACTCCACGAGTAGAATGGATAGTATCTTTTCTGGGTCTAATAAAAATCCCTGTACTTTCTAGTGCCTTAAACCATCGTAACCACAATTCGAAACAGCCGTCTTCGCCCGCCAAATCCTGTTGAGAATCTCCAAATCCGAGCTTGACAATAGTTCTAGAATTTGAAATCGCATTTTTTTCAATCTTCCTAAACAATGAATTCTCGGGATCGCTAAAATAGAGGACCATATCTTCCATTCTTCTGTTGTTTGGTATAAGCGCATGCGACGGTTTTGCCGAACCAACAAAGTGGATTATGTGCTGGTCGTCAAGAATTGGTCGTATTCTAAAAATTTTGTTGGAATAAAACTCTGTAGAAAAGTTATACGTCTGAGGGTTAAAATCTACTCTATCCTTAAAGTACATGTTTAAAATCTGTTGATTACCGGGTGTGGTTTTTGTTTTTTGTAGTTTTAAAAGTTGAGATTTCGTATCTAGTGTTGAGACCCCTTCTCCAAACGAGAGTACCCCCCCATTGAACGACTCCAGTGAATCATCCAAATTCCTCTGTCTTATCACGACTTCCATCTCTATCGTGTATCGGGGGAGCAGGTCCCGTTCGAGTGTTGGTTGTGGCCATTTTTTGGATGCCCTTATTTTTCCCGCGGGTGTAGTAAATAATTTCTCAATATTTCCCTGAATCAATAAATCTGTATCAAGATAGACTAAATTATCATAATCACTGAGATTGAAAATTTCATATCGATAATGTGGCTGGTATACAGTAGATGGATTTTGTCCCCACTCGCGATTTCCCCTATAAGAGATTTTATCGGATGAAGGGGATATCACAGTCTCTTGAATCGTTGGAAACAGGGACTGTATTACAGACCTATTCTCATCACAAAGTGACCCAAAAGTGAACATATGTTTATCGACAGTATCATAAAGCTGGGGATTAGTATCTCTTAACGACTGTATCATCACTACATAATCCAAGGCGGTGTGATTATCAACCAATGATACTATCGCATTTGTGTTCATCTTCTTGCCTCTGTGTCTGTGATAAACTTGAGATCCTCGTCATACATTTCTTGAACCAAGGATATGAAGTCTGTACGCGGGGTCCAACCAAGCTGTTTTCGGGCTTTGGTGGCATCTCCCAGTAAAAGAGGAACCTCATGAGGTCGGTAAAGGCGGGGATCAATTTGCACATGTTTGTCTATGCTAAGTCCAGCCAATTCAAATGTTACCTCAAGAAACTCTTGTACCGTGTGAGTTTCACCAGTCGCTATGACATAATCATCAGGGGTCTCTTGTTGTAACATCAGCCACATTGCCTCAACATAATCTCTAGCATGTCCCCAGTCTCTTTTGGCTGATAAATTTCCAAGATATAAGGTATCCTGTAATCCTAATTTCAATCTCGCCGCGGCAAGAGTTATTTTGCGAGTTACAAAAGTCTCGCCACGTCGGGGGGATTCGTGATTGAATAAAATACCACTAGAAGCGTGCAGATCGTAAGAGAGTCTATAGTTTCTTACTAAATTGTGAGCGAAGACTTTGGCACACGCATATGGGGATGCCGGCATTAAAGCAGTTGTTTCGGTTTGGGGGGTTTCGGGATTATCTCCGAACATCTCTGATGAAGAGGCTTGGTAGAATTTACAAGTGGGTTTCAGTTCCTTCAGCGCAGTTAAGAGTCGCAAGGTACCCATCCCTACCGTGTCGGCAGTATGTTCCGGTAAATCAAACGAAACCCTTACATGTGACTGGGCTGCTAAATTATAAAACTCGTCGGGGTCATACTTTATAAATAAGGACCATATTCTTCCACAGTCGTTGAGATCAAAATATTCAAGGATCAAGTTGGGGTTATCTACTAGCTGGTCTATCCTGTCAGTATTTAAAAGTGAAGTGCGGCGCTTGAGACCGATAACCCGGTAACCCTTCTGTAACAATAATTCTGCCAAGTACGAGCCGTCTTGTCCAGTTATTCCACTAATAATAGCCGTTTTCACTTATGCCTCCTGCTTCCAGGGTCGCCAGGGGTTTTTCTCATAATCCCAGCCATCGTCGCGCTGAAATGCCTCATAGGTGGTGCCGAGGGTTTCATTTACCAAAATAATTTCTGCTGCTCCTTGGCGTTCTTCGTCTGATGCTTCTTTTTCAAAATTTGGGTGCCAGCGCCACGCTAGCAGCGGCTTGAATCCGTATGAGATGACATACTCGGAGACTTCTTTACACTTTCCTTCATCCTCATAGAAATCTTCGGTTCGGGGTGTCACCCAGCACTCAACTTGAACACTCCTCACTTGGCGGATTTTCTCCGGGCCTAAAGATTTGAGTACATCCAAGTCGGAACCTTGGGTATCACTCTTAAGGTGTTCAACAATTTCTATATTGTGATAATCAAAAAAATCATCTAGGCGTACAGCAGTAACACTAATATCCCCTGTCATTGTTATTGGTCCGTAGCCCTTGGCCCAAAATTCATCGGAGCCGCCTAGCCCGACAATAGGCTTCAGAGAGTGGCAACCGGGGTGGTTACTTATATAAAATGTCTCTTGTCGGGAAGGTGTATTTGCCAGCGGGCAATCTGCAACCTCTCGATTGGTAATAGCTACCTCTTCTACCACGACTTGCCGTAAATTTTTATATTTTTCTCGGAGGTAGTGGGCGAGGTGGGGGTGAGGTTCGATCGCATAGATTTTAAAATCAGAGTCTGGCTGTTGGGAAATAACTCTGTCAACTTCTGTACCATAGTTGGCCCCGACATCGATATATACTCTGGTCATTATTCAGTTTCCCAACTCGGCTTCCAGGGATTTTTCTTTGCTTCCTCCCTAGCGGGATCTGGCTTGTTCCACCCCCTAGTGCAAACTTTATCTACTAGATAATATTGACAAATTTCTTGCGCTTTTGCTCTACTTTTTTCTAGATCGCCGTTGGTTTTACAATATTCTTCATAATCGATGAACATTGCAATGCGTTCGGGGCGGCGCATTGGGAAGTGCTGAGTGTTATTTGTCATTGAAGCCCAAGCCTCCAAAGGCCAAGATCGCAACTCACCATCATCCAATAAATCATTTCTCACAAAAAAAGCATCCAAAGATCCCACTACATAAACGAGGGAATACCCATTTTCTTGGGCTACCATTGTTAAAGCTTTAAGCGACGCCCCGTACCCTCGATCTCCCTCCCAATGTTCTGTAGGATCATCAGGGAAGGTAATTGCCGCATCAACAGGGTAGTTACCATTATATTCAACAGTATAAACTTTGGCTCGATACTCTTTCACCAGTGCCTTAAACAGCCATAAATCACAGGAATCCACATCTACACTAATATATTCAGCATCTTTGGGGACATTATACTGCTCAAAAATGTCGCAAATATTTTCTGATGTCAAGTAATGTTTGTGTAGATTAATTTTAGGATTCTCAAAATCTCCATCTAACAGTAGATAATCCCACCCCTTGTTTAAGACAAGATTAGCTACATTCGAGCCGCTGCCGCCTACTAGTTCAGGGTGATTAAATCCAAATTCCACACAAAAAGGCTTGCGGTCTGGGTGGGATGAACCTATATTCTTAAAAATCTCCTCTAGAACTCCGTCTTGGACACTTTGCGAATGAACTTGATTTGCTGTGCCTTTACTTATTATTGTCTGATGTAGATTTTGGACCCATTGTTTCATTTATTGATTCCTCTTAGGTGTGGATAATTCATTTTAAACCATTTATAGGTGATTGTTAAAGATTGTTTTAAGTCACTATAGTCTTCAGGGGTCCACCCAAGGTTTAATAGTTTTTTATTAGACGAAGGTTTTCGGTGTTGACCCATTGGTTTAGACGTGTCCCAGATTATTTCTCCTCTGTAATCCATCACACTACAAAGTACTTCTACAAGAGATTTTAAATTATACTCAACAGTGTTGCCCACATTAATAGGATCAGAAGAGTCATATTTTTCCATCAAGTAGATTAATATTTTGGCTATATCGCCTGAGTATGTAAATTCCCGCAATGGCGAACCATCACCCCATACCACTAATTCTGTATTGTTTGTTTTGGCTTCGTGAATTTTCCGCATCAATGCAGGAATAACGTGTGAATTTTCTAAATCATAATTATCATTAGGACCATAAAGATTATTAGGTATTGCTGTAATAAAATTGCAGCCATACTGATCTCTATATGATCGTGACTGGATATCAAGCATTCTTTTAGCATAGGCATAGGCATAGTTGGAAGGATGGGGTGGTCCCAAATGTATTTTATCTTCTGTCAAAGGATACGTCACTTCATCAGGATACACACAAGTACTCAAAAGTGAGATAACTTTTTTTACATTATTTAAACGGGAACACTCTAAGACATTTAAATTTATTTGTGAGTTTTCCCGAAAAAAATCTCCCAGGAATGACATATTAGCTTTTATGCCACCGACTTTTGCTGCTAGATGCAATACAACAGAAGGACGGTATTCGTTAAAAAGTCTATTTGTTTCTTTAAAGTTAGTAAGGTCACAATCTTTAGAGGACACATACAGGGCTTGAGGTAACTGTGATCGTAGAGCATATCCGACTAATCCCGACCCACCCGTAACAAGTACTCTAGACTTCGTGTTCATTACTTCTTAGTTGCTTCAATATTCAGACTCATTAAATATCCATTTTCCTTGTCCATATGTGGGAGATATGCCTGACTAAAATCATCTATATGAGCGTGCTCAGTCTCTCGCCAATTATATCGTTTAATATTTGTAAGACCGAGATCTTCTAGATCTTTTTGCAAAGTGGTAAAATCCCAAGTACAATAATGAAAATTCTCGGGATAAGTCTGACCCCCGTAAAGTAAGCCCATAACCTGTGAAAGATCTCGGGTCTGAACATAGTATTCTGCGATAGCCTCAAAGTCTGGGACTGCCAGGCGGAGAATTCCGTTAGCCTTTAAAAAACTGGTCCAGTGTTCTAGTACTTCTTTATATTCCCTGCGTCCGAAATGTTCAAGGATGTGGGAACAATATATTAGGTCAACACTGTTGGGTTCAAACATCGACAAACAATGAGCATCTGCCACCACGTCAACAGTTGGAAGATCCCGCGAATCAACATTAACAAATCCTTCGATATGTTTTTCACCACAACCTAAATGAAGTTTTAAATTATTTTTCATTATTATTCTCTTCCAAGGGAAAGAAGGGTAGCAATCAAATGATAAGTGCCAACCGCCCCGTAAGGAGTGACAGAAGTATACGACAATAGGTATAAATCCATCACAGCATCTAAAACAGACTCCTTGTTCCGCACGATATTATAACCACCCGCTCCAAATTCCCCTTCTGGCATCTCATCAGAGTCCCAGCGTGCAGGATAATGAGCCGTCCAAACTTTTTCTTTATCGTACTTCTGAGCATAATTCTTCTTAGGATAAGTTATTACAGATGAAGGAAATTTTTGTCGCGCGGCTTCTTCGGCATCGGGAGAATCCGAACAGATAAAAAACTTCTGGTTGGGTGATTTATCCAAGATGGATTGTATATAAGCAAAATAGGAGTCAAGGGGTACTTGTCCCGAATGATCCGTTTGGCGCATCTGGAGTCCTATAACAGATTTATTGATTCCATTTTGTTCCCGAAAATTATCTATCTTTTCTTGGAGTTCTGATTGCAATGTTAAATCTAACAATATTTTGGACTGAGCAGTTACGGTTGTATAAGGCCATGTATGATCTGTAGTTAGAAATATTTCATCATAGTTCTTAAAATTCTGGAGTTGTTCGGGAGTAGGATAAGGCCGGCACTCCACAATTTCTTTATTGGAAGAAGAGAAATCTATTTCTTGAACAAAAGGAGGGGTATACTCTAGTTTATGTATACAATAAAGGTATTTCTTCTTCGTATCCGATTTTTCACCTTCATTCCAACATTCTTGGGTTGTCACTTGTCCGGCTTTAAAGATATCTTCGAAAGATGCTCCACAGGCGTTATTCACCGGCCATTGTATAGAAACCCGAGCGCCAACAGTATCCGCCAAAAATTTAGCATTGATATACCCACATAGTCGATTTCCTAATCCTCCGCCTAACGGGGAAAATACTCTTTCTGTCATTCTGCCTACTTCCTTAATAATTGGGTACGAAATTACCTAATGCATCCCAGAACTGCACTTCAATGTTGTTTTCTTTTAGACGCTCTTGTAAATCATAATGAATTTGTGAATCCATCTCCATCCACTGGTGATGAAACTCCACAAATAATTTATCGGGATAAAAAATAGACCCATCATCAATCATCGAATTTAAAACTTTATATTCTGCACCTTCAATATCAAGCTTTAGATAGATTTTATCTTCTTTGGAGAAGGTTTGTTTAATCCACTGTCCCAAATCAATGCATTCTACAGTAATAGGTTCAGCATGTGAAACATCTTGTTTTTCTTCGGTTACCGTACATCCACAGTATTTGCTTTTGTCTATTTCATCAGTTCCAAAAAAATCTATAGTGCCGTCCTCAACCCATAAAGCTTTGGGGTGATAATAAACATTAAAAACCTTTTGATAGCCTAATATCTTCTCTTTAAAATATGGATTTGGTTCAAAAGAATGAATTTCATAATCAACAGCATTGGGACAGGTTTCGACAAAGCGACGAATTGACTGTCCCCCATGGGCTCCTCCATCAATAAAGACCTTTTTCATATTTTATTCTCCTGTGTTAACCGGATGTGTGATCACTACAAAATGTTTTTGTGTGGAACCTCTATTGTGATATTGATTTACTTCAAAACCTTTAGTTAAAATTTCTTTTACCTCAAAACCGCATTCTGTAACCAGTTGCTTGTACTCTTCCAAAGTTGCCCCAAAGGGATCAACAGGTCCAGAGTTTCCTTCCCCATGCCAAGGAGTCCACTCTAAAAAACAAGCCCCAGTCTTCTTAATGCATTTCATCCACTGAGTAAGGCACAATTTAGGGTCATAACTATGATCGAAAGCATTGCTATAAATAACATCCACAGCATCAACCCATTCATCCTTCACTTCATGAAAGTCCCACTCAATATTATTTACAGGGTCTTTGGGAGGGCCTAGATCGGTTCCTAACATTTTGATTCCCAGATGTTTTTCAAACCATCCATTTTCAACACCTAATTTTGCGCCGTGGCAAATTCCAAAAGAAAAATTACTTACATCAAAATTTGCACTCAAATATTGCGATATATATTCAACATCACCCTCTTGAGCCCAAACTCCCTCTCTGGAATTATAGTGACCTCTTAATTGAATTTCTTTGTATTCTTCAATATTTTTATATTCATGTACTTTCATTGAACTTGGCTCCTTAGTTAAAGAATAAGATACTTCTGGTTATTTGTTTAGTGTGTGTAAAGATTTTTCTATAGAAGAAAATTGTTTTTCATCACAAAATGGGGAATTTGTACTTTTCTTCATCAAGCACCAAATCATCTGCGTGCCTAGTTCCGGAGTATAAGGCTCCTCGGTAGTAGAGTGTAATTCAATTATTTCATATTCAACAGCATCAACTAAGTCTATAAAAAACTTTTCCCCATACCAACGTAATCCATGTCCCGGCCAAGACGCGATTGCCGGGACATAATGGAAGATATAACCACCAGGAAGACAGAGATTATGAATATTTTTAAAACAATTGTAATGATTATACACATGCTCTGAGGTGCCGAAGTTGGTAATCAAATGAGTAGGGGCAATATCATCAATAAGTTTACCTAAATCCTTTTTTTGAGCACCCTCTCGTCCATTCCAATCCAACGAGATATGCTCAACGCCTTGTTGTTGATTAAAATGTAATTTGGAAATATTACCTGTTTTTGGCATCGGGGGGTGAATATTCTGATTTCCTAACTCAATCATCCTAATATTCTCTGTCTCATTAAATTCCTTTCCTAAATCCTCAAGGAGTTGATCTAGAAAAGGAACAAACTTTTGATATATACCCATTTTTAACCTTCTTTCAAATTTTTATCACACGAAAATCCGATTTTAACACCTTTATCAAACGGGTATTTATTTTGTTCCAAATATTCATGAATTACAGATTTATAAGTTTTATTTTTTAGATCATTCTTAAGCCATAAAAACTCCTGCACCAATTGCGTGTCTAGAAAAGGATACCTTCCTTCTATTCCAAACCCGCCGGATACTGATTCTTCTTTTGCTAAGTAGGAGACCTGAGTTCCTTCGAAGAACGATTTCCAAGGAAAGTGATTTTCTAGGTCTTTGGGATATTTACCTCCGAAAGAACTATGTTGGTATATTTTCTGCCCTCCGAAACCATAGTCTCCATATATCTCATCAGCACCTTGTCCAGAGAGATAAATTTTAATACCGTCAGTATTAGCTAAACTACAAATATGAGCCATCCCGGCAGAAGCTTTGTCACTATAGACTGATTCTCCTTGATTATAAAACCTATACATAAAATTTTCACATCTCTCCGTGAGTATGTGCTTACATTCTTCAAATCGTTGGCGGGTAAATTGAACATATTCAAAGGGTTTATTGTGCCTCTTAAAACGAGCAGATAAAATATGTTTTGTTTCTTCAGCCTCTATAGTATATGTTTTGAAATCAATGCCTTGATTTTGTAGCTCACAAGCCATTGCTCCGCTATCATAACCACTACTTAATCCAATAAAAATTCTTTCCCGAAGATTCTTGGTGCGCTTATGAATTGAATTTTTCCACGCCTGGATCCAATCGTCATACGTTTCTTTGTGCTGATTCAAATCAAAAGTATATAAAGATGTATTATAGACCGGTTTTATCGTATCCAGATTCAATACCACAGTTTTATTAGCAGGTAATTTAAAACGATGTTGTAACCCTGCTCTTTCGAGGGCGCTTTCATAAGATGCAAACATAATCTTATTACCGTCTTTTCCTAACCATAAAGGTTTTGTGGCAAAGACATCAGTACTGGCTAGAATAGTTCTTTTTGAAAAATCTGCTACTAAAATAGCAAATTCCCCATCAAGACGTTTTACAAACTCAAAGCCATACTTTTCATACAGAGGAATTAAACACTCCCCATCTGATTTAAAATCTCCGAATTCGTCATAATTGTAGATCTCCCCATTAAAAATACATACTATATTACCATCATCAGAGGTGAATGGTTGAGGAGTGAAATCTCCGGTAATGCTTAGAAGATTCTGTACAAACTGCCAACTTTCTTGTGTGTGTACGCTGGTATGATCTGGTCCTCTAAACTTTAAAAAATGATTCACATATTCTAAATCTTTAATCTCAAAATTACACCCTATAATGCTACACATTTTTCAATTTCCTTGTGATAGCGATTAAGGTAGGGTTGAACTTTAGGTTGTGTAATCCTCTTCTCGATAGTTTCTAATCCTGCATCGGATTTCAGATGAACTATAAAAGCCTCAGAATCGAGCGCCTGAGAAAAACTAAAATGAGATACTTCTCTCTCCGGCTCCTTGATGAAGGTGTATTGAGGACTTTTCTCTACCAGGCGAGACAAAGCAGGACTCTCTTTGTGTTTTTCGTCCCCCGAAAGAGTCTCAGTGGACCAGTCGGTTAAAAACTCTGTAGCGTGATCCATATTGAGTACCATGAAGTAGGAACCAATATATTTGGAAAATCCTTCTCTATCTCTATCACAGACAACAAAATCCCCCACATATTCGCGAACTCTAAGGGATATATCGCCGATAAATACTGAATCTACATCTACCATCAAAGTTGGAATCTTGGTGGTCTCACACACCTTCTTCAAATAAGGCACTTTAGAATAAGTCACCTTGCTCCAGCCACTATCGTGAACTGAATCGCTTTTTACCACCTCTTCGGCATTTAAAAAAGATAACTTAGGAAAAGTTTGTGTAAAATATTCTTGTAACTCAGTAGATAGTCCGAAATTAACGACGATAATCTGGTCAACCGGCTCCAAATCTACATTATCATATAACGAACACATAAATAAAGACAGAAATGGTACATAGTCCGGATTACAGACAGTGAAAATATTGTATTTATCAACCATAGTTTTCCGCCAAGTCTTGAAAAAGTTTACCAGCCTGTTTCCTTAAACCTTTTATGGTCTCGATTAATTGATCACCCTGTTGTGGGTACCACTCTTCAGATGCTACTCCGATTAAATTCTTCTGACATAAAACTCTAGTGTTAAGCATCTTTGCCTCTACTGCAATACGAGGGGTAGGCTCTGGATGACCTGCAAGAATTAATAGTTTTTCATAACTTGACAGGAGCTTTAAGAAGGTAAAATAATCCGCAGATTTAATCAGGTCAAAATCTAAATTATTAGACTCGCAATACTGGATAGCAGCAGCCGTCTTTTTAATGGGGTTATTAGAATCCACAATCGCAATTTTTGGAATCTTCTCTGAGTTATTGATAGTGGAAATATAATCAAGAGTTTTGTCGTCAAAAATACTACAGTGGATATTTTCACTATTAGAAAGTGGTAAGTTACGCTGGAATATATCTTCCTGAAGCTGACTGAGAAACACTACTCTGTAGGCGTTTTTGTAGAAATTTATATTAGTCAGTCCCGATTTAGGAGAAATAAATTGAGTGTAATGGATTGGGTTTCTATTTTTAAATATTTTGTAGTCGTGTTCATAAATTATATGATTTCCAGTTCGTACAAATGCCAAAAGACAACCATAAGACAGTGAAACAAAATTAGCCACAATAAAGACGCTGCTTGAATTACTTTCAATAAATTCTGGAGTTAATTCCAAACACCGTATTCTTTCCACCTCGATGTGGGATTTTTCTATCTCCATCATTAACGCAGCATCATTTTTTTCTGCTCCGCCTACGATATCATCAATAAAATAATCTGCAACAAAATAAACCTTCATTTGATTATCTATTCTATCATTTCAGATATAAAATTGCCCCACTCTTCAATTTCTTGGACGCCCTCTAATAATCCCAACTTGTGAATCAGTTGTTCTTGATAAAGTTTAAGAATTTTATCTTTCGTAAAATTTTCTACCAAGTATTGCTGCAAGAGGGTGGCATTTTTTTTATCCAAGGTGTGTGCCTTGTTGTGATTTTTGACATAAAACGATCTCATTTTCTTCTTCGTATCAGCCATATCACAAGTAGCCCATTTAGACTCAGGAGTAATTAAACCTTTCCAGACGGCTGCCGGGTCTACTTTTTCCAAAGTATATTTAAGTTTAGTAAAATGAGGGACCATCTTGCTCCTCTTTGATATCTCGTTTGTTTGAGGAGCATATAAAAAATCACAATGTCCAGACCAGGCCGGAGCTATCACAGGAAGACCAGAATAGGCTGCTTCAAAAATGGGTAGACCAAAGCCTTCCCCGTGAGTAGTGGTAACATAGGTATCAATTTTCTCAGAAATGTATAAACTATGAAGTTGTTTTTCGTTTAAATTACCGTGGATGTGATGAATTTTACACTGGCGGTGCGGATAATTAGACAACAGTCTTTGCAAGAAGTTTAAACACTGCTCTTTATCAATACGTGAGTTATTGACTAGATTTGTTTTGAGTACTAGCCCAACATCCGGTTCATCATGAAATTCTTCTACAAAGGCTCGAACTAAAAGATCCATATTTTTCCTTGGACCCATTTGTGCAACTGATAGAAAATTAAAATTCGTGGAAAGATCCATCTGTTCTAAAATATGATCCTCTTCGTCGAGTTCATAGGTTTTAACTGGATAGGGTATTACTTGGATCTTCTTATCGTATTCTGTTTCATAATTTGTGTGGTTGCGGCGCGCGTGCTGTATAAAACCACTTTTTGCATGTTGGGATACTACACACAGGGCGTCTACTCGTGCCGGAATATCTGCCCAACTATCATCAATAATATCGGTTTCAATTCCGGCTGTTATGCCTACCATTTTTTTATTATTCCCAGCCGTCAGGAGGGGAAATTCATTAGGAATCCCGACATGGACTACGACATCATAAGAAAATGTATTTAATTCTTGGGGATCAAGCAGGCTTTCCCTTAGGGATGGATATTTTTTAAAATAGGATATATCATTAGGAGTATGTCCCCAATTATTGAGACTAACTCGGATATTTAATTGGTTTTCATATTCTAACAGGCTTTCATACACTAAACGAGCATGCTCTCCATAACCGGATCTAGAGAGAATCGGAGCTTGGAGTAAGATGATTTTTTTATGCTGTGGTGTTACAGAACTCATAATGTATTTTTATCCCAATTTTTGTAATTTTTACGCGTCTCATAAGACCCGAAATGTTCGTGAATGTGTTTCAAGAAATGAACCCATTTATTTTGATAGGACTCAAAACTATAGTTCTTCTTGACGTGCTCCACTCCTTTAGTAGACATAGATCGATACTCTTCAGGATCCATCCCATACATAGTCTCTAGTGCATTTAGGAAATCCTCTCGTGAGACTCTATCTTCATAAATATACGGCACTTGTTGAGAACCTATTACAGCTTTAGAGGATGGCTCAATACCAATCCCGAACCACTCTTCCCCATCAGTCACTTGCTCTTGTAACCCACCGGTCATTGTGGTGATAATGGGAGTTCCACAATTCAAAGACTCCAACGTAGAAAGTCCAAAACCCTCCGCATCAGAAATATTTACAGTACAATACGCCGCATTATAAAAGAGAGCCAACGCTTGAGCAGGCAATTTCTCTGTGGAGAGGAGGAAATTTTCACTTGATAAATTTAATTCGGCCGCAATATAATGCAATGGTTGACCATTGGGGTCTGCTGGATCTGTATGCATAATCAGCATACAGTCTTCTTTATACTCTGGCTTGAGATTAATGAAGTCGTTCCACCAGTGAATCAAGGTTCCGGACTGTTTTCGTCGAGCATTTCGATTGTTCCAGAAAAAAATCTTCTTATTTATTAGAGAGGGATTGTTTCTGTAAAATTCCATTAGGTTAACTTCTGGAATGACTTTGAAGGATTGGGGATCTGCTGCATGAGGAATATAATGTTCTAAGACCGAAGGGGCCACTGTCTGTACTATATCGCTAGTAACTTTAGAGATAGTAGCAACTGCATCATTAGATTCATAAAACTTTTTATTAAATTTTGGATAAGGATAATTGTCCCATACGTGGTAATAAACCATCGGAATATCGCCGCGGATTTCATCTTCCATCATCCACAACCATTCATAAAAACGAGGGTCTGTCATAAACCACAAAATGTCTGGTTGGAACCCTTGGATAACTGAACTAAGTTGTTCTCGGGAGCCGTACCCATCGATAGGATAAATTTTCCACTCTTTGGCTGCTTGAATAGGTTCGTAGCTTTTGTGCTTAATGGCACCACCCAGGGAGAGAACTTGAAATTCTCCTGTAGCTAAAAGAGCCTCAATCATATATCTCGTCTGAATAGCCACGCCCGAAGGCAAAATAGGCATATCGCCCAAGGTTAAGATCTTTATCTTCTTTTGTGACAAGTTTTTATCCCCCTATGGACAATGTTCCGTCTGGTAAAACTCACAGGTTCCGAAACGGTCTTTGCAGTTTGTACAAGCAGTACGGTTTTTAAGATAGTTCTGTTTGTTAATATTATGCAACGCTTTTGTCAAGGCGTTAAGTGCATCTGTTGTTCTTTTTTTAGCTGCCGTCACCCGCACGAACTCTGCCTTCTTTCCAGCCTTCGCAGTTCGTTTGAGTAAGACGAAGTGACAATCCACATCTTTCGGGTCAACTTCATACTTCTGGGCATAAAAATGTTTATAGAATACAAGCTGGTAAGCGAGGATTTTGTCGCTCTTCTTTTCACGCTTCCATCCCCAGGAGCAGGTCTTCCAGTCAATCAGATGAACTTTTTCATCCTTCTTGGAGTAGACCACGAGGTCAATAAAACCTTTGAAGTTTTTTTCTGCTTCCGTGAATTCGGTGATGGGCACATAGAGTTGCTCTTCTGCTCGGAGCACTTCCCAG
>Ga0098059_1000721_pt1 | contig 18192 bp, 17 predicted proteins | sample 20_taG_FD_92580 | JGI IMG/M metagenome (GOLD analysis project Ga0098059, IMG submission 92580) | Marine viral communities from the Subarctic Pacific Ocean - 20_ETSP_OMZ_AT15318 metaG | ecosystem: Environmental > Aquatic > Marine > Oceanic | place: Subarctic Pacific Ocean | collected 2015-01-19
ACTTACTTCATTGAAAGAAAAAGAAGTGGTTGTTGATATGTCTTTGCACGAACAAATGATGGGCCAATACCAGCCCATCGTTTCGTCGTTCCGAGATGAACTAGACAACTATTTTGATGATTGCGAAGTTATCTCCACAGAGGAAGAATTATACGAGGACATCGAAGGGCATAACCTAAAATTTAAAGGCTTTATCGACCTCGTTGTCAAAACAAAAGACGGCAAGTATCATATACTTGACTGGAAGACCTGTGGATGGGGTTGGGACGCTAGAAAGAAGGCCGATAAGATTATTAACTACCAGCTTACTCTCTATAAAGTATTCTGGGCTAAGAAGCACGGCATACCACTAAACATGGTCGAGACACACTTTGGGTTGCTCAAACGAACAGCCAAAAAAAATAACACAGAGATTTTTCGAGTTACAAGCGGCCAAATAAAAATAAATAATGCCTTGACATTCCTTGAAAAAGCGGTTATAAATATAAAGAGAAAGATTTCTATTAAGAATAGATTATCTTGCAAGTATTGTCAATTTTACAATACCAAACATTGCACATAAAGAGGTATCAATGAAAAAAGAAAAGATTAAGGTTCTGATGCTTTCAGACCATCCCATGGCCCCATCCGGTGTTGGGACACAAACAAAAAACATATGTGAAGCCTTGCTAAAAACTGGAAGATATAAGATTAGTAGCTTCGGCGGCGCCATCAAGCATGACAATTATGAACCACAGAAAACTCATGAGTATGGCGATGACTTCATTATCTATCCTGTTGACGGATATGGAAGTCCAGAAGCTATTAGGTCAATGTTATGGGCGGAAAAACCAGATATTCTTTGGTTTATGACAGACCCAAGATTTTACGGCTGGCTCTGGAACATTGAAAATGAAGTGCGAGATGTAGTACCAATGGTTTACTATCATGTGTGGGATAATTATCCTTATCCTAATTACAATAAGAGTTTTTATGACTCAACTGATGTAATAGCTAGCATTTCGAAAGTGACACACGACATAGTTAATACTGTGGCGCCAGATGTTGAAAATCACTATTTGCCACACGCCGTCCGTCCGGACATTTTTAAAAAACTACCTCAAGAGGATATTGATAGTTTTAAAGCAGGAAACTTTGGAGACGAAAAAGATCGTTTTACATTTTTTTGGAATAATAGAAATGCCCGAAGAAAACAAAGTGGTAGCCTAGTCTTTTGGTTCAATGAGTTTGCTGAAAAAGTTGGACCTGAGAAAGTTCGGCTCATTATGCACACCGATCCCAATGACCCCAACGGTCCAGATCTGAATCACCTCATCGACTCTTTAAATATCACCGACGGCCGTATTTTAATCTCTGCAAACAAAGTTGAAGCAAATGCTTTATCTATGTTGTATAACGCTGCTGATTGTACAATCAACATCTCGGATGCTGAAGGGTTTGGCTTGGCCACTCTAGAGTCACTATCTTGTGAAACTCCTATTATCGTCAATATGACAGGCGGCTTACGGGAGCAGGTGACGAATGGTAAGGATTGGTTCGGTGTAGGAATCGAACCAGCCTCAAAATCAATTATTGGTTCTCAACAGGTACCATACATTTATGAAGACCGGATCAGTAAAGAAGACTTTATTTCTGCTCTGGAACAAATTTACAATATGTCGGAAGAAGACCGTCGCGCCCTCGGTCGGAAAGGCCGGGAGCATGTAGTCGAAAATTATAGCTACGAAGAGTTTACTAAAAAATGGATTGATTTAATGGATAACACACACGAAAAATATGGATCTTGGTCTGATAGAAAGGGCTATAAGTCATGGACAATCAAGGAGGTAGCATGAAAAAAAGTATAGTTGTTAGAGCACCAGTACTCTCAATGTCGGGGTATGGTCAACAATCTAGGTTTGCATTGAGGGCTTTGAGAAAATATGAGAGCTTTTTAGATATTTATGTTATTCCAATTGGCTGGGGCCAAACAGGCTGGGTGCATGATGACACCGAAGAGCGAAACTGGTTGGACGCTAAAATTAAAAACACGGTTGGCTTTATGCAAAATGGAGGCAAGTTTGATTATTCTTTGCAAATTACTATTCCAAATGAATGGGAAAATATGGCTACCAAGAATATTGGATTTACAGCCGGTATTGAGACTACTAAAGTGGAGCCTCAATGGATTGAAAAAGCCAATTATATGGACAAAGTAATAGTGGTTTCTAAACACTCCAAGGATGTTTACGAAAACGCGACTTATACAGGCACCAATAAGCAAACTGGCCAGCCTATGACTCTAAAATCAACAACCCCAATAGACGTAGTTAATTTCTGTATACCGGACTTCGAAGCTGTCAAAGTAGACCTTCAATTAGACTATGATTTTAATTATCTGGTCGTGGCGCAAAACGGCCCTCGAAAAAATGTGGTTAACACAATCAAGTGGTTTATAGAAGAGAACTATGATCGACAGGTCGGTTTAGTGCTGAAAGTGTTCACCAAATCTGGTTCAATACTTGACAGAGAATTTACCGAAAAACAAATAGCAGCAATACTAAACGCACCAGAATATAAAGGTCGTGAATGTAAAGTATACTTATTGCACGGAGACATGAAGCCAGAAGAAATGTTAGGGCTCTATAAGCATCCTAAAATTAAGGCACTAATATCCATCACGCATGGAGAAGGGTACGGCTTACCTATGTTTGAGGCCGCGTACAGTGGACTTCCGATTATCACAACAGGCTGGTCCGGTCAGTGTGACTTCTTATACATGCCAACTACAAAGAAGAAAGGCAAAAAGAACAAAACAGTAATGAAGGCTGGTTTTGCAGAAGTGGAATATGATATTGCCCCCATCCCTGCCGAAGCAGCTTGGGAAGGGGTAGTAGGAAAAGATTCATCTTGGTGTTACCCCCGACAGGGATCCTACAAGATGAATCTTCGACGCATGCTCAAGAATTATGACAAAAGTCTGAAGAGGGCTGAAGAATTACAAAAATGGGTTAAAGAAAACTTTAAACCAGAAGATCAATACGAGAAGTTTGTAAAAGCGATGGAAATTGATTTGGTTCAACCTGAAGACGTAGATTATGTTTGGGTCAGTGACTTCTTTGCAGACCAGCTGACTGGCGGCGCCGAAATGTCCTTACAGGCACTAATGAACAAATCTCCTGAAGGGGAGCATGTTCGAATTAATTCTGATAGGTTAACAGAAGACATGGTGGAACACTACAAAAATTGTAAGTGGGTTATCGGAAACATCGCTAATCTTAAATCAGATATTCGCGATTTAATTGTATCAAAGGGTATAGATTACACATTTGTTGAATTTGACTATAAATTCTGTGAGTATCGAAACCCTTTACTGTATGAGACCTTGGAGGAAGAGAAGTGTGAGTATTCATCCACCGAGTTAGGTCAGGCGATGGTAGATTTTGTTAACGCATCCAGACAGACATTCTTTATGTCACAACGTCAGAAAGACATATATATAGAAAATCTTAAAGGACTCAAAGAAGACAAGCTCTGTGTACTGTCCTCTGTTTTTGATGACAGTTTTTTTGCAAAAATCGAAGAATTACGTCAAAGCCAAAACGGAGCTGAACGAGACAAATGGATTGTTCTAGGTTCTCGCTCGTGGGTCAAGGGTAGCACACAGTCTGAAGAATATTGCAAAGAAAACAATATGGACTATGAAATCGTAACTGGCCTAGGCCACGACGAACTTCTTGATAAGATGTCAACAGCAAAGGGAATTTGCTTTAAGCCATCAGGCTTGGATACTTGTCCAAGATTTGTAATTGAGGCAAAACTCCTCGGTTGTGAGCTTGAGCTTAATGAGAACGTACAACACCTAGAAGAGGATTGGTTTAAATCGGAAGATGTTGATAAAACCATAGCTTACTTGAAGCAGCGTCCTACTGAGTTTTGGTCTAGAGTTTCTGCATGAACAACCACTTTTCTGTCGTCGTCCCAGCATTCAATAGTGAAGCATGGGTGGAGTCTAATATAGGATCGATTGTGAATCAGAATTATGATAACTATAAATTAGTTTACATTGATGATTCATCGACTGACGGAACATATGAAAAAGCCAAGGAATTACTAGAAGGCTCTAATATAAGTTACGAACTACACAAAAACTCATTTAACAGAGGTAAAGCCTATAACTTATACCATTATATAAATTCTCTAAAAGATGATACAATAGTAGTAATAGTTGACGGTGATGATTGGTTAGCCAATGATCATGTCTTGGGTTTTTTGAATGAACAGTATAATAAAAATGTGTGGATGACATGCGGGTCATATATAACAACAGACACTAAAGAGGTAGTCCAACCGCGTCTTACTGACAATTATTGGGACGGAAATATTAGATTGAAAAGCTGGCAGTTTTCTCATCTAGGGACCTTCCGCAAGAGCTTATTCAGCAAGATAAAAAGAAAAGCTTTTCTAGACTCTTTCGGAAACTACCTTTTGACAACCAGCGATCAAGCAATGATGTGGCCGATGGTAGAAATGTCGGGCCCAGAACACCTTAAACCCCTTGAAGAAACTTTGTATGTCTATAATCGTTCAAACCCTTTGTCCGATGATAGGGCACATAGAAGAGATCAATTGCAAACAGAAGATAGCATAAGATCTCGCAATCCATATGAAAGACTGGAGTCTCTATGAACGTATGTTTAGAGAATGTGAACCTAGAGTCAAATTCCGGACCAAACTATTTTGCTCAAAAGTTAATAAAATATATGGGTTTTCGTGGTACAATTTTTGACCCAAATCAACCGCAAGATATTAAGTTAACTTTTATAGAATCACATGGTTTAAAGCCTAGTCTTCCTATGGTACAAAGGCTCGATGGAATATATTTTAACGGCGCCTTTGACTGTGACCGAATGAACTATAACATTCGTAAAACATATGAAGCTTCCAAGGGAGTTGTGTTCCAGACAAATTTTAATAAAGATCTTATCTTTAATTGGTTTGGAGAGCACGACAATTATCGTATCATTAATAACGGATCTGATGTCTTAAAGATAGAAAACATAAAAATTGGATTTGAACAATATCGAGAAAAATACGATAATATTTGGTCCTGCGCCGCACATTGGCACTCTTTTAAGAGATTAAAATCAAATATTGAGTACTTTTTAAACTTTGCAGGGGAAAATGATTGTCTAATTGTTGCGGGTAATGATCCCGATGAGATCGTGGAACATCCTAGAATATTTTACGTTGGCGACTTGAATTCAAGCAACTTGTTGTCATTGTTTAAATCTTCAAAGTATTTTATTCATTTAGCCTACTTGGATCATTGTCCTAACGTAGTAATCGATGCCCGCGCATGTGGATGCCAGATAATTTGCTCATCGGCCGGCGGCACTAAAGAAATAGCCGGTAAAGATGCTATAGTAATCCAAGAAAAAGAATGGGATTTCTCATTCTTACAGGACCCGAATCCGCCCAATCTAGATTATGGCAAAAAAATGCTAAACCCCTTTGAGTCCCCTATCTCTATGGCTAAGACAGCTAAAAATTATGAGAAGTTCTTAAAGGAATTGATGTAGTGAAGAGAGAAAAGATTGGTTGAAGAAACAAAAACAAGAAGTGTTGTAAAAACAATTGTTTGGAGAATAGTAGCAATTTTAAATAGCTACACGATATTGACTTGCGGTATAACAAGCAGTGCTCTTAAAAACGCTCTACTTATGAATTTAACAGGATTCTTTGTGTACTATTTCTTTGAAAGAATTTGCAACAAGATCCCACACGGTAAAATAATACAGGATAAAAAATGAAATCTTTAATTTTAGGACACACAGGCTTTGTTGGCAAGAGTTTGTTTGAATACTTAACAGCCCAAGGCCACAGTGTAGTTGGTCTTTCAACCGCTGAATGCGATCTCCGAGACTATAATAGTTTCTATGAAGCAATGAGAAAGTTTGAGAAGGTTGACGTAATATATAATTTAGCGGCCAATGTAGGAAGTGTACATTATGTTACAGCGAAGGCCGCCGAAGTTATAACAGATAACGGTCTTATGGCAATCAACCTATACAAGGCAGTTAACGAGTTAAATCCAGACGCAATAATAATTAACCCTATATCAAATTGTTGCTACGCGAATGGCTCAACACTTCAAGACGAGAGAAAATGGCTATCTGGCCCTGTCCACCCCTCGGTTTTCTCCTTTGGGAATTTCAAGAGAATGCTCTATTATATTTCAAAATGTTATGATATGCAATATAACATCAAGAGTGTAAACTTAATGCTCCCCGGTATCTATGGCCCGGGCGACAGTACCGATCCGAACAAAGTTCATGCTTTAAATGGAATGATCATCCGGATGCTAGCATGTCAGGAAGATTCTATAGAAGAATTTGAGATTTGGGGAACAGGCAAACCTATTAGGGAATGGATTTTTATTGATGATGTGTGTAAAATTATGCTCACTGCCGCTGAAAATAAAGAGAGTTTGATCGAGCCAGTTAATCTGGCCCAAGGTAAGGGTTACTCTATTGAAAAGACGGCTGGATATATTTCTAAGGCAGTTGGGTATTCTGGAGCGCTAACGTTCAACACTGACTATCAAGATGGCGCACCAATAAAAATTTTAAAGGTTGGTAAAATGAAGGAGATTGTGGGTGACTTTGAGTTCTACAATCACGAAATGGGAATTGCAAAAACAGTCGAGTATTACAAGGAGACTATTAGTTATGAAAAATAAAGATTATGAAATTGGGCAAGAGATTAGAACATGGTCCGTTAATGTACCAGATCGGGCTGCCAAAGAAGTAGAAAAAACTTTAAAATCTACTTGGATCAATACTGGTAAAAAAGAAAAAGAATTTAGACAGAAGATTTGTGATCGGTTTAAGGCACCGTATGCTGTGGCCACAACGAGCGGCACAAGCGCCCTCAAGGCTGCCTTAGTTTCTTTGGGTGTAGGATATGGAGATGAAGTGGTAAGTACCCCTTACACGTTTATAGCCACCAATACAGCTATCTTGGAATTGGGTGCAATACCAAAATTTGCCGACATTCAATATGATACTCTGAACATTGATCCTAAAAGTATTGAGAAACAAATAACTGATAAGACCAAGGCAATCATGTGTGTACACTATGCCGGCAATACGGTCGATCTAGAAGAAATTAGAAAGATCGGGCGCAAGTATAATCTACCAGTTATAGAAGACAGCGCTCACGCAATGGGCGCCGCGTACCGTGGGGATCCAGTTGGTTCAACAGGGGACGTCGCATGTTTTTCATTCCAGTGTGTTAAAATCGTTACTTGCGGTGACGGAGGTGTCATCACAACAACCCGAGAAGATGTATATAATACATTGAAGAAGAAGGTATGGTACGGTATTGATAGAGATACGAAAAAAACAGATATATTAGACCCGCTGCCAGCCCCACCTGATGGCTTGGGCTTTAAGATGAACATGAACGACATCACGGCTACTCTGGCATGCGTGGCTATGGAAGAACTGGACGCCGCCCTTCTCAGAAGAAGAAATATAGGTGAAACGTACAGAAAAGAATTTGCTAATCTTTCTAACCTTGAAATGATGAATTATAAACAAGACAGGACACCAAACTATCAAATTTTCCCGGTGCATGTACAAAATCGAAGGAAATTCGCCGAGTACATGTGGGATAATGGCATTCAAGTCAATGTCAATAATAGAAGAAATGACATTTATGATATGTTTGGAGGGTTGCGAAATGACCTCCCTAATCTAGCAAGAGCCGACAAAGATGTTATTTTGCTACCTTTACATCTCGACTTGACGGACGCAGATGTAGCTAGAGTGATAGACAAAGTTAAGAAATATGCGTAAAGGCCTAATTGGACATACAGGTTTTGTCGGATCTAATTTAAATACACAAATTGATTTTGATTGTTGCTATAATAGCAAAAATATTGCTGACATCCGCGGCGAGCATTTTGATATACTTTACTGTGCCGGCGCTCCCGGCATCAAATGGTATGCTAATCAAAACCCGGATAAAGATTTGAATTCTATTACAGATTTAATGTTTAATTTAGCCAATACGAAAGTTGAAAAACTAGTCTTGTTGTCAACGATAGGAGTATATGATAATCTCAATTCAGTTGATGAGGAACATGATATTAATATTGATGAACTACATCCTTACGGCCGCCATCGACACATTTTAGAAAAATATGTTCTCAATAATTTTGATTCTTTAGTTGTTAGGCTGCCTTCTATCTTTGGAAACGGCCTAAAAAAGAATTTTATTTACGATGCCATGGACAATAACTATGACTACGCCCCAAATAAGACCAGCACTATGCAATTTTATAATCTTAACAATTTGTCGACAGACATTGAAGTAGGTATTAAAAACCAATTAGAGATCTTAAATATTTCATCTGAACCAATAAACATTGGAGATCTAGTATCAGAAGTATTTTTTGAAGACCCTAGAGTATTACCAGAGACAACAGTGGTAAATTATAATATGAAGACCAAACACTCTAAGTATTGGGGTATTCAATCAGATTATCTCTATAAGAGTGGCGAAATAATCGAAGATTTATTAAATTTTATAAAAACTAACAAAGAAAGGAGGAGTTTTACATGAAAATTTTAGTAACCGGAGGTGCAGGGTATATCGGCACCACATTATTACCTCAGTTGCTTGAGGCCGGCCATGAAGTGACAGTATTCGACAATCTTATGTTTGGAGGAAATCAGTTACTACCTTTCTTTAGATATAAGAATTTTAGTTTTACTAGGGGAGATATCCGCTCCGTTAAAGAATTAAAAGAAGCGACCACCGGAAAAGACATAATTATACATTTGGCCGCAATTGTAGGCTTTCCAGCATGCAAAAATAATCCTGAGTTAACAATGGAAGTTAATGTGCAGGGAACTAAAAATTTAATAGAGGCAACAGAGCAACACCAAATTATTCTATACGGCTCTACCGGAAGTAATTATGGCACTGTTGATGGAGTCTGCACTGAAGAATCGGTATTAAACCCTTTGAGTCTCTATGGTGAGACCAAGACAGAAGCTGAACGATTACTTTTATCTCGTGGCAATACTATAGCCTATCGATTTGCTACAGCTTTCGGTGTATCCCCGAGACTTCGTTTAGATTTACTAATCAATGATTTTACCAACAAGTGTTTAAAAGATGGATATGTAATTGTTTATGAAAAAAGCTTTATGAGAACGTTTATACACGTTACAGATATAGCTCGATCATTTATGTTTGCTTTAAATAACCTTGACAAAATGATTGATAACGTTTATAATGTAGGAGATGAGTCTATGAATTATAGTAAAGAGGCTGTATGCGATATGATAGCTGATCGAACCAATGCTTTTGTACATTATGAGGAGATTGGCTCCGATGCGGATAAAAGAGACTATATTGTCAGTTATGACAAGATCAATAAGCTCGGATTCAGAACCTTAGTTACCATCGAGGAAGGCATTGACGAGGTTGTCGGAGCACTGAAAATAGTTGACTTCCAAGACCCATACAGTAATGCTAAAAATATTTTAAGATAAGGAAGGAGATTTAAGATTATGAAAAATTTATCTGTTATTGGAATCGGCCGGCTCGGCTTGTGCTGGGCTTTAGTTTTAGAAAAATCTGGATACAACGTTGTGGGGTGTGATATTATAGAGGATTATGTTAATGCTCTGAATGACAAGACCTTTTTCTCTTATGAACCACACGTTAACGATTACTTAAAGGCATCAAAAAACTTTACTGCGACGACAGATCTTTTCAAAGCCGTCAATCACTCAGATACAATATTTGTCAATGTGCGCACGGATTCTGATTTTGATGGAAAATACGATCATTCACAAGTTATATCAGTAGTCGACGGCCTAGTTTCACTGGGACGCCAATCTCGCCGAAAACATTTAATCATTGCTACCAATGTAAACCCGGGTTACTGCGACGAAGTTGCGGAAGAATTAAAGGATTTAAATTATGTAGTCAGTTTTAGCCCTGAATATGTTCCACAAGGAAAAATAATTGAATGGGACGAGCGTCCAGAAATAGTAGTAATTGGTGAAGAGAACAAAGATCTAGGCGATGAATTACAAGAAATATTTAATAGTGTTTGTAAAAATGACCCACCAGTACATAGGATGGACCGCCTAAGCGCAGAAATTTCTAAACTAGCTTTAAACTGTTACTTGACGGTGAAAATATCTTATGCAAATTCTATAGGAGATTTAGCTTTGAGAGCAGGTGCTGACCCAGATAAAATCCTTTCAGCAATTGGATCAGACTCTAGAATCGGGTCTAAGAACTTAAAGTATGGTTTCGGCTACGGCGGCCCATGTTTCCCTAGGGATAACAAAGCACTGATTCACTACTCTCAGAAAGTTGGAGCTTCTATACCACTCAACGCCTCCGCGGATCAAATTAATCGCGAGCATCTAGAATTTCAAATTAAGCACTTTATCGAAACCAGACCTAATAATACAATTGTGATCTTTAACGGTGTTGCTGCCGATACTTCGAATTATACTGATGCCGTAGAATATGGAAGCATCGCATATAAAAATGGTACCGTGATTCTAGAAGAATCCCAACAGTTGTATTTTGCAATTGCAGTAGCCAAAAAAGGTTACAAGGTTGTTATTATCGATACTGATGCAGTACTAACAGAGCTAAAGAAAGTATACGGAGATTTATTTCACTATGAGTAATAGCGGGACTGTTTATGTGAACTATACAACTGGTTTTGGAAACAATATATTTCAATATTGTATGGGCCGCCTTATATCCGAAGCCCATGGTATAAATTTATCGAGCCACAATGCTGATCTAGAGAAGATAGGCATAGTACCCACAGGCTCGGAACACCCAAACAACTTGCCAATCCATATCGTTAACGATAGTAACTACAAAAAATATTTATGGTCGCGACCACCTGAATGTAATTTGGTAGTTCAGGGGTACTTTGAAGATTACAAAATATTTAAACCACATTTGGAAAGAATTAGAAGTTGGTTTGATGAAGTGAAAATTACAAATAAGAACGATGTAATACTACATATGAGATTACAAAACCGCCTCGTGCAACTAAGCCACAATAAAAATCACATCACAGCAGATTCATTTAAAGAGGCACTCAGCAAATTTGATTACGATAGATTGCACATTGTCACAGACGCTGAAAAGTGGGGCGGATATACAAGCGAGGATATAGAAAAGATACAGAATGAGATCTCAATCGGACCCAACCCTAAGCAGAGTTCTCCGTGGGTGAGTACCGAAGATTCAGTTAACTATGCAAATCACATTATGGACGGGTTATCTGATTTGAACCCTATAATACATTGTAACGGTGCAAACACTTTGCCCGGCTCTGGAGGTTTGCGTGGAGATTTTATTGACGATTTTAACTTGACAAGAAGCTTTAATCAGGTTATAATATTTAATAGCACTTTTTCTTGGTGGGCCGCGGCCCTTAGTGGTGCTGAAAAAGTAGCGATTTTTGACCCATGGAAAATTGCCAAGAAGCCAAAGGACAGAAGAAACTTGGGCAAGACAAGTTTCCCGGGCTGGCTTTCATGGGGTTGCGCTGATGATTTATACTTTAAAAAATATGGAATAAAAGGGGAATAGTATGTATAACGTATTTACAGTTTTAAACTCTGCTTACATGAGATTTGGAAAAATATGGATAAACTCTCTTTACCATGAAGCGGATTACGACAATGTAGGTAAAATATTTATCTTGGATACCGGCCTTACAGATGAAGACAAAACCTATTTAACAAAATATGATAAGGTACAAATAGTGCCTAGTGATATAGACATAAAAGAATCTTCTAATGCCAATTATCAAAAATCTGTATGGTTGTCACATGTGTTGAGAAAAACCAAATACTTCCGGCAAATTCTAGAAAAAGGAAACAGTCCCTTAGTTATGGTCGATTCAGATTGCATGTTTATTGGAGACTTCAGTCAGCATATCGACGAAACTTATGATGTTCAGGTATGTAATAGATCATACCATGATAGGGATGACTGGATCGCTTCTTTTTTTGTTGCCAATAATACAAAAAAAGGTTTATTCTTTATGGACCTATGGATGCAAAGAATGAAAGAATTAATGGAAGAGCGCCCCGAAAGAGGTTGGTTTGAATCATATTCTTTGAACACTTGCATAAAAGATTTAAAAACAAAAAAAGTAGAAAATGATTTAAAAATAGGGGATGTAGAAACCAAGGACGTGGCTTGTGAACTGCCCACGCTATCTCATGCCGATACTAAAATTTTGCACTTCAAGGGAACAGGCAATAAATTGGACTTCAACGAAAGGCTTAATAGATTTAGCGACAAAAGTATAATGAATAAGATTCTGGAATACGGAGACCATAAGCCAGAACCTGTAATTATTGATTTCGGATACAACTTCAGCCGCGGCCACCAATAACTATGTGTAGTTTTATTACTATTAGCAAAGATTTAGAAGAGCAGTCAATTAATAATGCTAATAAATATTCTAAGTTCAGAGGCCCAGATCGTACTAACATCCGTAGATTAAAAGGGCACACATTTATTCATAATCTGCTTAGTATAACTGGCGAGATGACAGACCAACCATTTGTAAGTGACGATGAGAATATTGTCTGTGTTTATAATGGAGAGATATATAATTCTTCCGACTATGGAAAATATAGTAGCGATGGAATGTGCTTAATAGACGCATACAAAAGGCACGGATTAAAATTCATTCAACACTTGGATGGTGAATTTGCAGTAGTGTTGTACGACTTCAAAAAGAAAATTGTTGTTGCGGGCTGTGATACCTTTGCCACAAAGCCTCTATGGGCCGGCCTTACCCCAACCGGGGATTTGGCTTTCGCGAGCTACAGAAGCTCCCTAGAGGCCTTAAACGCCAATCGTAATCAAAGACTCGATGCCAATAAAGGATATATCTTTGATTTCTATGGAAACATAATTAAACAATATAATGTCGTCGAATTTGATATACATAATCAACACAAAGAGAATTATGATGATTGGATGACGGCACTTTCAGAAAGTATAGACAAAAGAGCTGCTAGCGTGAGAGAAAGCATATTTTTAGGTTTAAGTAGTGGCTACGATAGTGGTGTTATTGCTTCTGAATTAAAGAGGCAAGGAATTTCTTTTAAAGCATACAGTATTTATGCACAGGAAAATAGAGATGTTTTGCTAGCCCGCCACAAGTTGTTTCACGATGGTGTATTGATCGACCTTGAAAGAAAACAATATGACGAATCAAAAGATATTTTGAAGGCGACATGCGAGGAGTCAATATATGATACTAAGTCTTGGAAAGGCTACATGACTGATGACAAGGCAGCCGTCGGACTACATTATATATGTGGATTAGCCAAGAAAGACAGCCGAAAAATCTATATGTCAGGCCAAGGCGCCGACGAGATCTTTGCTGACTATGGATTTGCGGGGAGTAAGATGTCATCCCAGAGTGGCCTCTTTGGAGTATTCCCAGAGGATCTATCAACTTGTTTTCCATGGAGAAATTTTTATCATGGCACTCAACGAGCATATCTTTCGAAAGAAGAAAATGTAGCTGGTTCTCAAGGAATCGAAGCCAGATATCCTTTCTTGGATAAAAAAGTTGTACAGGAATTTCTTTGGTTGTCACCCAGTCTTAAAAACAAAAACTACAAAGCTCCACTTTATGAATACTTAACTAATCATAATATTCCTTTCGACAAAGAAAAGAAAGTGGGATTCAGTTGTGAACCAAAAAGTAAAGGAACAAGTTAATGATTGTTGCAGTTAACGGCTCTGGCCTAGGAAATCGAATAAAAGCTATAGTATCATGCATGAGGATATCACCAGATAACTATGGGGTACACTGGGTTAAAAACCGTGATTTATTCTGTGAGTTCAAGGATTTGTTTCGAAACAATGTTGAAGTAAAAGATATTCCTTCTAGCGCTCAAATTTATGAGTCATGGCGCCTTGCAGTACTTAACGAGGACGACATTCCTGAAGGCTTTAATGAAGCAACCAATGGTCTTGACCGAGCCGGCGACAAATTTAGTTTTACCTGCCCACACGGCAGAAACATAGATATTGAATATGATCGTATTCCCAATACTGTAAGAGAGGAGTACTTAAAGTATTTCAATAAACTTAAAATTAATCCATCTATATTGATGGAAGTGAAAGAATTTTCTAAGAAATTCGATGAAAACACTGTATCAATTCATATTCGTTCGTGGAGAGACGACGATGTGCGAAAAGGAAACTTTCATAGGCTAGAGAAATTTATAGCTGAAACTAAGAAGTTTGATGAAAACACTACCTTTTATTTAACTTCTGATTCCGACGAAATTAAATCAGTCTTTAAAGACCTATATGGGGACAGAGTTTTTATATATGATAGAAAATCAGAAACCGCGACAAGTCGCGTTAATCCTTTTGGAATTCAGGAAGACTTTATTGAGATGTTGCTCTTATCAAAGAACAACTACATTATTGGCACCTATTTGAGCACATACACAGAAGCTGCGTGGTGGCTTGGCGGAGCCAAGGCTGAAGTGAGGGTTTGTTAAAATGAAAAAAAAATATAATTTGTTAAATCACAAATTTGGGATAAATAAGGATATATCATGGTCCAAAACACGCGAATTCAATTTTAATTGGTGGAACACTGTCGCCAAACCCACAAAAACACAGACTGCCACCGGGGAGGGGTACATTGGCATGGTCGACCCCAATGAGCACCCAAACCACAAAAAATTAAATTATGATGTATTTTTACAAGATGTACAAATTTGGCTGCGCAATCTCCCGCCAGAAATCATGAGTCATGCACAACGCGCCAATATTGAAAAGCCATTTGCATCGTGGTTCGAGGGAAAGACCGTAGGGGAAATTTCCTGCGGCCCATACGGGGGAATGCTCGAATGCTATGGGGTTAAATGCAAGAAAAAGTTTTTTATAGATATTTTTATGCCTGATTTCGTTTCGATGGAATACATAAAATGGCCAAAAAATGCAGTTTTTGTGCAGGCCCCGGCAGAGCATATCCACTTGGAGGATAATACGCTAGACGTGTTGTTAGCCTATAATTCTATTGATCATGGCTGGGATTGGAAGAAATCTGTCGATGAATGTTTGAGAGTATCTAAGAGTATGTTTATGATGTTCGACACTAAAGACAAAATTGAAGACGATTTCCACCCGCAAAAGATATCGCACAAAGATGTATTAGACTATGCGATTGAAAACGATTGGGGAAACAAATATCGACAAGTCCTAATAAAGCCGGTCCGTAAAGACTATGGCTATTACGGCACGCCAGACCCGTCAACTGGTCAGAATATGTGGCCTGAAACTTGGATTTATGTTATAAAATGAAAAATAATTCTTACATTGTAGCATCTTTGGGTCGCTGTGGCTCACAACTTATGACTGAGGCTATCCACAATCATGTATGGGGATTCCTAGATCATCCAAAGCCTCTCTTAAAGAAGACCCGGCCATTTATCCGAGAATACCCAGAAGACTTTAAGAACGGCACTGTTTACAAGACGCACTTGTACCCAACAAATTTTTCTAACAACTGTAAGGTAATCTTCACATTTGGCAATCCTCTCGATATTGTATTGTCAGTACTGAGAAAATCTAGGGATCCTCGATGGGGTCCTGCACATTTTGCCAACTTGGGAGCAGACTGGAATGACTTTCCCAAAATTATGCAGCAGGATGTACTAAATCTAGAAAATATGTTTGATGCATTCTATAAGAAACAAGAATTTGATATCATGTGTGCCCGATACGAGACATTATGGGACCACGAATCAGAAATATCCAATTTCTTGGGATTCGATTTCAAAATGCCAGAAAAGATAGAGAGGACTTCGAACAAACAAAGAAAACTCTTATCTGAAGATACTCTGATAGCATTCGAAAAAGGTTATTCATCTTTAAATAAAAAAATTAATGATGCAGAAAATTTAAAAACTTGGAGTAATAAAAAATGAAAAAAATACTAGTTTGTGGTGCCGGCGGCTTTATCGGCGGCGCTATGATGAAGAGACTTAAATCAGAAGGCCATTGGGTCAGAGGAGTCGACCTCAAAGAACATGAATACTTTAATCCTTACGAAGTCGCTGATGAATTTATTATTGGAGATCTGCGAGATCCAATAATCTGTGATAAAGTAGTGTCTGAAGATATTGACGAGATATATCAATTTGCTGCTGATATGGGAGGCGCCGGCTTTATTTTTACGGGCGAAAACGACGCAGACATTATGCACAATTCTGCTATGATTAACCTTAATATAGCGGAACAATGCGTAAGAAAGAATGTTAGCAAAGTGTTCTACTCGTCCTCAGCCTGTATGTATCCCGAACGAAACCAACTAGACCCAGAGAACCCTAATTGCACCGAGGACTCTGCTTATCCAGCTGCTCCGGATAGTGAATATGGATGGGAAAAATTATTTAGTGAAAGATTATGGTTAGCATTCGCCAGAAATTATGGCCTCAATGTTCGTATAGCTAGATATCACAACATCTTCGGGCCCGAAGGCACATGGGACGGAGGCAGAGAAAAAGCCCCGGCTGCTTTTTGTAGAAAAGTCGCCCAAGCTCCAGAAGGTGGAGAGGTAGAAGTTTGGGGCCCCGGCAGCCAGACACGTTCGTTCCTTTATATAGACGAATGTATAGAAGCCACTCGAAAACTCATGGACTCTGATTTCACTGGTCCTGTTAATATTGGATCTGAAGAAATGATATCAATTAATAATTTTGCTAAAATGGCTATTGACATCTCTAATAAACGTGTTATAATATATAATATTGACGGCGAAGACTTTAAAAACAAGTATGGTTTTCGTTGCCCGCTAGGAGTCCGAGGAAGAAATTCGGATAATACTCTGTATAGGGATAAGATTGGTTGGGCGCCGTCACAACCATTAATCGAAGGTATGAAGAAAACTTATGAATGGATTCGTGAACAAGTGGAGTTAAAAAATGGCTAGATGTTTAGTGACAGGCCACAAAGGCTATATAGGCTCAGTGTTATATAAAAAATTGCAAGAACAGGGCCACGAAGTTATGGGAATTGACTTAAAAAGTGGTCATGATATCCTTGATACTCTAAAACCCAACTTGGATGGCAGTTTCCACCGCCAGTGGGCTAACTTCAAGCCAGAATATATTTTTCATCTTGCAGCTATACCCAGAGTGGTATATAGCATTGAAAACCCTGTTGAAGTGATTGAAAACAATGTGCTTAGTAGTTTATATATTTTAGAATTTGCACGCGCTGTAGGAGCAAAGAGAGTTATCTACTCTAGTTCATCCTCAGTCACAGGAAATGGAGAAGGGCCCGAAAATCCATATGGAGCATCTAAATACATGCCAGAAGCTCTGTGTGGAACATGGTCTAAAATATATGGGGTCGACACAGTGTGCTTGCGCTACTTTAATGTCTACTCGCCATGTCAAAAGGCTGACGGCCCTTATGCCACAGCTGTCGCCAATTTTATGGAATCGATTCGGCAAGGCAGAAATCCTTTCATTACAGGAAATGGAGAACAAAGAAGGGACATGGCCCACGTTGAAGACGTCGCCGCGGCCAATATTCATGCCATGTTGCACGAACAGTCTTTTGGTGGAAAGTGGTTTGATATTGGAACTGGTGATAATATTTCCCTCAATCAAATTAAAGATATAGTAGCAGAGTCATTCCCGACCGTGCAGTTTGATTATGTTTTAGACAGGCCCAGAGACGTCATGGAAACGCGTGCCAACATCCAGCCATATCAGGAAAGTACAGGATGGACCCCACGCCACTCTATCGACACAGGAATTAGACAATGTTTTGAGGAGCTTAAGAGTGAACTATAAGAAAATAGGTGTAGTTGGCTCTGGTTACGTTGGCTCAGCGCTAGCGGAAGGCATGAACGCTTTTTACGACGTACACACTTATGATAAGTATAAGAATTCTACTAGCGCATCGATAGAAGAACTATGCGAGGCTACAAAGATAATTTTTATTTGTGTGCCGACTCCTATGAACCCAGACGGTTCGTGTAATTTGGACATAGTAGAATCCGTAATAAAAGAGATAGACCAGTATAGCAAAAATCATATAGCAGTTATTAAATCAACAATACCTCCCGGCACAACAGAAAGTCTTAACTTG
>Ga0098059_1000722_pt1 | contig 18166 bp, 3 predicted proteins | sample 20_taG_FD_92580 | JGI IMG/M metagenome (GOLD analysis project Ga0098059, IMG submission 92580) | Marine viral communities from the Subarctic Pacific Ocean - 20_ETSP_OMZ_AT15318 metaG | ecosystem: Environmental > Aquatic > Marine > Oceanic | place: Subarctic Pacific Ocean | collected 2015-01-19
ATGATGCCAAGAGGACCTATGGGTACTGATATTAGACGAGCAGGATATGCTTCTAGTCTTTTTAATAATCCTTTTATGCAAACATTTGGTTATACTTTGGATTATCCTACATACATGCAAATGTTAGGTGATTATCAAGCACCATTAAATATGTTATTTGGACAAGGTAATAATTCACAGAGTCAAGCACAAGAAGTTGAACATACTAATTTAATGAATGGTATGATGTTGGATCAAAATAGACCTCCTTTAGATTCTGAAATAGATAGAGAATTTATGATACCTGGGGATATAGATCCTTCTATGGATATAGTTAACAATTATGTGCAGTCTGGAGGTTTTGTAGATATGAATAGTCCAGAAGCTCCTCTTACTAAATTTTTGTCAGGTGGTATAGAATCTGACTATCATGAACCTTCAGAATTATTTATAGCATCTGGTGGTGGTAGCCCAGAACCAAATGTACCATCTCCTCAAGGTAAATATATAGTACAAACTTTATATACAATGCCCCCTAAATATTCTGTTGTAAATAAAGAAACTGGGGAAAAACAAGGAGGTATATATACAGAGTGGTCTGAAGCTAAGAAAGCAGCAGATGAATTAAATAATACCTCTAATTCAGGTCGTACTAACAACAATAGTAGTGGTACTAACAATAGTAGTGGTACTAATAATAATAGAGGGTGTCCTCCTGGACATAAGTGGAGTACACAATATAATATGTGTATGCCAATGGCTCATATCCATCCAAATTATCGTAGAATACCTGGTATGGCAAATAACACTTGGGGAAATGCTCTTTTACCTTGGAATAGACCTTTTGGTTATGCAGGATCATGGTCACAACAAAGAAGCTTACCTTATTATATGAAGAATAAAGAACTATATAAAGGTAAGTTAACAGGTAACCCAGATGCTAGAGTAGTAACTAAAAGTGGTTGGTTAACAGGAAGGCCGAAAGAATATATAGATCTTTATAATACTGGTAGAGATGGGATTAGTGCTGCAGAGTTAATGAAATATAGAATGTTAGATCCTAAATTTCAAAGACAAATGAATAAAATGGGTAGAAAAGCTAACAGATTTATTAAGAAACAAAATAAGCAATTAAACAAAGATATTTCAAATGCTCAAAATCAAACTGAGGAAGAAGAGTTTGGAATGTTTAAAGGAGAAGGTAATACAATAAGAGATAGACTGTTTCCTAATAGAGATTTAGATATGGGAACTAGAATGAAAATAGGTGTTCAAAAATTACGTAATTCAGGTTTATCTAAGTTTATTCCAGGTCTTAGAAAGGAAGAAGAAGGTGGTATGGTTATGGATCCATATGATATGATGATGGCTGACAATGGACTTCAAGTTGATTTTAGCCCATTTCAAAAAAATAAAGCAAAAGCTAATCAACCAAATGCTACAGTTAACAATGATGGTTTCATTGGTAATGCTCCTGGTTTAGGTAACCTTATGACATCCTTTAATCCAACTATGCCGGAAAATCCTAATGCAGTAGCATATAATAGTGATCCTAATAACTTTACAGTAACAGATCCTACACAAGCTGGAAGAAGTCTTGAAACATGTACTGAAGATCAAAAGAGAGATACTACTAGTGAATGTTATTGTTCTCCTGAAGATAGAGGAAACCCAGATAATAAAAGATGCTATGAAGGTGAAATTGTAGGTGTAGAGGGAAAAAATAGAAGTATGTGGGAAATAGGTGGTGAAGAATTTAATAATGTTGTAAATGCAAGTGGAAGATTTGCTACAAATGTATTTGAAGCTCCTCTAAGAAAAAGACAAAATGAACAAGCTATTAATACAGCTACAAATTTTATGAATCAGCAAGCAGATAAAGATGCTAAAGATTTTGGAGACCAAACAGCATTTGGACATAAGCATGGTCTAACGAGATATAGAGACATGGGATCTGATGATGTAAGTAGAGCACCTGTAATTCAAAGAGGTGGTGCAATTCCTTACTTTGAACAAGATGAAGTTGTAAGTATGTCACCAGAAGATTTGGAAAACTACCTTCAAGCTGGAGGTAAAGTAGAATATTTATACTAGAAACCAATGATAAAAGTTAGAATAAAAAAACAAGCAAAAGCCAAAACAGGTTACCAAGTTCAAGGTTCTTTAGTGAATGATACTGCACCTATGGGAGGTTCAGATTTTAATCATCATATGGGTAAACCTAAACTTAGAGAAAGTAAATATATAACTGCTGACCCTAGAGATGAATCTAATGTAGAAGCTGAGGGAGGGGAGGTTGTATATGGAGATCTTAATGGTGATATGTTTCCTGAAGCACAGATCATTAAAGGTCCTCGACATAGTGCTGGAGGAGTTCCTTTAAATTTACCTGAAGATACTTTTATCTATAGTGATACTAGACGTATGAGAATTAAAGATTGTGAAATCTTACAAATGTTTGGTAAACCATGTGGTAAAAAATCATATACTCCTGCTGAGTTAGCAAAACAATATGACATTAATAGTTATAGAGTTATCTTAGAAGATCCTAATTCAAATGCTATAGAAAAGAAGACTGCTGAATTAATGATTAAAAAGTATGTTGTTAAATTAGGATGTCTAGCTTTAAAGCAAGAATCTATGAAAGGATTCCCTCAAGGTATCCCTGCAGTAGCAAGACCTTGTATGGAGGTTAAAGGTATAACAGATGAAGATATACTACCTAGTAAAGAATTAGCTGTATTAAAAGATAAACTATCTGAATTAAACAAGCCTAAATCTGGAGAAGGTGGTGGAGAGAACATGATTAATGAAGCTATGGATTTAAATGATGGTAATCCAGTAGCAGAACCTGAACCATTAGAACAAGCTCCACAAGTACCACAAGGTATGGAAACTGGTGGATATTCAGATGTTTATAGACAACAAAAACAACAGGAAGCTATGATGCAGCAACAACAAGCTGCTCAAGATCCTATGATGCAAATAGTTCAACAAGTACAAGCAGCTTTACAACAAGGATCTGCACCTGAACAAATTGCACAAGCTTTACTACAACAATTTCAACCTCAAGAAGTTGCTCAAATATTTTTACAAATAGGAGCATCTGAGGAAGAAGCAGTAGCAATAGTTCAAGCAGCTATGCAACAACCTGTTGATCAACAAATGATGCAACAACCACAAATGGCTAAGTTTGGTACAATTGTAAATGATTCTTTACCAAAAGCATCAGGTGGTCATATTGTAACAATTGATGAATCGGAGTATGATACTCCAGAAGAGTTTCAGAATGCATTAAAAAGAGCTTATATTGATTCTGGTAGAGGAGCTAATAAAATATATGTTAAATCAAAAGATGGTAAAACATATGAGCAAAAAGTATCTGCAAAAAGACATACTGAATATACAGGTAGTGATTTAGAATCTGGTTGGAATAATAACCAAACTGCAGCTGCTACTTTTACTGCAATGAAAAAGACTTTTGAAGATCCAACTGCTAAAAAAATATTTGCAGATAGGGTAAGAAAATCTTTAGTAGATGATAAAAACTACTATAACAAAAAAGGTAACGCTATTACTAAATGGGACGATAGAAGTTTTAGCAAAAAAGCGGCTGATTTAACTGATGATGAAATTGTAGAAAAGTACATGAGGATGCAAGAGAGGAATCTCAAGACCATGACTTATGCAGACAAATTAGATATCCCAGTTTTTGGAAGCTGGATGTATAAAGATGGTAGTACTGGAATTAGAGGCTATAGGAGTACAGGTGATGGAGAAGACGACAACCTAGGGTTTTACGAACAAGTTAAAAAAGCAAAACCAGAACTAGAAGATGCTGAGATACTTCAAATGTATAATAAAATTAAAAATAATGGTTATGGTGATTTAAGTAAGGTTGGTGCAGAGATGGGTCTACCTATGAAAACTGCTGGTTTTAAAGAAGAAGCCATGATAGAGCAAGCAGGTTTTATTGCAGCAAACGACTTGATGAAAGAGTTAGATGCTAACCCTGATGCTTTTAATCCTGATGAACAATACTCATTATTAGGAATTACAAGTTTTGCAGGTTGGGAACCTTATGGTAAACAAGTTGGTTTTGACGATGAAGATGGAATGGGTGAAACTAATATTTCTCCAATTGATGGTTGGTATACTAATACTACTTGGGGAGAAATTCAAGATCATCATGGTTTACAATTTCAAAATATAGAAGATTGTCAATGTACAGATCCTGAAGAACCTAATTATTCTACATTAAAAGATGCAGAAGGAAATTGTACTTGTGAAGAAACAGTACCTGATAAATGTCCATGTGTATATTCAGATGGAACTGAAGTAATGATGCAACCTGATGCAAATGGTGATTGTCCCCCATGTCAGGAAGATAAAGAAATACCTGTTCCTGGTGGTCAAGCTGAGTGGTGGTTACAAGATACTATTAAAACTACTGGTGCATTTGGGGACTTAATGGGTGTTAAAAAATATATGCCGTGGGCTCCAGGTGTGGATCTTGAGGAACCTAGACCTACATACTTAGATCCAACTAGAGAACTTGCTGCTAATGCAGAACAAGCAAATATACAGACACAAGGTGCTGGACAATTTGCAGGAGCACAAGCACAGTCAGCTAGATCTACAAGTGTACAAGGTGCTGCAGCAAAAAATGCTGCTGATGTTTTATCAAAATATAATAATGCAAATGTTAATATTGCAAATGAATTTGAATTAAAAGCTACTGATGTAAGAAATCAAGAGTCAATGTTAAGACAAGCTAATTCTCAGAAGTTGTATGATCAAAATACAATAGCTAACCAACAATATGATAATTCAAGATTAGCAATGAGAAATAATTTGAGAAATCAATATACTAATGCTATTACTAATAAATGGAAAACAGATGCAATGAATCAAATGTATCCTGATTATGCTGTGGATCCTTCAGTAGGAGGACAGATGTATCATACACCAAATACTAGAACTGCTACCGGTCAACGTTCTGGTATGACTATGCAAGAAGCAATGGATTGGTGTAAGAAAAACGATCCTAAAAACCCTTCAGCATGTATGACAAGAGTTATGAATGCACAAAAAGGTAATAGTTCTTCTCAATCATCACCTCCAAACATGTATCCACAATTTAATAAAGATGGTGGTTCTGTAACTGGAGATACCGGTTATGTTTATTATAATCCGTGGTTAGATGGTATTATGTAAACTTAAGAAGTTTAATAAACTTAAAAAATTTTAATAGATTTATACAAATATAGATTATGGCAACGTATTTACAAGGAGTAACAGATTTTATACCAGACTATCAGCCCTTTCAACCTGATTATAATTTCTATGCTAATGCTTTACAAACTAAACAAACTCAATACGATACAAATTGGAAACAACTAAACAATCTGTATGGTCAACTATACGGGGCCAATTTAACTCATGATAGTAATATAAAAAAGAAAGATGAGTTACTTAAGCAAATAGATTTTAATCTTAAAAGAGTTTCTGGTTTAGACTTATCTTTAGAACAAAATGCTAATCAAGCTATGCAAGTATTTAGACCTTTTTATGAGGATAAATATTTAATGAAAGATATGGCATGGACAAAAAATTGGACTAGTACATATAATTCAGCAGAAGGTTTAAGAACATCAGAAGATGAAAAGCAAAGAAAAACATGGTGGGGTAAAGGTATTAAAGGCTTAGAGTTAAGAAAACAAATGTTTAAAGATGCTACTTTAGAACAAACATTAGGATTTAGAAATGCAAAATATACACCGTTTGTAAATGCAGTACAAGATTACCGCGATCTAGCTAAGAAACTAAATATAAGTAGAACTGAAAAAGTTCCAGATAAGTCAGGCTTATATTTTGTTAAAAGAAAAAATGGAGAATTAATTTTACCAGCTCTTCAAAATATATTTGCTGCAGAGTATGCTAATAGACCTGACATACAAGATATGTACAGAGAAGAGGCATTTGTAGAAAGAATGAGTTATGCTTATCAGAATGCTGAAAAATTTAATGGTAATAAAGACGAAGCAGAAAAGGAATATATTAACGGTAAATTAGAATTTATTAAACAATATGCTAGTGATAGATATAGAAAATCAGAAGATGCTATTAGTAATACACAATCTTTACAAGGTAAATTAGAAAGAGATGTTAAGGAGGGTAATCTTAAACCTCAACAAAATAATTATGGAAAGTCATTAGCAGAATTATTTGAAGTAGATAAAGCTATAAACGATAATGCTAAACAATTAAATAACCAAGTCAATGATGGTCAAGCAACAGCTACAATTAAAGGTTATGAAGATAAAGGGGTTGATGATCTAGAAATTGCAAGAATGAAAGTTGATGCAGGTTATGCAACCATGAGAGCTCAAAAAGATATTATGGCTGCAGCTGGATCTTATGCAAATAGTAATGCTTCTATAGAATATTCAGTAAATCAAGTAGGTTTAACTAATTTAAAACATCAGTATAGAAATTCTGAAATTGATAGAATTGCTGCAAACAAAGCAAGAGCAGCAAGAGATAAAGATATGTTAGATAAAGGTTATTGGCACCGAGATATAAAAACAGGTAAAATAATAGCAGAACCTCAAGCTAATGGGTTTAATTTAGTTAACTTAGAATCAGGTGATGGTGGTCAAAGTACTGCAGCTGAATATTCTTTTGAGCAACTTCAAGAAATAGCTAAAGATAACTTAATAAAAAATAATGCAGCTGAAGGTACTGAACATTTAATGAAGACAATTCAAAATGGTGTAGCAACAAATAGTTTTAGTGCGGTAGAATTAGCTACTTTAGTTCAAACATTTAATCCTAGTAATGCAACAGCCCAAAAAATATTAAAAGAAGGTAGTAAAAATTATATGAATGATATTAAAACTGTATGGAATAGTATTTGGTCAGAATACACAAATAATCCAACTAGTTTTATTAAAGATGTTGCCGGTAATGGTAAAATTCATAATACTAATAAAGTAATGCAGCATTGGGTATCGTTACACTCTGCCGATGATTTAGCTGAGAAATATTTAAATGATCAAAGTATTGTTAAATTAGAACAGTTTTCTAGACAAGATAAAGCTTTATTATCAATTGAAAATGACAATTATAAAAGAATAAAAAATCAAATTACTAACAGTTTGGAAACTATTGTTCAAAAAACAGTTCAAGCAAACCCTGGTAAAAATATTACCTATGATCAAGATAGGGTTAATGAAGCTGTTGATCGTTTAATGTATAGATATACTTTAGATAACAACGGACATCAAAAAGAATTTGATGAAGATGCTGCTGCTATAGATAAAGAAATTTCACAAATACTAGGATTTACACCAAATAAAATTACAAATGCTCCAACAGATGTTAGCTGGCAACATATAGTATTTCCACTAACCAATGTTCCAAGAATGTTTAATGATAATAGATCAAATATAAAATCTCAAGCTTCTTGGGTAAAAGATGTTTTTGATTTATCTTATGAGGATTTGTTAACAAAGACACCTAAAGACGGAGGATTACAACCTTTCTTTACTCAGATTACTAGAGGAGGTGATGCATCTAGTACTGATAGATTTGGAATAGCTGCTCAAACAGGTACTATATTAGTTATGCCAGGAGTAAGGCAAGATCCAGGCAATGTAGCAACACAAAATTTTATTGATATTGTTAATGCTGTGAATTGGAATCAAGATCAAACTAAATATAGAGTGTCAATTGATGGTAATGTAAAACCCACTGAGGAAGATTTAGAGAATCCAGGTATAACACCTAAAGAAGCATTATCTATGATAAGAGATTTAAATCAAAGACTTAATACTGATAAAAAATTAAAACCTTTTTCTATATCAACATCACATGTAGCAATGGAAAATGCGGGATTATCTTCAATGACAATACGTATACCTAGAGAGATAGCAGAGAAAATGATTAAAAGTATAACAAAAGATGATGCTACAGGTATGGATGTAAATAAAAAGATTGATAAAATTGTACAAAGTGGTTTAACATTTATTGCACCAAACCATGTTTGGGAATCTAATCCATTATATACAAGACAATTTGCTTCCCCTACAGAAGTAGTATTAAGAAATGGTCCAATTAATTATGAAGATCCTCAAGGAATGGGGTATTACTCAATTCAAAAAACTCCCGGTACTTCAGATTATATTGGTGCTGCTGTATATTACGAAATGCTTTCAGATGGTAATAAAGGTAAATTAGATGCAACATTTAATTTAGATTCAAAAGCAGGACATGAGATTGACAATAGGGAGAGATTGTTTTATGAAGCTTTTAATAAAGTTAAACTAGCAAATTTTGACATGTTTAGAAGAATAGTTAAGGCTGGGAATGCAGAACATATTAAGAATGCAGAAAAGAATTTTGGATTAAATGCTTCTAATCCTATGTGGAAATATTAATAATTATGGCAGAAGAGACATTAAACAATGCTGAAAATCAAAGTCCAGGTTTAGATGAATTTCTTGCACAAAGTGATCATTTAAATCCTGCAAGAATTGAACAGCCAGAACCTAATATAAATTGGAAGGATAATTTTATAAACCCTACTAATTATATAAAAGATAATACAGTAGGTGTTTCTCCAGACATACCTCCATCTGCAGTGAAACGTATGCAATCTGACATGAATGCAATAAGTCCTGCAAGTGCTATTGTAAATAAATTAGAAAGAGATGTTAATAGTCTTACAGATAGAAGTAGGTATGCAGAACCTTATGCATATGATGCAGGACAGAATGGGGCATTTAGAGAACGTTACAAAGCATATGGTCAAGAAACATATAATAAAATTGGTTTTGACCCTCTTATTGATAATGAAACTTGGTTTAATCAAAATACAACTTTTGGAGATGATATAAGTAGATGGGCATCACATACTTTATGGCCAATGTTTAGTAAAGGTTTTATGGATCCTATTAGATCTTACAAAAGTGTAATAGATGGTGATGGTCTTTTTTATGCATCTGAAGATTCCGCCCGAGATTATCAATACTACAATGCACTTGGTCAATCTACTAAAGGAGGACTTGGAGGTTTTACTGTAAATCTTTTAAACTCTGCATCTTATTCTATGGGTATCTTAACTGAAGGTGCAATGGAAGGTGCATTAATTGGAGGTTTATTTGGAGGACCAGGAGGTGCTGCTGCCGGTAGTATGTCCATTCTTAATAAATTATCAAACTTACCTAAAGGTTTAGCTAATTTAGCTAAAGGTACTGTAAGTATGTTAGATGATGTAAAAAATTATGCTAACATTAGTAAGGCAAAACAATATTGGAATCAAGCAGGTAAAAATTTTGGGAACTTTATGAACCCATTACAAAACACTACAACTGCATTATCTAATACAAATAACCTTACTAATTTAGCAAGATCCAGTGCAACTGCTGGAGCATTCTGGCATGATGTAATGGCAATGAACTTAGCATTGTCAGAAGGTAAACTAGAAGGAGGGTTTACAAAGTATGAAACTTATGATAGATTATATAATAAGTTTTATCAAAAAGAAGGAAGACCACCTTCTATAGAAGAACAAGAAAAATTAATGATGAAGGCTACTGAGGGTTCTTGGTGGAATACCCTATCTAATACAGCATTAATATATTATACTAACAAATTGGTATTCCCTTCTATTACAAAAGCAGGATTTTTAAAAGGAGCTCCTAAATTTGCATTTGGTAAAACAGTTACTCAAGTAGGTAAAGAATATCAAGTACTTTTTGAACCTGGAAAAAAGCTTGCAGAAGGTCAGTTTGTCAAACAAAAAATCAATCTTGTAAATGCAATAAAGTCTTTAGGTAAACCTGGTACATATGGTAAAGTAGGATTAAACTATTTTAAAGCCAATGTAATGGAAGGTTTACAGGAGGTCACACAGGATGTTCTTCAAGAAACTTGGCAGAACTATTATGTAAATACTTTTGATAATCCAGATGCTAGAAACTTTAGATATGGTACAGGTCTTGTTGCTGATGCAATTAAGAAACAATGGAGTGCTCAAGGTTTAGAAGTATTCTTGTCAGGTTTTTTAATGGGTACTATATTACAAGCACCTGGTAAAATTAAAACTTATGCCACTATAGGGTATAATGATTATTTCCGCAATGATTCTAAGTTTAATGATTATGTAAGTAATAGAGAAACTATGGCTGATGACATAGTTAATGAATTAAACACCTTATATAAAAATGCAGATTTGTTTTTTGATCCTAGGATAGCTAGTTATGCCCAACAAGGATTGATTTCAAAAGTAATTGATAACCCTGAAGATCATACTCAAAAAGAAATTAAAGATACTGAATTTGCAGCATTCCAATCAGCAATGTTTGCTTCTTTAGAAAGGGGTACATTTGACATGTTTCTTAAACACTACGAAGGATATCAATCAGCATCAGCTCAAGAAATAGAGGAAGCTTGGAATTTAGAACCAGGTCAAGGAGAAAAAGCATTGGAAGGTTTTGGTAAAATGTTAGATCATGCTAGAAAAACATCTAACAGGTATAACAGTGTTAAAAATAAGATGAAAGATTTTAGAATAAATCTAGACGATTATGAAAAAGACACATATGAATATAGATTAGCTAAAGTTTATAATAAAGCATATAATCAAGCAATTTTAAGCCATGTTTTTTTACATGATTCATTTGATGATAACACTAGAAGGATTAATAAATTGTATCAAAAGCTAAGTAATTTAACTGCATTATCAGAAACTCCTATTATAAATATTACTGCATTAACAGATCCTAATCAGTTAATGAGAGAGGTTGAACATTTAAAGTTAGAAATTGAAGGATTACAATCTGTTACAACAATTGAAGCTGTAGAAGAACTTTCTAGAAAAAGAGAGTTGCTTGAACATTACACAAGATTCCAAGAAAGTTTGGAAAAAGTTACAGAAACTATGGTTAGCAAGGATATGATGAACCAGCTAATAACTCAGATTGAAGAAGAAGATATTGAAGAGGGTGAAAAAAAATCTACAGTAGAATCAATTGGTGGGATAGTAGAAAGTATAGAGAAAGGTGAAACTAATCAGTTTACAAAATTTAAAGAGGATCTTGAAAATTTGTTAGTTAACCTAGGAGCTACAAATGAGCTAAGATTAAAAGTAAAAAATGAAATAGAAAATCAAGGTGGAATAGATATCATCTTTGATGATTTGATAGATATTTTAGGACTTAAAGGAGAAAGTGCTAGATTAAATGAATTTGTTAATTTACTTGCAAGTCCAAATGGTTTTTACCAACATGTAGTTAGGAATTTTAAATACATGAAAGATCTCTATAACAATAGAGAAGAGATTGTAAAAGATATTGTAAACCAAGAAATTAGTGCAATAGAAAAAAATACTTTGTTAAATGCATTAGCAGAACAAGGTATTTATGTAGATTTAGAAGAGTTTGCTGAATGGGTAGAAAATCCAACTAAGTTTCCAGAGCAGTTTATAGATATAACTACAAATGCTATAATACCTAAAGGTTCATTATTGTATGAAGAATATATAGGGGCATTTATAAATGCTGCTAGATTAGATGCTAAAAAACCTGCTGGTGAAAACTTAAGTGAAAAAGAAGTTTTAGATCAACGAGTTAAAGAGTTAGAAGAAGAAGCTCAAAAACTTATTGAAATAGAAAGAGAAAAATACGTTAAAGAATTTAAAAGTAAATACGGACGTACTCCTTCTGAAGTAGAACTACAGCAAGAAGAAGATTCTAAATCTCAAAAGATTGATTTAAAAAGAAAGAAGGAATTAGAAACTGAAAAGAAAGATCTAAATGATGCCATAGAAGCATTAGCAGATACTAATGATTATTTAAAAATTAGAGCTGCTAGTGAGGTTATTATGGAGGTTATGCAAAAATTAGGTCTTGACCCAGTTCAATTTTATAATGATCGATTTCAAACAATACTAGCTGACCCTACACAAAAAGCTATTATAGCTGATGCTAAAGATTTAATTGATGTTTCTGACTTAGCAACTGATGAAGAAAAATTACAAGTTGCAGTATCTGCTGCAGGAAATGCTTACATATTTACACAGTGGGGTACTAATAGAATAGAGGAAATTGATGTTGAATTAAATAAGCAAACAGCTAAACCTGAAATAGATATTGAAAACACCAAGGAATATTTACAATTCCAAGAAAGAGTAGATGCTATTGAAGAAAAATATGCTAAACTTATTGAAGATTTAAAAGTTGAGTTTGAAAAGAAAGGGGTTACTGAAGATACGGTAATTGAATATTCTACAAAAACCCCATTTGAAAATTTTGATTCTCAATCTCAAAAAGAAATTACAGAAGCTTTTGATGTGTACTTAGAAGAAGTACTTCAAGAATCTTTAGATATAAAAAATACCAAACCTATAGAATATGAAAGACTTAGAGGTAATTGGTTAGAAACTCAATCTGATTTAATTAATTCTTTAAATGAGAAGAATCAACAAAGGGCTTTAGATAAAGCTGAAAGATTATCAAAACCACCTCAATTAAAATTCATTGATATAAAAATAGGTGCGGATAAATCTACTTATGAAATATCTAGTTTGATCAAAAGATTTCAAAAGTTTTTAGATCAAGGATGGTATCCTAATCCTCAAAAGCCAGGTGAAAAGATTTCATTAACACCAACACTTATTCAAAATCTTAAAGATGATATAGCAGCATTAAATGGTTATCTTAATGCTAGAGTTCAAGCTGCGGGTCCAAGAAACATTGCTGAAGAAACAGTAAATATTATTGAGGACAATGTAATTGCTAAACAAGATGAGTTAGTAATTATATATAATGAAGAAACAGGAGAGGTTATAGGTAGAAAATTTAAAGATAGTGAACCTGGAGACCCAATGCCAGATAGAACAACTCAAGTAGCTGAGGAAGTTGAAAATACAATTAGTGGGGAAGATCCTTTTGAGTATCATGCTATAAAAGAAAAAACTGATAAAGAAACTGGTGAAACAATAAAAGCACCTTTAGAAAATCTATATAATCAATTTTTTAATGATCCAGAAATAGCTGAGGAAGATAAGATACGGTTATTCATGGAAGCTTTTAAAAAGAAGGTTTTCCAAGGAGGTTGGAAGGCATTTAAATACCAACCTAAATTAGATGCTATTGAAGCTTCTTTATCTCAAGGTAGTTATGAAGCATTAAAAGAGACTATTAGAAGATTTGCATTCAAAGAAAGTGCAGATGCTGGAAATGTAGTTGATGATTTAATTAGAATGTTTTTAACTCCAAATGCTAATACTAAATCAAATTTTACAGAATTTTCTTATGACTCAGAAGTTTTAATAAAAGGAGCTACAACTAAGATATCTGATGTAATGTCTAAAAAAGCATTTGATGCATTATTTGCTCCTGTATCTGCAACATCTCCTGGAGGGATCGTTACTAAGTTTAGATTAGGTGTAGTTGATGGAAGCTATACTATTCTTTCTGAAAATGTAAAATTATTTGATAGATCTTTTAGAGACGGTAAAGGTGTTACAGGAGAACTAGATTTATTACTTGTAAAAGAAGATGGGACTGTTGCCATTGTAGATATAAAAACATCAGCCCTTAAAAGAAACAATAAAGGTGAGTTAATTAGTAAATGGAAAAATTTTGGAACCGGTAAAGGTTATGAAAAGTCTACCTATTTCAGAGCTCAACAATCTATATATGGATATATGTTTTTTAATAGTACAGGGATAATGCCTGAATTAAAACTAATGCCATTTGATATAATTCTTAATGACGATAAGATGGGTTATATAGAAGACATAAGTCTACCTGGTATTGTGCCAGCTGGTAAAGATACAATAGACCTTGAGTATCTTCCTGAAATAGAAAACCATGGTATTCAAAAAGTTCAACCTACAGACGTTAAGATAAGAGAAAAAGCTGCTACAAAAATAGATATTAAACAAGGAATTCAACAATCAGATCCAAAAGTAAATACTCTTAGTGGTAATCTTAATAAACCAATTGTATATGAAGGTAGAGTTGGTAAATTAGTTAGAATGTCTAATGGTAATTTTGGAATTGAAATTGTTAAAAATAATGACTTAACAACTTTACAGCTTTCACTAGATTCATTTAAAGCTAACCTATTAGTAGAACAATCTTTAGGTGAAAGGGGTAATGTAGATTTAACTTTAGAGTTAGAAGAACAGATTAATAAATTAGAAAATGCTATTAAATCTCAGAAAGGTGTAACAGAAATTAGACCTATCACAAGACTTGGTATTGAACTTGGTAATGGAAATCTAACATTAGACTATGCAGGTGTACAAATGATTTTACCAATTGATTCAGTTGGTCAAATTGCTGAAATAGATGGAGAGCTTATTGATGCATCTTTTTCAAATCAAGAAGAAACAATTGCATCTATTAACGGTGTTAAATTTAATGTTAATCGTGATGCAAATGGTCACATTATAAGTCTCGATTATATGTCTAATGACAAAGAGATTAGTAATTTAGATAACCAATATGGAGAAATTTCTGATAAAATAAATAGGTTAAGAACAACACTACAAAAAGAAGATTTAGATCCAAATGCAGTAGATCCATTAATAATTCAAATTAATGATTTACAAGTTGAGCAAAAAAGATTAAATGCAAAAAAACTTAGGTTAAAACAAACAAGTAAGAAGATATATCTTTATGGTCAAAATGTAGATAATTATATATTTGCACTTAATCAATTACCTAACAGTTTTCAAAAGACTAATAAAAAATCTACTAAATTAGATGAGATACAAGATCTAAAATTAATAGATAGCTTATCTTTATCTTCTGCCATTTCACAAGCTATTACTGCAATAATGGAAGAAGATTATCCAGCAGCTTTAGATAAATTATTATTTGGTAATGTTGAAGCTATCTCAGGTGCAGATATGGTAGGTATCAGTATATGGATAAGAGAAACTGTAGAAAGACTTAATGAACTTGGTTATTCAGTAATTAACCGTGGGGATCTAGTTGATGATATTCAAAATCAAATAGATGCATTAAACAGATTAAATAGTGATATACAATTAATAAAATTAAAGAAAGATGGAAAAATCCAAAACTACAAACAAGTCGGAAAAATCTTCCCTAAAGGGTCAGAAGTACAGGAAAGGTCTGATGTATCTTCGGATACAAGGAATGAGTCCGGACAAAAGAAAACAGATACTAGATCATCAAGCACAGAGGAACTCAAATCTATTGTCAAACGATCAAGACAAAGGGTAGATCCTGAACTTAAACCAGAACCAACTCTACCTAAAAAAGTAGTAGAAGCTATTAGTAAAATTGAAAAAGCTAATCCATTAAATATTAGAGATGTATATCAAAAAGCATTTTTAAATTTAGTTAAAGAAGGGTTAAGTACTAGAGAAATAACTAAAGCTAAAAATAAAAGATTAGAGGAATTAAAAGTATTAAGTCTTGATACTATAGCAGTAAAAGAGTATCTTGTAGTCAAAAAATCTGACAATGATTTAGTAGCTGATGAAATCTACCAAGTTGTTAGGTTAAATAAAAATTCTGTTAGGTTAAAAAACAATCTAACAAAGAAAGAAGAAACTTTTAAAGAAGATATGCTTAAAGAAATGTTTAAAAAAGTAGAAGATGAATCTACTAGTGAAACTACACCTATAACTCCTGTAGATATTGAAGGATCTAATGAATCTATGGATGCAGTTAAAAAAGCTTCTAACGATCAAAGTATTATTGACGATGCTAAAAAAGTAGCATCTGAAAGTTCAACATCAGACCTGATGAATATATTAGGTAAGAATTCTAAAAAATGTTAAAATGGCTTGTAATTTAAACTCCGAACAAATTAAAGATGTTTATGCAGTAATTCTATCAGAAATAACTGAAAGAATGGAAGGTAATATTTCAGACCCTTTACCAAATCTAGATGATATTATTAAAGAAGTTTATGCTGTTGTATTATTAAATACACCTGAAGAAGAAGGGGATGTAAAAGCATTATTTTATGCTCAAGCTATACCAGATATTTTTCATAGAGTAACTCAAGAAGATGATATTAATGATTATTTAGTTGACAATAGTTTTGACTTTACAGCTTTAGCAGTTCTTAGAAAAGAATTCAATAGTTTAGCTGAAGTAGGAAGGGTGATTAAAACTAAAGAGTCAAAAAAAACTGATGAAATAAAAGCTGAAATCCAAGATCAAAATAAATCTAAAAATGATTTTGCATCTAACCCAGATGCTGATGTAAAGAAAGATGTTTTATATTCTTATAATGAAAGTAACGGAGCTAAAGTAACAAGTCCGTGGACTACTACATATCAAATAGCAATAGCACTTAACCCAGAATTAGCTACTGATGAAAACAGAAATACTATAGATCCTGAAAAAAAATTATTTTCTGATGTTATTAAAGCAATTGCATATATATCTAGACAAAGAGATAATAGTACAGATCCTATTTTATACGAAGGACAAACTATTGTATTAACTGCCCAATTAACTAAAAATATTCCAAAAGAATATCTTACATCGGCAGATAAAAAATACCTGAAAAAAACTCCTGATGATGCTGGTATATCTGCAGTTATTACAGACACGGATGGCAACCCTATATTTTTTAAAGAAGACGGTACTATTGCAGAAGATGCTCAAGAAGGTAGAATTGTTTATCAGTATTTAAGAAAAGTTAATTTAGTTGATGGTAAATTACTATTATCTAATACTCCATCAAACCGACAAAATAGATTATATAATCTAGTTACTCCTCAAGTTCTAGCTGCTAGAATACAACAACAGATTAAAGAGCAAGGAGGTAAGGCAGATTCAAAGGTATATAATAAATTAGTTAAACAAATTACAGAAGAACAAGAGTTTCAAATGAATCAGCTTTATCAAATGAGAAAGGTGATAGAACAAAATGATGCTAAAATACAATTACCAATTGTAGCTGGTACTTTAGGTATAGCCTCTGATAAAGCAGTAGCATTAAGTCTTGAAGAAGCTGGTATACTTGAAACAGAAGTTAAAAATTATGTACCTATAACTGTTGGTGAAAAAAAAGGATGGCAGTATTTTATTATTGAAAGAAATAAACCTGGAGGTCTTGTTGTTGATCAAAATATTTGGTTGCAAAGAGGTACTATTGATGAACCTTTAGCTGATAAAATTGCAACAATACTTACAACTAAAGCTAAATTAAAAGGAAGAGAATTAACCCCACAAGAAAGACAAAAGTTTTTTGAAGTTTTCATTAACAATGCTATACCTGAAGGTAAGAAAATGAATAGAGATCGTATAGAAGTTAAGATCTTAAATGTTAAGGGAGTTAAAAAATACCAAGTTATTCTTAAAGGTAAACCTATTAGTGATGATGTTCTTTTTACAGAAGAAGGTAAAAAGATGATTAAAGATCATTTATTAATAGATGCTGTAGATTGGTTTGGTAATAAAACATATCCTGCAAATGTACATTATAATAACGCATACAGAAGTAAAACTTTTCAAGATTATAATATTGAAGGGAATGTTATTACAGAAGTTACTGAACGTCATTTTGATGCTATAAAAAAGTACATAAAAGTCTTACTTAATGAAGAAGATAATGCATATGAAAAAGGTTTAAATGCTTATTTAAATTATACTATACCAGATGGTCTTATAGAGAATTGTGAGATTTATGAATTAGGTAGAGCTAAGGTAAAACCAAAACTTCAGAAAAAGAAAACTGGTAAAAAGAAAACTGATAAAGATAAGGTAACTAAGTTTAAATCTAGATCTAAGAAAAAAGCAAAGTTCCCTAGAAAAAATGCTACTGATCAAGAGAAGAAAGATATTAGGGAGAAAAATATAAATGATAACCCTGCCACTAGAGTTGCTTTGATAGATGATATAATTGCTGATACATCTCAATCTAGTTTATATGGTAAAAAGAAATCTGGAATGGATAGAAAGAAACTAAGAGATAGTTATCTTAGTAGAGTATTTGAATCCAAAGCAGATAGACAAGCCGCAGAAAAATGGTGGAAAAATAATCCTTTAAGTAAAGTTATTAGTTTGACAAGAATGACTGAGATAGTTAACTCAGATGCATTTGCAACTTGGAACAAACATGGTATAACTTTATATGAAGCAGATGGTGGTACATCTGTAGATTTATATCACGAAGCATGGCA
>Ga0098059_1000724_pt1 | contig 18140 bp, 20 predicted proteins | sample 20_taG_FD_92580 | JGI IMG/M metagenome (GOLD analysis project Ga0098059, IMG submission 92580) | Marine viral communities from the Subarctic Pacific Ocean - 20_ETSP_OMZ_AT15318 metaG | ecosystem: Environmental > Aquatic > Marine > Oceanic | place: Subarctic Pacific Ocean | collected 2015-01-19
CTCGTCCAAGGCAGAGTCATAGTTTCGGGATCGAAGCGAAGTTCCTCTGGTGTACCCTGTCCTTGTCCTGTTATAGCATCGGGAGTCGGCATGAAATACTCTTCCTTATCTGGTGTGCGGTAGTTGTCTCGCCACATGACGTTGGTGTACATGGGAGATCCATAACCATTTTCAAATGGGTATGAAACTACTTTTTCTTCTCCTGTGTACTTGTTCTTAGTGGCAATACCATTCCAGTTACCCTTACCGAACATGAAGTTGTCTTGGAACAGGCAGTTGCGAGTGTTGTGTACACCCCATGCGAACATTCTTGCTCGTCCAACCTTGAGAGTACCCTTGCCATCGGTGTGACCACCATCGTCTTCTCTTGCTCCGGGGTAGAACTCGTCATCGATCCCTGCCCAATGGGCAAGTCGGTTTCCTACGAACGCGAAGTTTCTGAATTCAGATTCCTCTACATCGTTTCTTCCGAACGCACCGAAGAATTGCTGTCCGCCACTTCGTGTCCACTCCGTGCAATATCGTATGATGATATTCTCTTGAATAACTTTCTCGTCGTATCTTCCGCCAGTGTGTGTCTGAATGAAGTCTACATGGACTCCACTTGCTGGTGGTGGAGTACCATCGTCATCGACGAAGAATCCGTGACGAGATGTCGTTACACCAGAGGCGAGGTGAGTGTATCCAGTGAGCATGATGTCACCAACGATGAGATCATAGTGTGACTGAATGTCAACGATACGCATCGCGGGTTGGAAGTGTCGCTTCCATGTGGAACCGATCGAGAAGATGTGCGATCCACTCTTCGTCATTGCACTACCTGACTCTCTACTCTTTCCTTCGATCAGGCAGTTGTCAAAGCAGTACATGCTCTGTCTTCCGCCATTGAACATCTCAGCACCATCTTCCACTGTAGTGGGTACGATGTGGACATTCTTGAAGTATAGTTTACACTTCCATGTGCCGTTGTGCTGTCCAACGATAGGGCATAGTTCTGGATCGACTGCGGATTCGATAGTCACCCACTGATCATCCTTCATGCCCGAAGAGTTCACAGTTCGTAGATCACGATCTTCACTGTTCGATGCGAGTTTGTGTTCGCCTTCGAGTAGTTTAATCACACGACCTGCGTTGGTGTCACTCTTAACAAGATCGTAGTATGCTGCCCAATGAATAGTGGCAAATGGATTCTCTCTAGAACCATCACCAGTTCTATCACTACCTGTACCACTTACATAGAGTGCAGGATCGTAGTCTGGTCCCCATGTCTGATTATCAGGAAACACATCGAGTCCACAGATTGATGGGTAGTCAAGGAATGATCCTTCAAGTTTGAGTGGGATACCAACCTTTGGATAGACCTTTGCACAGATGCGAAGTCTCTCTCCGTGGGTGAACTGAACTGGGTTGAATTCAAAGAACCATTCGAGTTCACCGGTCTCTTCGTTGAGACGCTCTTCTGTAGCAACACCAAGAAGATCAGAGTCTTCTTGTTCTGCTCCCCAGTTAGAGAGTACCTTGATGAGATCTATTGGTCCAACTGTTCCCCAGTTTGCGAGGATATAGTTCAAATCATCGACGTTTACTTTGCCGTCTAGATTGAAATCACCACTGAGTTGTGTTGGGATCTTGTCAGCATATTGTAGGTAGAACTCTACCTTCTCGATTCCTTCGAGGGCGTATGCTGCTACGCCAATTTTCGTCTTACCACTTACGTCAATGTACTGTGGCCTCGTCCAATACGCAATTGCTGTTTCGTTCTCTGGTGTGTAAGTCATCTTAACAGTCTCCTTTCATGGCGCGGATGGCATCCTATGGGATGGTTTCCTGCCTAAACTGTTAATCAGATTCTCCGGCATCTGATTCCGCCGTTGTGTTGTCGCCGAATTATTAGCAGTCCCACTTACGGAGTGCGAGTGCCTTTCTGGTAGGTTTACCCTTGTCATCTTTCATGGGACCGGGCATACCACCCATCCGGGCACAGAACGATTTTCTTCTCTTTGCTGCTTTACCGCCTTTGCTCTTCGCGGCCTGCTTGGCAGATACTGGTGCTTTCAAGTCACTTCCGGGATTCTCTTTCTCGTAGGATTTTCGTCCCTTGGCGTTTAGTCCACCCTTGGAGTTCTGTCCTTCTTTGCGACTCCATGCGGCAGTCTTTGCTTCGTTGGTTCCGTCGCAACCACATCCCTCTTCGACTGACTCTAACTTCATCTTTTCTTTAGATGTCAATTCCTTCCCTAACTTGATCTCGCCGTCACCGTCCGAGTCGGATAATGCCTTGTCACTGTTTCTGTATGGTCCGTATACTTTTCCTTTGAGTAGGAGATAATATGCTTTTGGATCATACTTCATTTTTTCATCGAGTTCGATTGACTCCTTGGTGGCCTTCTTCCATCCTCCACCCTTCTTCTTGTAGTCCTTCGATGCCCATGCGTTTGCATATGCAGAAGGGTATACATCAAACTTGGACTTTGCTGCCGCCTTTGATGCTGCCCACTTAGCAGGATCGGTTGGTACGTTCTTCTCGCTGATATAATTCTTGAATGATTTCATAACGCTATCCTGAATACCCTTCTTTTTCTTGTCCTTATCTATACGATTGGACACGTTGATTGGTTTGTTGCCAGTTCCGGGTTTATCCCGCACCGAGTCTTGTGCTTTCTTTCTTTTCGCAGCATTACCGATTGCTTTCTTGCCACCTTGTCTGCGTAGTTTATCTGCCTTTGCTTTGGATAGACACTTGGGTGTGCCTTCACCGGGTTTGGAGTCACCACACTTACCCACCTTCTCGCCCTTGGTGTTGTATCGATCCCAACCACCCTTCGATGATCCACCCTTACCACCTTTGCCGAACCACTTACCGAGGCCCGAGTCTGCATATACTTCACCGAGGAATGCCCGGATCTCTTCGTAGTCGTTGTATGATTTATCACCAGAACGACTTGTTTTGCCCTTTTTCCATGCATCGACATACATGGGACGGTTTATTCCTTTGCTACCATACTCAGGTCCAGCATCGACGATATCTTGTAGTGTCTTCTTCTGTGATCGTGTCAGTTTAGAAAGATTTACTTCGACATCAATCTCGCGTGGGTTGTTTCGTACTCTTGCCCATCCCTTTTCGTGGGGTGCGTCATAGACAACTCTGCCCATGTTATCTGGTTCAGTCTTGCCAAAATACTTGGTGAAGTTTGCGGCAACCCAATCATAGTGCGTATATGGATGTCCTTTGGGATGCGTAATCTCTTTACGACTGTTCATATCGTACACTTTACCTTTGGGATCAATCCAAAGGGTGTGACCAAACTTCGCTTCCAGAATGTACTGTTTCATTGACTTCATGCACTGTTATTTATACATATTATATACTAGGGAGAAAACTATGTCTACAGAAGAACCATTTGATTTTGGGTTTACTGCCGTCAACGAAGACGAACTTGGTTCTATTCTGGGTCCGTCAGAACCAGAGGTAGAATCTGCTTCGGCAGAAGAAATCCGTGGAATGCAAGAGAAGTTGGATCTGATTCTACAGATCAACTCTACTTGTGAAGGTGCGAACGAAGTGAAGGATCAATACGATCAATTGCTCAGAGCAAAGATGAACGAGATCGAGAGTGTGGTTATGCCACTGCTCCAGAATCTGAAGAAGAATGCAGAGAAAGACTATCTGTACTGGCCAGGCGCACAGCGAGTCACCCAGTGTGATCTGCAAATGCAAAAACTAACAAACATCACAAGAGGTTGATATGCTTTCATTCAAACAATACATTGCAGAGTGTAAATTACACACCGAGGGCATTCTTGCTTTAGGATACAAGGGTTGGGTACACCCTCGTTCGAAGAAGATGCACCTGCACAACAAAATGAATCCATATCATGTCGAGATGATTGCCAGCGATCCCAAGAAATTTGGGTTGGACATGAAGAAGATCATCGCAGAACTTGAGAAAGAGTATGATGGTATGGACGCACCCGAACCAGACAAGGAGGCCAGAAAGGCATTCCGTCAATTGGCGATGGGAACATATGATGTTCACAGGGGCGTAGAACAGATGGCAATGAAAAAAGGATGGGTGCGAGTAATCGCCGGCGGTGACTTCGGTGAAGTCAGTGGCGTGAAAATGAACGAAAGACTTGCAGGAAAAGTCTTGAATATGCTCGAAGATGCTGGTAAACTAGGGAAAGAACTCAAGGCAGTTTACGTTCAAGACTACAGAGGCCCATTCGAAGATGTTCAAGACAAAGCGATCAAGGTTCTAGAGGGCGATGCAATCCGTAGAATGATACAAGGAAAGACTACTGGTAAACGTACCGAGATTGGTGCGACCATGGCAATGTTTAGATGAGAAGTTTTAGAAGATCCTTAGCAGAAGCGTTTATTTCACCAAACAAAGGTGCAAACTATGGACAGATCATCTTCCTAGTTGGAGGTGCTGCTAGTGGTAAGTCTACCGCAATCAGAAACCTGATTGATGTGTCCAAGTATAAGACAGTCAACCCAGACGATGTAAAGAGACTGATGCAGAAGGCAGCGAAGGCAGGGTTTAAAGGATATGAAGAACTCAAGGGAGTTGATCCCAACACACCCGAGGGTTCACAGATCATGCACGCCTTGATGCTCAACAAACGTCTCTCGTCTAGGATGACGAAGAAACTATTCTCGTTAGACAAGAGAAGTCCCGATTTACTACCGAACTTGCTGTTCGATCGTACCTTCTCGTTTGCTGGGGAGATTGAGAAGTTCTCGAAGAGGTTGTATGGTGCAGGGTACAAACCAGAGAACATGCACATCATCTTCGTGTACACCGATGTTGATGTGGCGATACAACAGAATAAGAACAGAGCAAGAACGCTCCCCGATGAAGTGATTATCAAATCTGCACAGGGAGCAAAGAAGAACTTTATGGACCTTGTGTTCGCAAGACTCAAGGGTGCTGCCGTTAACGGCGATTTTTACATGATCATGCGTGACAGATACTTGAAGATAAAGGAATCAGGAAAACGACTGGACCGGGCGGGCGAGATTGCTCGTAAACTCGGCATCATTCTAAGGAGGCGCTGATCATGGCACTAGAATTCTCAGAGATTGCAATGTTAGGTTGCATGTTCTACAAGAAAAAAGATCTGGTAAAGGCAGGTTCCAGTACAGAGAACCTCGTCTCCTTTGTCAACTCCGTAAAGAAGATGATCGAGTCTACGGAAAAGATCAAGTTTGGTACTGGTAAAAACGAGTTCATTCGTGCAATGAATCCACAGAACAACAAAGTTCTGGATGATTTTTGTCGTGCGATATCTGGAGCAATAGGGACCAAGGAGTGGTTGACTAAACACCACAACGAACCGGCAGATACGGTAATCAAGACAGGATACATGACAGGTAATGTGTGGCCATCACCAGTGAATGCATTTAAGTTCGAAGCGTTTGGTATGAAAGATTACAACTCTTCGGACATTATCCTTTATACGGGTAAACAGGGTTCTAACGAATACTACTACGGAGTCTCTCTGAAAAAGAAAGATACGGAGTTGGCCCCCGATCCCACTATCATCAACAAAGCATTCGACTCTATCATGGACGGTCCACAGTTTGATGCGATAAAAGACAAACTAAGAGATGTCCGTGTGAAATGGTTTGCTTCCAAAGTTAGAGAGGCAGATAAAAAGGGATTGATTGAAATAGAAGATAGACACAAAAAGTTAAACGATGCTGAACTTCTGATGGCAAAACCCACGGATCAAGAGGCCAAGGGCAGTAAGGGTAAGCAATATGTAAACCTCAAAGGAACATTGGCAGAGGGATATGACAACGAAGTAGCAAGTTTCAAAAAGTGGATGAATAAAGAAGTTGGTACTGGTAATCTGTTCACACAACTGGTAAAAATTATTGAACCACACATGGAGATGTTTGCAAACTCACTAATCAACCTTGTATTTAAGGCAAAGTTGAACGATAAACTAAATGCGAACAGAGATCTCGATAAATATTACTTTGGATTCACACTAGCAACAGGTGTCGGTAGACACCACCCAAAGACTGGTCCAAGCATAGGTAAAGGACAAATATACCCACAGGAAAGTGTATTGTGTGCATTGAGTCACCTTGCTGCCGCAAAGAAACCTTACAAAATGGTGCAGGTTCCAAACCCTGCCGCCAAACAGGATTCGGTTGCTGCGAAGGTGTTCTTCGAGATCAGAGTAGGTAAAGTTAAACTTCTGGATCTACAACTTCGATACAAAGGCGACTTTAAGAGTCAACCGCAGTTCTTCGCCTTCATGACTGATGACTTCAAACGAATACTCAAGGGCGAGTGTGTGGACCCGTGAAAAGATAAATAGATATAAACTATCAGGAGACTATAATGTCAATACCACATAAAGCGTTTCTTGCCATGTTGGCAGAGAAACAACAAATTCTCAAAGACAACCACCTCATCGACATCACCGAAACCATGCGGACAGATATCCAAGAGGCCTCATGCGGAAACATGAAGATCGATGAACCTCTCAAGGGTAAGGGTTATCCATACAACGAGAAGACTTTCAAACCCCACATGATGTACGATCCCAAGACTGGTAAGGGTTACGAAGCGAAAACCTACCAAGATCACCTTGCCATGAAGAAGAAGGGGTATGGACACGAGAAACCTGAAGTCAAGGAAGAAGTTGAACAGGTCGACGAGTGGTGGGAGAAACAAGTAAACTCCAAGAGCAAGGGTTGGAAGAATGGTAGAGTTAAGACTCCTTTCCAGACTTACAACAAAAAGGGTGAAACCGTTCGGTTCAAGAAGGGTGATGATATTTTTTATCACGCCATGAAACTTGACAAGTATAATGTGGTTATCGCAGCAACGGAACGCCGCGACGAGGGAACTTATTTCTCAGTTCACCCCGATCGTCTCGGTCTCAAGGGTTACGATAGTGCAACAGGTTCACTGAAGGATCATGTTGAACTCGATGAACTCAAGGCAAAAACCATGAGATCCTACATCAGCAAGGCACAGAAGGACAACACCAAGCGTGTCACTCGAATGGCAGACAAACCAAGTCACATGCCTGCGGACAAAGGTGAGATGAAGAAGTTGCGAAAGCGACAAAAAGGTGTGGTAAAGGCCAAGACTGATCTCGACATGCGTAAGATTGCCGGTAAAGACTACAGAAAGCGTATGGGTGAAGACGTTGAACAGGTTGATGAAGCAACCATCCACACTGTTTTTGTCACTGCAAGCAGAACAGCGTACAGAAAACTTGAATCAATGATTGCATCCATTGATGGATATAAAGAGTCAGAATTTAATAACGGCAAAGCATCTTTCGTCTTTGATGCAAATAATCATGGTGGTGCAGCACGCAGAAAAGTTGGTGAGTTTATCAAGAAGGTAAGTGGTGCTACATTCAGTCACGCCATAGCAGAAGACAGCGAACTCGCAGAGGGACCAGCAACCCAGAACCCTCTCAAGACTGCATTCGGTGGTATGAAGGCAGCACAGAACACTCCATCATATAAGAAATATATGAAGAGGTTGGAGAAGGAAAGAAAAGAGAGAGCGGCAAAGGCAAAGAAAAAGGGTATGAGAGAAAACCCTGAGTACGATCCCGAACTCGGTGAGATGAACATCGGTGAGGAAACGATCGATGAGATGTCTGCAAAGGCACACTACAAGCAGGTCATGAGAGGTGGCAAAGGTAAGGGATTCGTAGTTAGCACTCCCATCGATCGTGAGCGTTATCCAAACCGTGAGAAAGAAGGACTCGAAGGCCCATACAAGAGTCGCAAGTCTGGTAAGATTTTCTACTACGATAAAAAAGAGGGCAAGTATTACGATCCCGATTCTGATATGTACCTGAAGGTCAGCGATGTCATGGAACGATATGAGTCTGCCGATCTCGCAAGAGAAAGAGACGAAAAGGAACTCAAGGAGTCCTTCCAGTTCCAGTTCGCAGACAAAGAAACTGCACAGGAGTTCATGCGAGAAATCTCACAGAAAAGATTAGGATCTTCGACTGGAACCAGTGACGGTAAAGTCAGGACAGAGGGTCCGGCAGGAGCAGGTGTCGGTAGTCCAACACGGGCGCATCAGCAGATGGCAAAGATCATGAAGAAGCATGGTGGTAAATTGATCTCGACAGACGAAGGCCCACGCATGAAGAAAGTGTTCAAAGAGAATAAACAATGGGTAACTCAAGGTCCAAATCCCGCAAGAAAAATCATGAGGGAACTTGGTATCATGGGTACGATCGCACCAGACGGTACAATCAAGGTTGCCAAGGCCGATCGAAAAGCACTTGATGCAGGACTCAAGAAGAAGAGAATCAAGGGATTCACAATTTCGAACGAAGAAGTCGAACAAGTCGGCGAGGAGATCAATATGATTAACGAGGATGATGTAGAACGCAGAGAGATTGAACTGTTCACATCCAACCACGCACAGATTTATCGTCAGCGTATCCAACCCATCATCAAGAACCTTGCTAAGAAGAAGGCAAAGGGAAACTACGATGATAAACTTGCCATCAAGGCATGGACATACGCAGTCAACGATGGAATCAAGGCGTACAACAAGGAGTTCGGCAGTTCCATCAAACTCTCAAAGGCGGAGAAGGATAAGGCAGCAGAATACCTGTTGAAACACTTCGAAGACGAATGAAAAAAACGGGGGAGTGCTTGACACTCCCCTATTTTTTTGCTATGATATAACCAACTCACACCGGAGACTGTAAATGAGCAGAAATGTGTTGCTGCTGAATGCTTCCGAAGAAGTAATAAATGTGATTGATTGGAAAAGAGCGATTACACTATTATTCTCGGGTAAGGCACAGGCGCCCTATAATTATGAACATGCATACGAAGTAAAGACAAACAACGGTAAATTCAGACTACCTTGTGCAATCATGCTTCTCAAGTATGTGCGATTGCCGTTTAGCACGGCAAACCCAACACGAAACAACATTCTCAAACGAGATAGTTATCTGTGTCAGTATTGTAGTACCCGTCTCACTTCAAAGAATACCACGTTAGATCACGTTATCCCGAAGAGTCGTGGTGGCGGCGGTGGTTGGGAGAATCTCGTCTCCTCATGCATGAAGTGCAATAATGTCAAGGGCAACCGCACACCGAAGGAAGCAGGTATGCCCCTGAATAAGAAACCACGCAAAGAAACCAATATATCACTCCTGTTTATGTCTATGGGTGACGTTGAAGCATGGAAACGCTGGAATCTATAACAAATTAGGCATTTTGTGTAAAAACGTGCCTATATATTATAGATGTATAGTTGTAAACACATCTTGGCAAGTATAACATTGTGTCTCTCGTTTATACTTACATCATCATGTTCCACCCAAGAAAAAGTAAACCCAGAACCACCCGGCAATTTCTTAGCAGATTCCGGGTTTCTTTGGTTCTTTGATCCATCAGAAGGTCCACTCCAATGTGTGGGTTCATTCCACAAAGAGAATGGTTCTTTGATAGGCGGCGGCACACTCATCGACGAAGACACAATCATAACAGCAGCACATGTAGTAGAGGCATCAACCGGAGCAACTAAGTTTCGTGTTGGTAAAAAGTTCTATGAGATAGAAAGCATCTGCCTACACGAAGACTACGAGGGCAACACGGCAATCAGAAATGACATCGCCATTGTAGAACTCGAAGAGAAAGTTCTTGGTGTACAATTCCCTGATGTCAGTATCGATCCATCATACCTCACTCCATTCCGAACGCTGATTACCGTGGGGTATTCACTCGGAATCAAGAAGATAAGCAAACCAGGCGTGATGTTCTACTATGGCACTCTGGAACGCGAACCAAATTTCTTCAAGATGTTACCAATGAAGGAAACAATGAGGTTCGGTGATTCTGGTGGTGGTGTGTTCGTCATAGAAAACGGCAAGTTCGTACTGGTCGGTGTAGTTTCTTACCTACAGATACTGCAAGATAAAGTGATAGACAACAGCGTATTGAGAATTGATAGATATACAAACTGGTTAGAGAATGCCGGAGTATTAACATCGAAGTGGAGTCCGCTCGATGAGATCGATTCTGAAATGCCTCATGAGGCAACACGATATTGATCACCCGATTGCCTTTGTTGCGGACTATCTAGACCTCTTGTCTAGTAATCGTCTAAAACTAAGGGAACGGGGTGCCTGTAGTCTCCGAGAGACAGTACATACTTGGTATAAATATAGGAAAAGACTTGCACTAAAACAAAAAGGATGGTATAATATGAGTATGACTTTGAAGTTTACACACGTTGATGATGCTGAGGCATTTGATGATCTAGAAGCAACAACAGAAGATTCTGGTAAGAGAGTATACAAAACGCCTTCCGGCATTTCCTACCCTTCCGTGACTACGGTAGTGGGATTTAAGAAGAGGGCGTTTTTTGCTGAATGGAGACGCAAGAATCCAGAGGAATCAAGACGAGTCCTTTCCAGAGGCAACACACTGCACTCAGTGATCGAGGACTACTTAGACAACAAAGACATCAGCATGGAAGACTGCGGACCTAACAGTTGGCAGTTGTTTGATCAGTTGCGTCCTGAACTGGACAAGATCAACAACGTCCATGCACAGGAAGTGCCTCTTTATTCGGATCTTCTTCAATTAGCAGGTCGTGTTGATTGTGTTGCCGAATACGATGGTAAACTTTCGATCATCGACTTCAAGGGTAGCACTCGCAACAAGAGTGTGAATGACATCGAAGAATACTTCATGCAGGCAACCGCATACTCAATCATGTGGCAAGAGAGGACTGGTACTCCTATCGATCAGATAGTGATCCTCATGTCATGCGAAACAGGAGACACAAACGCATTTGTTTCGTCTCCTGTTCGTCATGTGAAAAATCTGAAAAAGATTATCGAAGAGTATTACGCTCAATAGAGTCCTATGACTTTATCACTTGGATCAGCAGGATTACCGGGAGTGCTTCGGTCCAAGATCGTCAATATTTGACGGCAGTCTCCGATTTCTAGAATTGTCTGGGCCTGACCAGCACCATCGATCGCGCCGATCTTAATAATCTCGCCATCGAGGTTTCGGTATTGAAAACCTAACGCCCTTGATCCACCACCACTGGTCTGAATAACATAAAGTGCCTTTGGTGGAGGATTGAATGTAATCCCTGCGGTGGTAGTGCCGTTACACTGAGAGTCTACGAATGTTCTATATGTTTGGAATGAATCACTTTTATTGCTCGCCATTGTTTCACCTCAATACAGAATGTAAAGTGTTCCGGAACCGGGAAGTGCCTTGATTTTATACACACCGAATGGGATAATTTCTCTGTTTGGAATTGTCAGGGTTGTCGTGTTTCCGTTAGAATCTTCCCATGATATAGATTGTGGATCAGTATCATCTAGATAAAGTGCTTGTGCCTTCTGATAGATCTGTTCGTCCACCGCACTCTCAAACCGTTTGAATGTCTTGTACGCCATTTGTATCTCCTATACTTTAAAAACCTACATAGTATGTATATCATAGATAATCTTTATGAAAACGAGGACCGACATGAATTCATTCAGAGAGTTCTTATCTGAATCAAAAAACCTCCATATGGAACACATTGAAGACGCTATCTTCAATGATGGGAGCAAAGGCACAGTGGAGGCCATACGGTTCTTGGAATCAGTAACCGATATGCTTGCTGGAAACAGTAAGTCGTCGGTTAACATTACAGTGAAGTGGGATGGCGCCCCGGCAGTGTTTGCAGGAGTCAACCCAGAGAATGGAAAATTCTTTGTCGGATCGAAGTCTGTCTTCAACAAGGCAACACCGAAGATCAACTACACGAATGCCGACATCGACAAGAATCATCCGGGGGGACTTGGTACTACTCTAAAGGTAGCACTCAAGGAACTCAAAAAACTGAATATCGAGGGAGTATTACAGGGCGATGTCATGTTTACTTCCGACGGCATCGAGGTACAGGATATTGACGGCGAAAGTCACATCACTTTCCAACCAAATACCATCACCTACGCAGTGCCATCTAACTCCGATCTCGCAAAAGTAATTAAGCGAGCAAAGATCGGAGTTATTTGGCATACTAAATACACAGGTAAGACAATGGCCACCATGAAGGCGGGATTTAATCCAAACATCAGTAAGTTAGGTAAATCATCAAGCGTCTGGTATGATAATGCATCGTTTAAAGATACTTCGGGCGCCAGCACCTTTACGAAGGCAGAAGTGAAAACGATGCGTGGTCTTATTGATGCTGCTAAGAAGAAGTTCAAGGCAGCAGGATCTTTCATTGATGAGTTGCACAATAGCGACTTAGTATCTGAAGTGAAGATCTATGGCAATGCTCAGATCCGAAAGGGTTCATCGAGTTTGTCTGCGGCGGATTTCCAAAAACGTATGGAAGACAAGATGCAGACTGCCATAGATAATTTGAAGACAGATAGAGCAAAGGAACGGAAGCAAAAAGTAATGGATGCCTCCATGAAGTTTTTGTCTAAGAACCGAAAAAAACTCCAATCTGTCTTTGATCTACATGATTCTCTGACTCAAGCAAAGATTTATACCGTCAGGAAATTAGAGAAGGTAAAAAATCTAGGCACGTTTATCAAAACAGAGGACGGATTCAAAGTCACGGCACCAGAAGGATTCGTTGCCATAGATAAACCATCAGGCAATGCCCTGAAATTGGTTGATCGATTAGAATTTTCTAAACTTAACTTCACAGTATCTAAAAACTGGACATAAGGAGAATACATATGAGACGAGCAGACGTAAGAAAAACTGATAGTTCTAAGTTGGGTCGTGCTAAACTGGTTCGCCGTAAAGGTAATCAGGTAGCAGAACCAACAGTAGAAGCAGTCGCAGAAGTAGTTAAACCAGTAGTTGCAGAAAAACCTGCACCTAAGAAGAGTAAATTTGGAAAGGATTGATAAATGGACGTAATTCAAAACGCATTAGGAACAGCATTTTACACCATAGTAGTGTTTGCCGCCGGCGCACTCGTAGGTGTACCACTATGGAATTGGATACGGAAAATTTTCCCGTGGAATAAAGACTGACATCAGGGCACGTTGGTGTCCCGGTGTCAACACTGCGGGAGGTGATCGGAAATCTACATGAAAAGTTTAAACGACTTTAAAACTTCAATTATGGAAAGTGCCAAGGATACAATTGTGTATACCTTTGGTCGATTTCAACCACCGACATCGGGACATCAACTCCTGATCGACAAGGTTATCTCTGTAGCGAAAAAGCAAGGAGCAGAACACCGCATTTATCCAAGTGTATCAAATGACCCCAAGAAAAATCCTCTGTCCCACACGGACAAGGTAAAGTTCATGAAGCAGATGTTCAAGAAAGCGAACATCGTGAATGATAAAAAAATCATCACACCCTTTCATGCCGCCAAACAACTCAGCGATCAGGGTTACAAGAACGTAATCCTGATCGTTGGGGGCGACAGGGTTGCTGATCTACGCAAACAAATCACACAGTATATCGATCATCCAGATCCCAAGAAGGCATTCTACTTTGATTCGTTCAAGGTAGTCAGTGCAGGAAAGCGTGATCCAGATTCGAGCGATATCAGTGGCATGTCAGCATCTAAGATGAGAAAAGCAGTAGGAGATAAAGACTTCGATCTGTTCATGCAAGGGATGCCGGACTCAGTGTCCAAGACAACAGCAAAGAGACTATACAACGCGATCGCAAAGGGTATGAACCTCAAGGAAGATCGTGATTATGCAGACGAATACAAGAAGCATCATGCGAGTCCTGAGCAGCGTGCAAGACGCATCTCACGCACCGTAACCCGGAAAAAAGCAGAACGAGAGGGTAGAGTCGCTAAAGGAGACGGAAAGGATATAGATCACAAGGATCACAATCCACACAACGATTCTCCATCCAACCTTCGTATCAAATCCAAGTCTTCGAACCGAAGCGACAACGGTCACACTCCTGGCGAGAAACAGAAGCAACACGAAGAGACTGAAGTTGATGAACTCACAATTCAACAGCGAAGGAACATCTCTAGAGCAGCAAAGAAAACTTCTAAGAGAAGACTGAAGACTAGACTTCGCAAGAAGAAGCAGAAAAAAGGCACAGTAGATCTTAAGAAGAAAGCAGGCAAAGAAGCAATCAATGCTCTCAAGAAGAAGTTCTTGAAAGGTAAGAACTATGCAGATCTGTCTCACTCTGCAAAAGAAAAGATCGACGGCAAATTGAAGAAGGTTCCCAAGGCCCGACTAGATGCCATCAGAAAAAAGATGATGCAGGTTGCTAAAGATAAAGAGAGAGAAAGACTCAAGGCCGCCCGTGCTGGTACGAATGAAGAGAAACTAAAACCAAAGGATCGGGAGATGGGAACCAAATCATGCACCGATACCTATGCAGACGATACACCCGGACAGAAGAGGATCAAGTCGTTCAAAGAAGCATGTTGGGATACCCATGTGCAGAAAGGTACGAAAATGAAGGGCGGGAAGGTAGTCCCAAACTGTGTACCCAAGAATGAGGATCTTGATGAAGTATCTCCTCCCGGATTCGAGGGAACCGTGAAGGCGATGAAGAAGCATAAAGAAGTAGACAACCCATATGCACTCGCGTGGTATATGAAGAAAAAGGGTTACAAGTCACACAAGAAGAAAGACGGATCAGACAAAGACAAAAAATAAATGGCATAAATATATGTGACATTTAACCCAGAAAAGGAACCAACATGAAAAAGTTCAAAGAATTAAGAGAAGACATCCACGAAAGCACAGGTGGCGAAACCAGAGCAGGATTTGGCGTAGGTAAATCTGCCAGAGACTCGATCGCAAACCTCAACGATATTACCACCGAAGAATCACGAAGTGCAGTCAATGCATTCATCGAGTCATTCCTCAGTGGTCCATGTCTCAACCCCGGACATAGACTAGCAGAACTTCGTGCTAGACTCAACACTGTGGGACTTTCGTTTGATATGGATCATAGAAATGTAGGACTCGGTGAACAGTCATACGGACTCAACGCATACGGTGGTAGGTATGGGTTTGTTGACATGGACGGCGTAGTCAAAGAAGACGATGGCATCGAACCCAAGTTGGGTCGAAGTCTCTCTCTCAATGTGAATGTAACCTCCGATGGCGGAGAATACAGAATGGAAGCAAAGATCGTATAAAATATGAATTTCGATGAGTTGAATGATGCAAATTTCGTGATGTATGCGATGAAGCATTATGAAAACCCACAGTTCACTGGTATTGAAGAGTTCCACGAAGACCTGAATAGAATCAAGTATATCAAACGTCTTCTGAGAAAATACCACAAAACAAATGAACTACGGGAACGATTAATACTGAATCACTTAATAATAATGAACAACGTGTTTGATTGTGAACCGATGTGTCGTTTGTTATTTCATAAGATTGATGAAGAATTACAACCTCAACTCAAGACATTTTTAGTTTACCTTAATTTCTTACCAAGAAAAGTCCCGAACATAGATCTAGAAGAGATTCCCCTAGATCCAAGAATAGTAGAAACATTGAGAGGCCTCTAATGGGCGCAGTAGACGCATTCATTGCATACAAATTCATCAAGATCCTAAGCACGCCATGGGATAAGACCGAGGCGTACAAACTTGGGATCATTGATGCTAATGGTAAGGTTCTCAAGAAAAGAAAAGATCTTCAAGGAACAGCAGAGAAGAAAACATACACAATCTTTCACCAGATTGGTTGGAACCTGAAACGAATTCTCGATAAGGTTCCAGGCGGTAAGAGTAGGTTTGGTTCGTTTGCTGCTGCTCTGTTCCTCCTCAAAGAAGAAACAAAGGGCAAGTACAGCGACTGGAATCTTGTCGAGCAACATATCATGGAATACGCACAAGAAGAAGGTATTCTCCTAACCGAAGACGTACCAGCAAACAACGCTGGTGGTGGACAGGTTGCAGGACTCGGTGACGAACCTCCTGTGAAGAAGGGTATGACTGGGGACGTTCAGAGAAGAAAACAAGTCAAGGAAGGTTATGAATCCTTCGCTGGTGCGAGAGTGTTTGATGTTACCGAAGACGAGTACATGCAATGCAACTACGGAAGAACTAAACACGAAAGATGGAATCGCAAACTCAAGATGGAAGATGTGGGTCGAGAAGACATCAAAAAGTTCGCCCACCGAAACCCTTCCAAGTCAGTAATTGTTAGAAACGAGAAAACTGGGGAGATGCAGTATCTGCTCCGCAGGAGGTGAAAATGAAAAGGTTACTCTTATTGTCATGTCTTTTAATCGGATGTGAAACTACACCAGAACCATCAGCGTCGAGTACAATCACTCACGCGATAGAAGTTCAGGAAGAAACAACAGAACAAATAGACGAATCCTCTACTATAATTGAGGAGAGTAGTGATACCATTCGTAGAGATGCGGATGGTATCCTTGATATCACGGCGTTTGGAGAACGAACACCGGAGATCGAACGCATCGAGGATCGGGCGCATAACATAATCGATGAAACTAACGTCATCGAAAATGAAACAATAAAGACAAAAGAGGCATTAGAAGACCTAAATCGTGCAAATGAATTAATTCGACAAAGTGGCGCCAAAGTGGCACAACTGGAAAAAGAAGTTGCAGAGTTGAACAAAGAAGATGCCGCTTTACGACGCGAGGCGATCGAGAACTTTTATGGTACGATTACCCTGTTCTATGTGATAGGGTTCGCCGGACTCATTCTTGGTATCTTCATGGTTTCATACAGCAAGAAACTCGGCGGTACGCTTATCCTTGCAGGACTTCTGATTCTTGGTTTTGCTACTGCTTCCGTGTATTACCTAGAAGAGATTGCAGCAGTAGGATTCTGGATCACCATAGCAGGAATCATAACTGCTGTTGGTACTTTGATCTATCTTATCCTTCGAGCAAAGACAGAAAGAAAGACAAACGATCAAGTGGTGGAGTTAGTCGAGGTAATCAAAGAAAAGATGCCACAGGACGTTAGAAACGAAATGTTCTCAAAAGGTGGTGTGGCATACACAATCACCGATCCGTCCACCAAGAAAATAATAAACGAAGTTAAAGTTCGGAATGGATTTAAGCATACCCGTTGATCTTTCCGTGTAGCATCTTACAGATGTAATAGGCGTCCACGATATCCGATACCGGGTTCTGGACGCCTGTTTTCTTAGGTGTCATGATCTTACATAGATCCTTCCCAGTCTCTTTTACGAACGCATCGAACATGAGATCCTTGGACGCATTACCCTTCATGGTTGCAAACTTCTTTACTTCAGTTGGTGCTACAACCTCAAGTGGCGTGGCAGACTGGAATAACTTGTACTTCAGAACTCCTACGTTTTCTGCTAACTGGAAGACTCTACCTGTTGCATTGAAGGCATATCCTTCGAGTGCTACCTGATCACATCCCTTGATGCAATCGATTGCCCAGTCTGATATGCTATCGTATCGACCAGAGTCAGGACACAGATTGACGGGAGATCCAATTGATTTGAATCGCTCGCCTTTTATGTTCTTGAGAAATGATGTCGCATATTTCTCAGTGTCTGTTAGATAGAAGAACAAACAATGCTCGAACTTGAACTTAGCAGATGATGGTTTGGAAAAAACGCATACTGCTGGTGATGTTAAACTGTAATCGATTCCTGCAATGGCCATAAAAAACCTCCCGTATAAAGAGTATTTATACGAGAGGTCTTTAGGTTGTGTACAGGTAACTTCGTTAAATCAGAAACTAATAGTGATACCACTACGGAGAACGAACTGTCCCGAATCGGAACCAGAACGCCATCCAGTGTTTTCTGTGTCGAAGTTACTACCGATACCCTCAAGAGCATACCCGGCCGTGTTGGTCCAGACAAGTCCGTGAGCGAGATCGTAGTTACCACCTACGGTGAGTAGGTTAAGACTACCATCGTAGTCACCGTATTCCCACTGTGCGAAACCTTCGAAGTTATCCATGCACTGGTAAGAAGCAGTGGTGACTACAGACCAGTTGTCGAGACTACCAGCACCTGCATCATTAGCAATCCAGTCTGCATCGAGAGTAAGAAGACCCTCGGTGAGTGTACCACCAAAGGTGAAACTGTTTACACCTTCCGTGACAGAATCATATGCCCAACCACCGTTGAGTGATACCGAATCATTCACATGATAATTCGCTGCGACACCGATAGCA